>Ga0265297_10007999_pt1 | contig 14334 bp, 15 predicted proteins | sample Munlanlwell13791_FD_192502 | JGI IMG/M metagenome (GOLD analysis project Ga0265297, IMG submission 192502) | Leachate microbial communities from a municipal landfill in Southern Ontario, Canada - Leachate well 137-91 | ecosystem: Engineered > Solid waste > Landfill > Unclassified | place... | reverse complement strand
ATCCCCGTGATCTTCGCCAGCTCCATCATCGCTTTCCCGGCGACGATCACCCAGTTTGTCAAGCACCCCTGGGCCCAGGCGGTCTCGGGCTGGCTGCAGTTCGGGAGCGTGCCGTATACTGTCCTCTACGGGGGCGCGATCATCTTCTTCACCTATTTCTACACGGCGATCGTGTTCAATCCTGCCGATGTCGCCGACAACATGAAGAAGTACGGGGGATTCATCCCAGGCATCCGGCCGGGCAGCAAGACGGCCGAGTTCATCGAGAAGATCCTGGACCGGATCACGCTGGTGGGGGCCCTGTACCTGGCGGCAATCTCCATCCTGCCGGAGATCATGATCACGCAGCTGAACGTGCCCTTCTACTTCGGCGGGACGTCCCTCCTGATCGTGGTGGGGGTGGCGCTGGACACGGTGCAGCAGATCGAATCCCATCTGGTGATGCGTCATTACGAGGGATTCCTGAAAAAGGCGCGGGTTCGGGGACGCCTCTCCTGAGGCGGCGAACGCACGAGGGATGACATGCGAGTCGTGCTGCTGGGCCCCCCCGGTTCGGGGAAAGGGACACAGGCCAAAGTGCTGATGGAGCGTCTCGGCATCCCCCAGGTATCCACCGGGGACATGCTCCGGGCCGCCGCGGCCGCCGGCACTGTCCTGGGAAACGAAGCCAAGTCCTACATGGACCGTGGCGCCTTGGTCCCCGACACGGTGATCATCGGGCTGGTGCGCGAGCGGCTTGCCGCTCCAGACTGCTCCAGCGGGTATATCCTGGACGGATTTCCGCGAACGGTGGTGCAGGCGGAGGCGCTGGGGGAAGCGCTGCGAGCGCTGGCCACCCCCCTGGATCACGTCCTCAGCCTCGAGATCCCCGCGGAAGACGTGGTGGAGCGCATCGCCGGCCGGCGCACCTGCCGAGCCTGCGGCCGGATGTATCATGTTCGCTATTCTCCCACGCGCGAGCCGTCGCGCTGCGATGCCTGCGGAGGGGAGACATACCAGCGGGACGATGATCGCGAAGAGACGGTCCGCCGGCGCATGACGGTGTATACCGAGCAGACGGCTCCTCTCGAGGCGTTCTACGACCGGCAGGGGCTGCTGCGGCGGGTGCCGGGGACCGGGCCGATCGGCGAGGTGACCGACCGGATGTTGCGGCTGCTGGGTGCCTGAACGATGCAGGAGCGGATCGTCCTGAAGGCCCCCTGGGAACTGGAGATTCTTCGACGCAGTAATCGGCTGGTGGTGGAGACCCTGCAGGAACTCGTCCGGCTGGTCCGGCCCGGCGCGAACACGCTGGATCTGGACCGGGCAGCCGAGGCGTATCTGGTCCGGCGCGGGGCTCGTCCCGCTTTCAAGGGATACCGGGATTATCCATTCACGCTGTGCGCCTCGGTGAACGAGGTGGTCGTGCATGGCTTCCCCTCGGCTCGCCCCCTCCAGGAAGGCGACATCCTGAGCCTGGACATGGGAGCGGTCGTTGACGGATATTACGGCGATGCGGCCGTGACCGTCCCGGTCGGTGAGATCGCCCCGGAGGCGCAGCGTTTGCTCACGGTCACGCGTGAGTGCCTGGAATTTGGCATCGCGGCGGCGGTTCCCGGCGGCCGACTGAGCGACGTGTCGAGGGCGATCCAGCAGCACGCCGAAGCGCACGGATACTCGGTCGTGCGGGTCTTCGTGGGGCACGGGATCGGGCGTGCGCTGCACGAGGCCCCCCAGATCCCGAACTTCGTCGAGCCGCGCCAGGGACGGGGGCCGGTGCTGAAGTCGGGAATGGTGCTGGCGATCGAACCGATGATCAATGCTGGGGGCCCGGACGTTCGGGTGCTGGAAGACCGATGGACGGCGGTGACATCCGACGGCTCGCTGTCCGCCCATTTTGAACACACCATCGCCATCACGGAGCAGGGAACAGAAATCCTGACCTCCTGGAACGGTGATCGATCCTGACACGCGGGAGGTCAACCCGCAGGGACGGCACGCATATGGCCAAAGAAGAGGCGGTGGAGGTCGAGGGGACGGTGGTGGAGCCCCTGCCCAACGCCATGTTCCGCGTCGAGCTGGAGACTGGGCACAAGGTCCTGGCCCACATCTCCGGAAAGATGCGGATGCACTTCATCCGGATCCTTCCAGGGGACCGGGTGACCGTTGCGCTGTCTCCGTACGATTTGACGCGGGGGAGAATCGTCTACCGGTACAAGTGATCCCGACTTCGGCCCGTCGATCCGCGAAGGCGGCGGGCGAGAAGCTTGCGGGAGAGTAGGTGCGCGGATGAAGGTGCGGTCGTCGGTCAAGCCGATGTGCGAGAAGTGCAAGATCATCAAGCGAAATGGCGTGATCCGGGTTGTGTGCGAGAACCCCAAGCACAAGCAGCGGCAAGGCTGAAGCCGCAGCGGGACGTTCCAGGGCGGCGACGCCGCTAAGGAATCCCCGAGGAGGATGAGGTGGCGAGAATTGCGGGCGTAGATCTGCCCCGAGAAAAACGGCTGGAGGTGGCGCTGACCTACATCTTCGGGATCGGCCGCTCGCTGGCCAAGCGGATCTTGACCGAAGCGGAGGTTCCCCCGGAGGTTCGGGTCAAGGATCTGACGGAAGACCAGGTCAACAAGCTCCGCCGGGTCATCGAGGGTAGCCATCGGATCGAGGGGGATCTGAAGCGGCAGATCTCGATGGATGTCAAGCGCCTGATGGATATCGGGTGTTATCGCGGGCTCCGCCACCGGCGGGGGCTGCCGGCCCGTGGGCAGCGCACGCGGACCAACGCCCGGACCCGCAAGGGTCCGCGCCGGGGCGTGGGAGTGAAGAAGTCCGGGAAGGCGACCCCGGCGGCCAAGGCCTAAGCGCCGTCGAGGCGCTCCGGGAGGCCTACGCAGGAGGAGGGAATGGCAACACCGACGAAGCGATCAGCCCCGACTCGGCCCAGCAAGAAAGAGGGGCGCGGGGTCACACACGGCATCGCCTGCATCCAGGCGACGTTCAACAACACCATCGTGACCATCACCGATGGAGCCGGAAACGTCATGGCCTGGGCGAGCGCGGGCAGCGCGGGTTTCAAGGGGTCGCGCAAGAGCACCCCGTTTGCGGCCCAGATGGCGGCGGAAAGCGCTGCGCAGAAGGCGATGGGGCAGGGCTTGAAGGAGGTCCGGGTCTTCGTCAAGGGCCCCGGGGCCGGCCGAGAAGCGGCCATTCGCTCGCTGCAGGCGGCGGGGCTGGAAATTTCGGCGATCAAGGACGTCACCCCGATTCCGCACAACGGCTGCCGCCCCCGCAAGCGGCGGCGCGTTTAGGAGCGCGTGTTGCCGCGCCGTCGGCCGGGTGGATCTGCACCGCGGTCCGGCGGGCACGCCGCGCACAAGGAGTAGCTTCCGTGGCACGACACATCGATCCGGTCTGCAAGCTCTGCCGTCGCGAAGGGATGAAGCTGTTCCTGAAAGGGGACCGCTGCTACTCGGTGAAGTGCGCCGCCGAGAAGCGCAGCTACCCTCCCGGGGAGCACGGTCAGCGCCGCTCGAAGCCAACCGAGTATGCTCAGCAACTCCGCGAGAAGCAGAAGATGAAGCGGATCTATGGGATCCAGGAGACGCAGTTCCGCTCCTACTTCCAGAAGGCGGAGCGCCAGAAGGGGGTCACGGGCGAGAACCTGGTCCGGCTGCTGGAGCAGCGCCTGGACAACGTGGTGCACCGACTCGGCTTCGCCGCCTCTCGGGCTCAAGCCCGGGTGCTGATCGGGCAAGGGCATTTCCGGGTCAACGGACGACGGGTCAACATCCCGTCCGTGCTGCTCAAGGCGGGCGATGCCATCGAGGTCGCGTCGCGGAGCCGCGACAAACTGGTGGTCGCCGCCGCCCTCGAGGGGGCCAAGAAGCGGCGCGTTCCCTCCTGGCTGGAGCTGGACGCAGGCAATTTCAAGGGCACCGTCCGGTCGCTGCCCAACAAGGAAGAGCTGGCGATTCCGGTGCAAGAGCAGCTGGTGGTCGCACTGTATTCGAAGTGATTCGGTGAGGGAGAGGCTGCGCATGCAGAAGTTCAAGGGATTCCAGAAGCCCAAGCGGCTCGAGTGCGAGCTGGAGACCCTGACCAGCACGTACGGGAAGTTCGTTGCCGAGCCGCTGGAGCGCGGGTTCGGATTGACCCTGGGGAACTCGCTGCGACGGGTGCTGCTCTCCTCCATCGAGGGAGCGGCGATCACTTCGGTTCGCATCGCCGGGGTGTTGCACGAATTCTCGACGGTTCCCGGCGTCAAGGAGGATGTCACCGATATCATCCTCAACCTGAAACAGCTCCGTCTCAAGCTGATGGCGGACGGACCGCGGACGCTCAGCCTCCGGGCGGCCGGCGAGGGAGAGGTCCGCGCATCCCAGATCACCGTCGATCCGAGCGTGGAGATCCTGGCTCCAGATCACTACATATGCGCTCTGGACAAGGATGGCCGGCTGGACATGGAGATGGAGCTTCGGCACGGGCGCGGGTACGTCCCGGCCGAGCGGAACAAGCGGGAGGGCATGCCGGTCGACGTCCTGCCCATCGACGCCATCTTCTCGCCGATCCGCCGGGTGAACTTTCAGGTGGAGGACACCCGGGTCGGGCAGGCCACGGACTACAACAAGCTCATCCTGGAAGTATGGACGGACGGCTCGGTGCTGCCGCAGGACGCCGTCGCCTATGCCGCCAAGATCTTGAAGGACCACCTCTCGATCTTCATCAACTTCGAGGAAGAGCCGGAGACGGATGAGGAGCCCATAGACGCGGAACGGGACAAGAAGCTGGAGCACCTGAACCGGCCCGTCGACGAACTCGAGCTGTCAGTGCGGTCCGCCAACTGCCTGAAGAATTCCAACATCCGGTACATCTCGGAACTGGTGGAGAAGACCGAGGCGGAGATGCTGAAGACGAAGAACTTCGGCCGCAAATCCCTGAACGAGATCAAGGAGATCCTGGCGGGCATGGGGCTCCAACTTGGCATGAAGCTGGAGGGAATGCCGGTGGGGGACGTCGCCAGGCGGAAGGCGGTAAAAGGTTAGGGCTGGCAGCTCCAGCGGGGGAGACCAACGGCCATGCGGCATCGCAGAGCAGGACGAAAACTCGGACGGACCACGGCGCATCGGGAGATGATGATGCGGAATCTGGTGACGTCGCTGGTTCTATATGAAAAGATCATCACCACCTCGGCCAAGGCCAAGGAGCTTCGTCGCGCGGGGGAGCGGTTGATCACGCTGGCCAAGCGTGGCGATCTCCACGCGCGGCGGCAGGCAGCCGAGGTGCTGAACGACGAGAAGGCGGTCCAGAAGCTGTTCGACAGCATCGGTGCGCGCTTCCAGGAGCGGAACGGAGGCTATACGCGCATCACCAAGCTGGACTACCGGATGGGCGACGGGGCGCCGCTGGCTGCCATCGAATTCCTGGGGGCCGAGGCGGAGGCGGAGCCCAAGAAGCCCAAGGCGAAGACCACGGGATCAGGCGACGATCCGTCCGGCGAGGGAAGCCGCCGCCGGCGCCGGAGGCGGCGCAAGCCCGCAGCGCCGACGGAGGCCGCCTCGCCCGTCGGGTCGGAGGGCTGACACGTCCGGTTTCTCTCCTGGTGGCGAACACGCCCTTCCGCAGCGACGCGCGGAAGGGCGTTTGTTTTGTGCCGCTGCCGGCAATGCCCAACCCCGACGGAGCGGCGCTTGACGACCAGGCGCTGTTGCGGAATCTCCTGGCGCGCTCCACGCTATCGTCCGGCGCTGCCCCGCAGCATGGAAAGTCCGGACATCTGTTTCCTCGCACTCCCGGGGGACTTTTTTCTTGCGCCCCTCGGCGTGAGTGTGTTAGCAAAGCAGGGTTCGGCTGCGCACTCTCGGGAGAGCCCGCCTGCGGGCCCCCGCTCTCGAAGCCTTCAGCTCATGCATGAGGGAGACGATGAAACGACCTGAGACGGCGAAGATCCGGAACATCGCGATCGTGGCGCACGGCAGTGCCGGGAAAACCACCCTCACCGAGGCCATGCTGTACTCCGCGGGAGCGACCACGCGCCTGGGCCGCGTGGAGGACGGCACCACGGTCACGGATTTTGACGACGATGAGATCCGGCGTCGGATCAGCATCAGCACCGCGCTCGCCTGGGCGGAGTGGAAAGGCCACAAGCTGAACCTGCTGGATACGCCGGGCTACGCCGCTTTTCTTGCGGATGCCAGGAATGCCCTGCGCGTGGCGGACGCGGCCGTGGTGGTGGTGGGGGCCCCGGACGGGGTGAAGGTGTCCACCGAGAAAGTCTGGAGCTACGCCGCTGCGTTCGAGCTGCCCCGGCTCATCTACCTCTCGAAGATGGATCGGGAGCGGGCGGATTTCGGCCGAGTCCTGGAAGATGTGCGCAAGGCCTTGTCCCCCAAGGCGGTCCCGGTGCAGGTACCGATCGGGCAGGAGAGCGGGTTCGCGGGCGTGGTGGACCTGCTGCGCATGCGGGCCTTGCGGTTCGCCTCCGACGGCTCGGGCAAGACGACGGAGGAGGCGGTGCCGGCGGCGGTGGCGGAGCTGGCCAGGCAGCACCGCTCCGAGCTGATGGAGGCGGTGGCCGAGGCGGACGACCGGCTCCTGGAGAAGTACCTGGAGAGCGGCGATCTCAGCGAGGCCGAGCTGCGCGAGGGGCTCGCGCTCGGCGTCCGGTCGGAGAAGATCTTTCCGGTGCTGTGCGGTGCGGCGACCCAGAACGTGGGAGTCACGCCGCTCCTGGACTTCGTCGTGGAGTTCTGTCCGTCCCCCCTGGATCGGCCCGCGGTCACCGGAACGGATCCCAAGGGAGGAGACCCCCTCGCCCGCGACGTCAAGGACGACGCCCCGCTGGCCGCCCTGGTCTTCAAGACCATTGCCGACCCGTACGCGGGCAAGGTCACCATGTTCCGGGTCTACGCGGGCACCCTCCATTCCGACTCCACGGTGTACAATTCCACCAAGGAGGCCAAGGAGCGGATCGGCCAGCTCCAGCTCCTGCGCGGGAAGCAGCAAGCCGCCTCGGAGGCGATCGGGGCCGGCGACATCGGCGCGGTCGTGAAGCTGAAGGAGACAGGGACGGGCGACACGCTCTGCGACGAGAAGAGCCCGATCCGCCTGCCCGGGATCAGCTTCCCCGCCCCGGTCATCTCCTTCGCCGTGGAGCCCAAGGCGAAGGGGGACGAGGACAAGATGAGCACGGCCTTCACCCGCCTGCGGGAGGAGGATCCCACCATCCAGATCCGCTACGATCCGCAGACCAAGGAGACGGTGGTCTCTGGCATGGGGCGGGCGCACGTGGAGATCGTCGCGGAGCGCCTCAAGCGGAAGTTCGGCGTCGAGGTCATCCTGAAGACCCCGCGGGTTCCCTACAAGGAGACGATCAAGGCGCGGGTTCGGGAGGTCCAGGGGCGGCACAAGAAGCAGACCGGCGGCCGCGGCCAGTTCGGGGACTGCTGGATCCACATGGACCCGCTGCCGCGGGGGACGGGCTTCGAGTTCGTCAACGGGATCGTGGGCGGCGTGATCCCCAAGAACTTCATCCCCGCGGTGGAGAAGGGGATCGTGGAGGCCATGGAGCGCGGGGCCATCGCGGGCTACCAGACGGTGGACCTGCGCATCACCCTGTATGACGGCTCCACCCACCCCGTGGACTCCTCGGAGCTCGCCTTCAAGCTGGCGGGCCGCCTGGCCTTCCGCAAGGCCATGACCCAGGCCAGGCCCATCCTCCTCGAGCCGATCATGACCGTGGATGTGGTGGCTCCCGGCGACTGCATGGGGGACATCGTGGGAGACCTCAACAGCAAGCGGGGGCGGGTTCTGGGCATCGACGCCAAGGGGCGCAACCAGGTCGTCAAGGCGAGCGTTCCCCTGTCGGAGATGCTGGAATACGATTCGCGCCTGCGCTCCATCACCGGCGACCGGGGCGACTACAGCATGGAGTTCTCCCATTACGAGGAGGTTCCGGCCCACATCCAGGAGAAGATCGTCGCCGAGTCGAAGCCGAGCGCTGAGGACGAGGAGGAGTAGCCGCCTTTTCCTCTTGCCCACGCGGGCGGCGGTGTGGTATAAATCACACAGAGTGGGCGCCTGCCCACTCTTTGTGTTTCGTGAGGAGACGAGTTGCCTATGGCACGGGCGGCAGGCGGCGGCGCCTCGCATGCCACAGAGGTGCTCCGACAGATCCGGATGCTGGCGGAGGCGGTAGCGGCCGGACAGGGCCTCGAACTGGTGGAGGTGGAGTTCCGCCGGGAGGCGAACGGCTGGGTCCTGCGCATCTTCATCGATCATCCCGGCGGGGTGTCCCTCGATCACTGCCAGCGCATGAGCGAGGAACTGGGGGATCATCTCGACGTCGAGAACTGTATCGACCATCCCTACCACCTGGAAGTGTCGTCCCCGGGCTTGAATCGCCCGCTGACCCGCGAGGAGGATTACACGCGCTTCGCGGGGCAGGCGGTCCGCCTCACCACTCGCGAGGCTGTTGACGGGCAGAAGAATTTTCGCGGGCGGCTGATCGGCGTGGAGGGTCGGAGGGTTCTGCTCGAGCAGCCGACCGGCCAGCGGGCGGCCATTCCTTACGACCTCATTCTCAAGGCGAGATTGCAGCCGGAGTTCTAGCCCGCGCGCCGAACTGGCGGATCCCGGCAGGGATCGGGGAGCAGTTCGCCCCCCGGCGGATGGTGATTGCGACAGGGGAGGCACGGCATGGACCTGATGCAGGTCATCGATCAGATCGGACGGGAGAAGGGTATCGAGAAGGCGGTGCTCATCGATGCGGTGGGGGCGGCTATCCTGTCGGCGTCCCGCAAGAGCCTGCCGCTCGCGCAGGCCGCCATGGATCTGCGCGTGGACTTCGATGCCAAGACCTCCCAGTTCATGCTCTACGCCGTCAAGACGGTCGTGGAGGCGGTGACCAACCCCAAGCTCGAGACCAGCCTCGAGGAGGCGCAGCAGATCAATCCTGGGGTCCAGATCGGGGACGAGGTGCGCTCTCCGGTTCCCGTTCCGGCGCAGAGCTTCGGGCGCATCGCGGCCCAGACGGCCAAGCAGGTCATCATCCAGCGGGTGCGCGAGGCGGAGCGGGATTCGGTGTTCCAGACCTTCAAGGAGAAAGAAGGCGAGCTCGTCCACGGGCTGGTGCAGCGGGTCATCAAGGGGAGCGTGATCCTGAACATCGGCAAGGCGGAGGCGATTCTTCCCCAGCGGGAGCAGCTTCCTCGGGAAGAGTTCCGGGTGGGGGACCGTGTCCGGGCCTTCATCCTGGACGTCAAGAAGACCACCAAGGGCTCCCAGATCGTCGTCTCCCGCACCCATCCCGGCTTCGTGAAGCGGCTGTTCGAGCTGGAGGTGCCGGAGATCTACGAGGGGATCGTGGAGGTGCGCGCCGCCGCCCGCGAGGCCGGGGAGCGGGCCAAGATCGCCGTGGCGTCGAAGGACAGCAACGTGGACCCGGTCGGGGCGTGCGTCGGCTACCGCGGCGCTCGCGTGCAGGCCATCGTGCGGGAACTGCAAGGGGAGAAGATCGACATCATCCCCTGGAGGGAGGATCCGGCGGCCTTCGTCAAGGCGGCGTTGGCCCCCGCGGAGGTGCAGCGGGTCACCGCCGACAGCGAGACCCGGAGCCTGCGGGTGGTGGTGGCCGACGATCAGCTCTCCCTGGCCATCGGAAAGCGGGGCCAGAACGCGCGTTTGGCCGCCAAGCTGGTGGGATGGAAGGTCGATATCAAGAGCACGGCGGAGCTCCAGCGGGAGGCGCAGGTCGCCCTCTCCGGCCTCCTGGGGACGGAGCCTCGCCTCGAGGCGCCCCCCACCGAGGAGCCGGAGGACGCCGTCCGGACTCTGGTCGAGCTGCCCGGAGTCGGGGATCGGATCGCGGGACGGCTGGTCGCCGCAGGCTTCACCGATCTGCGCAGGCTGGCCGAGGCCACCCTGGAGTCCCTGCAGGCGGTCGACGGGATTGGTGCGAAGAGCGCGGAGCGGATCCAGCAGGCCGCCCGCGACGCCCTGGCCGACACGGGGTCAGCCGCGGGCTCCGCCCCGGAGCCCGACCCCCAGGCGGCAGCCGACGAACCGGAGGCGTGACGGACGATGGACGCCTCACCGCAGCGCACGTGCGTGGGGTGCCGCGCTCTGCGCGAGCAGCGGGGGCTGATCCGGCTTCACGCGGACGCCGCGGGGCGGTTGACGGTCAGCCGGCCGGGAGCGAAGGGAAGGTCCGCCTACCTGTGCCCCTCTGCCGATTGCCTGGCTCGGGCGCTTGAACGCAAGGCGTTTTCCCGCGCCATGCGGCGCTCGGTGGATGCGGCGGATGTCGACGGCCTGAGAACGCGAATACTCTGCGAGATTGTCCGACGTGCTCCGCGCGCTGCGGGGAGGGATCGTCGAACGGTGTGAGTCCGCCTGTGGCGGTGTGCCTGGGGCCCGGCCCCGGGAAGCCCTCGCCAGTTGCGGCGAGGCCTGTGGAGGATGTCAGCGTGGGTATGGTGCGGGTCTACGATTTGGCAACCGCGTTCCGTTTGACGACCAAGGAAGTCCTGGAGCGGCTGAACGCGGCCGGATTCGACGCGAATACCTTCAGCAGCTCGGTGGATGAGGTCAAGGCGCGCGAGGTGCTCAGCCAGCCCGTGGCCCGTATTCCCCTCCGGGCCATCCGGCCCGGCTCCGGGGCTGCCGCGCCGGCCAAGCCCGCCCCGAAGCGCACCTCGCGCTCCAAGGCCGCCCCTGTCGAGGGTGAGGAGCAGGCGGCCTCGGCGGAGGCGGCCCCCAAGCGCCGGACGCGGGCCAAGCCTGCCGTGGAAGGGGACGTCAAGCCCCGGACGGCCCGCCGCCAGCCCGCCGCCGCGGACGCCAAGCCGCTGGTCGTCACCCTGGATGCTCCGACCGTGGAGCTGCACGCGGTACCGGCCGAGCCGGAGGCCCCGCCCCCCCCGCCGGCCGCCCCGCCGGAGATCATGGCGCCTGCCCCGCCGCCGGTCGAGGCGATGGCCGCGACGGAACCGACCGAATTGCCGCCCCCCCCGGCCCCCGAGCCGCCCGCGCCCGCCTCCTCCGTGGAGGCGCAGCCCGCAGAGGCAGGACCGGCTGCGGTCGAACCCCCGCCGGCCGCTCCGCCTGCGATCTCCCAGGCGCCAAGCCGGCTGCCAGCGGCCGGTCGGCCTGCCGAGCCGACGACCGGTGCACGTCGATCCATGCCCTACCGGCCGTCTGCGCCGGCGCGGCCCGAAGGCCGTCCGCCTTCTCCGGCCGGAGAGCGGCCCCGTGCCGACGCGAAGCCTTCTCGCCCTGCGGTCTCGCAGCCTCCGACCCCCGGTTCGGGTGCGCCGGAGACCGCCTCCGCGCGCCTGCTGCCGCCGGAGCCGCCGGTCGTGGCGCCGAGGGGGGGCAGGCCGGCAGGCAAGACACCCCCCCCTCTTCCCCCCAAGGCCGAAGCGCCGGCCCCCCCGGCCCCCAAGGTCCTGCGGGTGGGGGAGGCCCTGAGCCCCAAGGAGCTGGCGGAGCGGATGTCGGCCACGACCTCCGACGTGATCAAGCGGTTGATCAAGCTGGGAGTCCTCGTGACCATCAACACCCCGATCGATCTCGAGACCATCGGCAAGGTCGCGCAGCAGTTCGGGTACACCGTGACGCAGCTCTCCCCCGAAGAGCTGGTCGACGAGGCGGTGGAAGGGGAGGGCGAGGACGCCGGCGTGCTCAAGCCGCGGGCTCCGGTGGTCACGGTGATGGGGCACGTCGACCACGGGAAGACCTCGCTTCTCGACGCGATCCGGCACACCAACGTGATCGCCACGGAAGCCGGCGGCATCACGCAGCACATCGGCGCGTACGAGGTGGAGGTCCCCGGCCACGCGGTCAACCGCGTCGTGTTCCTGGACACGCCGGGACACGAGGCCTTCACGGCCATGCGCGCCCGCGGGGCGCAGGCCACCGATATCGTGGTCCTGGTGGTGGCGGCGGACGACGGGGTGATGCCCCAGACGATCGAGGCCGTCAACCACGCCAAGGATGCCAAGGTGCCCATCCTGGTCGCCATCAACAAGATCGACAAGCCCGACGCGGACCCGAACCGCATCAAGCAGCAACTCACCGAGTACGGCCTCGTTCCCGAGGAGTGGGGCGGGGAGACCATCTTCGTCTCGGTCTCGGCGAAGCGCCGGGAGGGTATCGACCAGCTCCTGGACAACCTCCTGGTCCTGGCCGAGATCCAGGAGCTGAAGGCCAATCCGGATAAGCCCGCCCGTGGCCTGGTGGTGGAGGCGGAGCTGGACAAGGGGCGGGGCCCGGTGGCCACCGTGCTGATCCAGAGCGGCACGCTGCGGGTCGGCGACGCCGTGGTGGCCGGCTACCACCATGGACGCATCCGCGCCATGGTGAACGACAAGGGGCGGAAGGTCGCAGGATCCGGTCCGGCAACCCCCGTGGAGATCCTCGGCCTGTCCGGCGTCCCACTGGCCGGAGATTTCTTCGCTGCGGTCGGGGACGAGCGGAAGGCGCGACAGATCGCCGCCGCGCGGCAGGAGAAGCACCGTCAGGAGACCATGGCCAGCCAGCCACGCATCACGCTGGACGCGCTGCACCAGCAGATCCAGCAGGGCGAGGTGAAGGAGCTGCGCATGATCCTCAAGGGGGATGTCCAGGGCTCGGTGGAGCCCCTGCGCGACTCCCTGGAGCGCCTCAGCACCGACATGGTGAAGGTCCATGTGATCCACACCTCGGTCGGTGCCATCACCGAGAGCGACGTGATGCTGGCCTCGGCCTCCAACGCCATCATCGTCGGCTTCAACGTCCGTCCCGAGCCCAAGGCCCAGCGGCTGGCCGAGCAGGAGCGGGTGGACCTGCGCCTCTACACGATCATCTACGAGGCCATCAACGAGGTCCGGGCGGCCATGCTCGGGATGCTGGAGCCGACCTTTGTCGAGCGTTCCCTGGGCCGGATCGAGGTTCGCCAGGCCTTCAACATCTCCAAGGTCGGCACCATCGCCGGCTCCTTCGTGCTGGACGGCAAGGTGACGCGGGATGCCTCGGTGCGCCTGGTCCGCGACGGGCGGGTGGTCTTCACCGGCAAGATCGCTTCCCTGCGGCGCTTCAAGGACGATGTCCGGGAGGTGCTGAGCGGCATGGATTGCGGGATCGGTCTGGTGAACTACAACGATATCCACCAGGGGGACATCCTGGAGGCCTACGAGATGCAGGAGATCGCCCCCAAGCTATAGGGGGCGGACGGGCGTCGCATGACGGTGGGCAGCGCGAAGATCGAATTGCGCATCCCCGCGAGCGAGTCGCTCAAGGCCAAGCGGCGGGTGGTGAAAAGCCTGACGGAGCGGCTGCGGGGGCGCTTCGCCGTGGCCGTGGCCGAGGTGGACCATCTCGACGCGTGGCAGCGCGCCACGCTGGGGATTGCCTGCGTGAGCAACGACCCCCGCCTGGTGGATGCGACCTTGTCCAAGATCGTGAACTGGATCGAGGGGAGCGGCGACGTCCTGGTCATCGATGCGGATATCGAGCTGATGTCGCGCTGAGACGTTCCCATCCGGTCCGCTCCTCCCGGCGGCGGAGTCAGCGCCGCGTTCCGTGGATCAGTGCATATGCCGCTTCCCTTCAAGCGCTCCGACCGGGTCGGCGACCTGGTGCTGCGCGCCCTCAGCGACCTCTTGCGCCGGGAGGTCAAGGATCCCCGCGTGCGCGACGTGGTCGTCACCGCCGTCGCGATGAGCGCCGATCTGCGCCAGGCCCACGTCCGCTTCACCTGCGGACCGGATCCGGCGCGCCAGGCAGAGGCGCTGGCCGGCCTCGCCTCGTCGGCGGGTTTCCTGCGCGGGCGCCTCGGGCGCGGGTTGCACCTCCGCTCCGCCCCCGAGCTGTTCTTCGAGGTGGACGCGGGAGTGGAATACAGCCTGCACATCGCCGCCCTCCTCAGACGGGTGGCTGCCGAAGAGGAGGCGGAGGGGCGTGACTGATCTGGAGCGGGTCGTCGCCGCACTGCGGCAGGCCCCCGCCGTGGCCGTGCTCTCCCACGTGGCTCCCGAGGGAGACGCCATCGGCTCGCTGCTGGGCGCCATGCTTGCCCTGCGCGCGGCAGGGAAGACGGCGCACGGCTACCTGTCGGATGCGCTCCCGCCGAACCTGGCGCAGCTTCCGGGGGCGGGCGAACTCGTGCGGCAAGTCCCCATCGGGGCTCCCTATCCGTGTTACCTGGTTCTGGACACGGCCGACCTGGACCGCACCGGACACCTGCTGGAGGGGCGTCCGGGGGCCTCGGTGGTCGTGAACGTGGATCACCATCCAGGCAACCCCGCCTTCGGCGATGTGAACTGGGTGGACCCGGCGGCCTCCTCGGCCGGAGAGATGGTGGTGCGGGTCCTGGAGGCGGGC
>Ga0265297_10007998_pt1 | contig 14338 bp, 11 predicted proteins | sample Munlanlwell13791_FD_192502 | JGI IMG/M metagenome (GOLD analysis project Ga0265297, IMG submission 192502) | Leachate microbial communities from a municipal landfill in Southern Ontario, Canada - Leachate well 137-91 | ecosystem: Engineered > Solid waste > Landfill > Unclassified | place... | reverse complement strand
TGCGAATGCCCCAAATCCAATCGCAAGCAGAAAGAACAGGACAACGATACCCGCAAGAAGTGAGTGGATGATATTGGCGAATGTTGCCTCGGGAGCACCGAGTTGCAGTGGGAACGGTACGCCCACAAAGCCGAGCACCCCGATTCCGATCAACAGACCTCCCGTGATACGCAGAGCGCGTTTTCGACTATATGTCCAGACACCTCCTCCGAATGCGATCAGAAGCACATCATACACGAGCAGAAGCACAACGACAAGTGACCTCGTTGGAGCACCCACAGCAGACAGCTCACTGACGGCTTGATCCAGGAAGTTATATCCCTCCCAGAGCATGCCAGCGAGTATATCAGTACAGAAATAAAGCAGTGCGGCGAGTATACCGCAGATGAGGAGGAGATCTCGTAACCTCCTTGGAGTTTCAGCTATGTCGAATTCCCTCCAATTTCTTGTCCGATGGGTGCATCCATTTTATCGAATGATATTGAACAACATTTTGGATTCTTACGAATAGTTTTACATTTTTAGGACAGAATTGACAAAATTGTCGATATTTTGGTCTCCATCAACGAGTCTATCTTTTTTAAATTGTAATGCCAAGAAACTATCAAATGGTTTTACTCCTGCTTTTTCCAAGTTTGTTTTCAAAATTTCTTTGTACAGACCTCTATCAGCAATGGGACTGAGACCAGTAGAAAAAACAGCGATCTTTTTCCCCTTCATGTTTTCAGCTTTGTTGATAAAAGTAATGATAAAAGGAGAAGGCCTTTTATTCCATGTGGGAGAACCAGCTATGATACTATCATAGTTACCCATATTAAAATCAGTGTTTTTCATAGGTAATTCCAGTTGTTTTGTTCCTGCTTTACCCGCAGCAAAAAAACCAGGTTTTTTGACATGCTCAATTTCAATAAGGTCAACTTCAGCTTTTTTTTCTTTCAATTTTTTTTCTAACATTTCTGCTACTTGTCTTGTGTTTCCTGTTCTTGAATAGTACACTAACCCAATTTTCATAATAGTTACCTCGATCTTTTCTTTATGTAATAATCTATTTCCTTAAAATACATTCTCGATGTTTAAAAAGAATAAGATAACCAGAGGGTAAAATTCTTCCCCTACACACCGTTAGTATCTTATTAGAGGCAGCTGTAACCCCTGGGTGCGATGTCCACCCGACATTGAACATTTTGAAATCTCGATATAACTTGGATATTTTTACTGGTAAAATAGGCGGTCAAATCTCCTATTCACCGGTTTTTCTCTCTCTTGGTAAGTGATAACAGATAAACAGGAAAGCATGCTGTTAGAATTATCCTTTAACGATTTGCTGAACCATCTGTCCAAATTGTTGGAGTTCTCCTGGGGTCAGTGCCTTTGGGAATGGATAGAATACCTGTTCTTTTCGATAGAGGCCCTTATGGAAAGAAAACTCGATAGGAAGGTACCCGTCGATGGACAGCTCTTTTGTTAATGATTCTACGATAGATGGGTTGAGATTTTGGTGTTCCTCAGGTTTGGTATGATCATAATAGTAGTCGTATTCGAGGAATGCGATTTTTCCTGAGTCAAGAAAACTGATAAACCCAAGTGCATGTTCTTTGTGGTATTTGTCACCGACTTCTTTAAGCGTCTCATATGCTTTGAGGATGACGTCTTTTTGTGCTGTCATAAATCCCCCTCGAACCATAAACATACGTTGACGCAGCATACGACAAGGGAGGATACGATACTCATGCAACCAGATGGGGTTGGTCATTTCTGGTTTCTTGTACAGGGCGGTGAAGAAATCTTTCAGGTCTTTATCAAATGCAGCCCCGATTTGTTCTGGGGAGGGATGTAACGCCATCTTTGTGACCATGCGTTTCATTCGTCCTTGAAAAAGGTTTTTCAGGGGGTTATCTTTTTGTGCTATTTTTTTAAGGAATTCACTATCTTTCATTGATGCGAGCTTTGGGGTACTAAGAACAAATGTTTTCATCATAGATTCATCGATGATGACATCAGCATGGTCTTCAACATAGCGCTTATCCTTGCTGTCGCAGATGATGTCGACGAGGTAATTAATATGGAAATATTTTGTGATAACGTGCTCGAAGGAATGGGCGATGTCGTTTGTCGGGCAGATAAAATCTGAAAAATATTTACTGGAGAGGACCGCAAGCGATACCCCGATGTTTTTCCTGGCAAGATCTAAGGAGAAATCCACGGCGTCTTCAAGAGAATCGAACGGGATGAGCATGGCATGCTCATCAGATGATTTTTGGTGAAGTTTAATCGTCATACTGGTGACGATATTAGAAGGACGGAGGGTGAGGCTGGTGGGTCCATGGTTTGTGGCATATGGATTTTTAAGGGATTCTCCGGTATGATGGAGGATGTTTCCTTTCTCATCCACAAGTTCAACATCTGTGTAATTGTCCGCGCCCCAGCCGTAAGTGTTTCCCCAGGTAGAGATGATCCCGAAGGAAAGAACATTGGCACACAGGTATGCCTCTGCTTCTCCAACGAGGATTCTTTTGTTCTGTAAGGCTGCTGTTTTTTGAAGATCAAACGCAGTGACCCCCGCCTGGATTGTCGCGGTCGTTGAATCCTTATGAAGGGTGATCGTGTTCATCCGGGACATATCAAGGATTATACCCTTTGATATTCCGATCGGTCCGGCTAAAAGAGTTTGTAAGGCTACGGAGAGAAATGTTCCATTTCCTCTCGGGAGAAAGGGAAGATTATTGGCATTTGCTACCTTGATGATGTCGCTTACTTCTTGTGTTGTTTTTGGCATGACGGCATAGGCGTGAATGCTTGGGGTTGGAGCAAGGATCGTTTTATTGTAGGCGGTAAGAATCGCAGGATCGTTTGTCGCCCATTGTTCCCCGACGATGTGTTGCAGTGCTTCTAGGATCGGGTCTGAAGGTGTTTTTTGAAGGGTGGATGTGTCAAGTTTCTTCACATATTCCTTCAGGGCTTTCTGAACAATCATGGGTCGTCTGTTAGTGATAAAGGAGCATTGTTTATCGCATGCTCCGCAGAGGGTGCAGGTGTCCGCGATATCGATGAGTCGTTGTGTTGGTGTCAGGGTGCCGGCCTGTAGCGCCCGATAGATTTCGATTCGCCCTTGAGGCCAATAGGCGACAAACCCATGTTTTTTACCTGATGGACAGACTCCGGTTCCGAGAAAATCAAGTCTGCACATCGCGCAATGCGTCTCAGTGTTTGCCGTCCTCATCACCAGGTCTTCGGTCATAGAATTACACTCCTTTGTACCTCTTATGGTAATATGGCGAAAGTACACTCCGTAATTTAAAGATATTCCCGTTCTTTTGTCTACATTTGGTTCGTGTGCCATCGCCGGTTTTTATATACTGCATGTGTTTCCCCTTTTTGTTTATGGCAAAAGATAATGCAGATCTGTGTACCTTTGATCCCGATGCACCATGTTCAACCTGTGGAAATAAGGGTGAAATCTTTTGTAAACCTGATGAGAATAAGGTGATTGTTTCTCATCTGCTTGAGGGGTCTTTTATTACCATGGCGATCCTGGGGACCGGAGTAACCAGCGTGATTCTTGGAAGCATATGGCCATTACTTGTGTTTTCCATCTTCTCCGCGTTGTTTTTTTTGGTGATTCAGCCTCGCATCACGTGCAGTCATTGTCCATATTACGCGGAGGATCGCTTGTTTTTACATTGCACGGAGAATCATTTTTCTCCGAAAATCTGGCGATTCCATCCTGAGCCGATCGCTTGGTGGGAGAAAATCGGTACCGCGGTTGGTTTCGGGTTTCTTGGAGCGTATCCCTTGCTTGTTGAGCTGTATGGCGTTTATATGTTTTGGATGAATAGTCCGAGTCTTGTGTCATTGCTTGGTGTTATTGGTGTGTTTGTCGGAACCTTGCTTACGTTAGCGTTGTTTTACGTGGTGTTTTTCTTGCTATATTGTCCGCATTGTGTGAATTTTTCCTGTGTGTTTAACAAGGTGTCAGATGAATACGTGCAACGTTATCTCGAACGAAATTCCGTAATAAAACAGGCATGGGGAAAACAGAAGAAAAATAACTGATTTTTTTTATCTATTTCCAAAGGTAGGTTATATCTATTAAAATAAAATCCAGTAGTTAAATGATTTAAACTTGAAGTCAAAATCCCTTCCCCTACACTTTATCCATTTTTATAGAGCGAACTGTAACCAAGGACTCTAAGTCCGTCCCCCGATATCAGAGATCTGGAATATCGTTCTATTCAAATATTTTTACCGGTAAAAAAGGCTGTCACATCTCCCCCCAGTACTAATCATTAGCACGGTCATTAAAACGGGAGAAAATCGGACAATTTTTAATGCTCCAGGGGGTTCACATCCCTTCCCCTGCACTCCTCTGATTCTAACAGGAGAAAAACCATTAATTCTTCCATGATCATTGCTCCATGGCTAAAAAAAAGAGATTTGAACCTCAATTGGTGAATAAATGAGAGAGAACAAAGTATGCTGCTTGGAAGTTTTCCCACGAGAATATACAGCTTTTTATATCATGTAAAAGTCTTAAGAAATGATAGTTATCAGTATTGATTAATTTCATTTAACAAAAACTGTCTTATATCCTCGATTTCTTGAACAGACATCGGAATATAGGAATGTATTTGGCTTCACAATGATGTTCTTTAACAATTTTAACAGGAGAGAAGATACGGAGTTATCTCTAAAAAATATTTTCACGAATTGTTATATATCATAGAAGTATGTCCCTACACGATATGACGACACCATTGCAGCTCCATAATAGTGTTTTTGATGTAAAATATGAACCACTTGCTGGGGCGAGTGTTACTAACCTTCTTCGTCTCTACGCACATAATAGATTTCGAATAAGTATGCCATACCTCCCGAGGGCATTGTATGCGACAGTATTAAGTAATATTATAGCACCGTTCCGCATCAAAGAGCATATAAAATTTAACAAAGCTATAGCTCAGACGAAAATTAAACAACCTCCGCTGTTCATCATCGGACACTGGAGAAGCGGTACAACATATATCCATAACATGCTTTCTCTTGATACTGCATTTGGATATTGTTCAACGTTTACTGCGACAGTACCAGGTGTGTTTTTAGGGAGTGAAAAAATCTTCAAACCAATTCTCGCTAGTAGTATCACCGAAAAAAGACCGATGGATGATGTCCCAATGGGAACTGATCTGCCCCAGGAAGAAGAATATGCCATCGGTGCCTTCATCCCGTATGCGTACTATAACGGATGGATTTTCCCGAAAAATATGGGTTTCTATAATAACTTCGTATGCATGGAGAATGTCTCCAAAAAAGTGATTGACGAATGGAAAGAAACCTATCGATATTTTCTAAAAAAATTGACCTATTATCGGGAAGGAAAACGCTTGATTTTAAAAAACCCTGCACATACTGCTCGGATTAAGCATCTTCTTGAGATGTTCCCTGACGCACAGTTTATCAATATTTACCGAAACCCATATCATTTGTATTATTCGATGATGAGGTTCTTACGGATCGTTGTCCCTATTTATTGTCTCCAGAAATATGATATGCAACACCTCGAAGCACATATGCTTGAGTTATATGCGCAGATGTATAAGAAATACTTTGAGCAACGAAACCTTATCCCTAACGGGAATCTTGTTGAAATCCAGTATGAGGACTTCATACAACATCCTATTGAAAATGTGAAAAGAATTTATACATCACTTGGCTTGAAAGATTTTGAAGCGTCGAAAACATTGTTTCATGAGTATGCATCTTCTCAAAAATATTTCAAAACAAGTAGCTATACTATAGAGCCTACAGTGAAAGAAAAACTACAACATAAATGGAAATTCGTCTTTGATCATTTTGGGTATGAGATATGAAAAGTGCTATACCATTCATCCAAATTTAATATCCCATAATTGTTCAAATAAATCTTTTGCGAGATATGTTTTCCCGTCACAGGTCATGTCAATGACTGTTCTTAATTTCGATGTTTGACCGTTTTCGACATCTTCCTGTAAATCCATATCTGGGTGATAGATTTCAAGATCGATGATTCCTCCGCGATAAGGTTCAAAGATTTTTTTAAGTAGTTCTGGTTCTTCATGGTAAAGACAGATGCGACTACTTCTCGAGTAGCGTGAGTATGCATCCAACGCGCTGTCGAAACAGAGAATCGATTCTTTTGGGAGATGCTTCAGGATTGTTTCTTTTTCATCCCGAAGAGGGATTCTATAGGCAAGTAATTCGTTCATAGTTCGATATAATGGAAAGATTGATACGATTCCCGCTGGATCAATGACATGGTATTTGCCCTCTGTTTTTTCTAGAAACTTTCTTGTGAGTAACCAGTTGACGACCTTGTTGATTCGTCCCAGTGAACTGTTTGTTTCTTGATGGATTTCCGTTTGAGTGAACTCTTTTGAGACAAGGATGTATTTTACTATTTTGTAGGTGGTTTTCAAGGTGACATTCATATGCTGTAACACTTTCACTATTTAACGAATTTTTCGCTTTTTAGTGAAAAATTGCTATTTTTACGAGAAGATAACGTGAAATGAATGCAGATGGTAACAAAGTGGCCATTTATAAAAATCCTGCCATACTATCGCTGGAAATATCATCGAAAATCTTCGAAAACTTTTCCTCTTTCTTTTTTTTATTTTCGCACAAAAACCAGTATCAATCTGCCGTAAACCTGTGTCACCATTACTGTTTTAAGAAGAAGTCTTCAAAGAAGGAAGACCGGATTTTCATTTCTTTTGTCGTGAACATTTAAATACTACAGCAGGTATAATATGGTAGGGGATAAACCAAGATGAAGAAGAGCAAAACCATTTGTCTAGTCATCTGTATGCTGATGATCGCGACTGTTTTTCCTGTTGTTGGTCTACCAATCCAAACAGGGGAACCAAAGAATGTGAATCTCACCCAACCACCAAGTCCAGGGTACGCACCAACACCACCAGACACCAGAGGAGCACCAATCGTCCGTGCACATCCTGAAAAAACAGCGGTGATGATGGATGATATCGTCATCAGCATCATCGAACAGGTTGACGAATCCATTTTTTTAAGCTATGAGGAAAATCTGACGGCAAACGGACCACGACCAACGGGAAGTGCATCCTGTACCGCCGCAGCAGAGTACATGTACGAACAGTTCCAAACCATGGGTCTCGCAGTACGATACCACCACTGGAGCAATAGTGGGTACTCCGGGGATAACGTGGAAGCGACCCTGAATGGTACGGATGAAACAAGCGATGAAATCTACATCATCTGCGCTCATTACGACACCGTCGCATCAAGCCCTGGTGCAGATGACGACACCTCAGGGACAGCCGCAGTGTTAATTGCAGCGTTGATCATGAGCCAATATCAATTCAATCATACCATCAAGTTCGTGGCATTCTCCGGGGAAGAACAAGGGATGTTAGGAAGCGAGGTGTACGCGCAGGACGCAGCGGCTCAAGGATGGAACATCATCGGTGTCTTGAACTGTGATATGATCAGTTACGCAGTCACCACAGATGACGGCAGTAACCTTATCGTGTTCGAAGATACCGCCTCAGAATGGCTCTACACCTACACCGCCAGCATCAACACCGAATACAGTGCGTATATCGAACTTACCCTTCATCATGGGGGACATACGTGGGGCAGTGACCATTGGTATTTCTGGCAAGAGGGGTATTCCGCGTTGTTCTATTTCGAATACACCGAGACACCCTATTACCACTCCCCTCAAGATACGATATCAACGATTAACGCGACGTATGCAGTGAAAAACATGCGACTCATTTTCGCAACTCTCGCAGAACTCGCTGAGGCAGGACAGCCGAGTAACCCCCCAGAAACACCTCTGCTCACAGGACCCTCTTCCGGGGTCACCAAGGAACCCTACAGCTTTACCGCTGTTACCACCGATCCTGATGGAGATGATATTTACTATCTGTTCAACTGGGGCAATGGAGAGAATTCAGAATGGCTTGGACCGTTTGACTCTGGCACTCCCGCAACTGAATCCTATGCCTGGAACACCCCCGGGTCATATGATGTTACCGTAAAAGCAAAAGATGAATATGGTGCGGTAAGTGGATTGTCACCCATACACACCATCATCATTACTCCCGCAACACAGATTGAAACAATCACCGGTGGATTATTCAAGGTGAAAGCGGTCATAAAGAACAACGGAGACACCGCAGCAACGAACGTCCCCTGGTGGATCAATCTAACGGATGGCATCATCCTGCTTGGAAGAACAACCAAAGGAACGATTCCTACCATCGCCGCAGGTGACTCAGTAACCATCTCCTCGGGAATCATCATTGGGGTGGGGAAGACAATAATCACCGTCACAACAGACGCAGCCACAACATCACAGAATGCAACTGTACTCCTCTTCTTCATCAAAACACCATAGCGAATAAGAGAGAAGAGAGAACCGAAAACGGGAAAGAGTTTCCCGTATCTTTTTATTTTTTTTATTCAAATAAAAAAACCAGTCTGTGGAAATCGTGTCACTGCGTTCATTATGGTTGCTTGAGATTTTTATTTTCCTTAAACGAAATGATCCTCTCATAATACCGATAAATAAGTAAAATGAGGATGACCCTCCTTGTCGCTCGTTTTTTATTTCTTACGGGGTCATGATTTCATATGCTGCGTATCTCCCAGTCAGAGCGGCCTCTTCGAGTCCCACGATATTATAGGGTAGAGATTGTCTGCTCTCTTGCTTTCAATAAGGACATGACCATTTACCCGGCCTGCAGGGTCCCAGAAATGAGATGCAAGGAGTTCTGGATGATGAAAAAAGGTGTCTAACGCTGGTGGACTGTCCTTATAATACAAAAGGTAGGTGCCGTCCTGAAGATCAGCAATCGATTGCGTCCTATCCAGGGGGCTGAAAAGGTGGTATTTCTTCCGTGATACCAGAGTCGTTGGGGTTCCCTGGATATGCATCATATGCGTCGAGACAGGCGTGTTCATCTCGGTGATACCTAGGAAGCGGGAGGACCAGCCAAGTTCGGTTGCAAGCACCAGATTTTTTGCCATAAACGTCTCCGTTGTCGTTTTAATTTTGTGCCACTCCGATGTCGAGTGGATATCAATTACCGAGTCAATTCGAATTTTTTCTTGGAATGATGCAGTCATCGTCTTTTTTTCAAAGGTAAACGTGAAAATCGGGGTGATTAATGGTAAGAGATAGTGTAAAAAACTAAAGGCATTCATTTCCTGCACCCCAGAAAATGTTGTTGAATACAAGGCTTTTGACAGGTACCGATGAGTCCCTCTCGTAAGATCGTGTTCTTTGATAAAATCAGCAGCATTTTTCAGATAGAGGTCATGGAGAAAGGAATCTGCCTCCAGCGCGTTTTTTTGTGATATGGTCTCTGTTGCTTTTCGCAGTCTTCGGAGGTGGTTTCTGAAGCGATATAAAAGACGCTTCGTTTTCATCAATTGAGATAAATACAGGAGCAACCGGGGTTCATAGAAGGGATACATCGTATCGTTTTCATGAAAACAGAAATCACTGAGATGAATTCTGTGACGCAGGGTGACAAAAGGAAGAAGAGTGTCGTAATCAGAACAAACAAAAAAAGCACCATAATTCACCGTGCCGTCGGCAGAAGTACGGATACGTCCCCCGATATCTTTGCTGATAAGAAGAAAATCCTGTCCCTGTTGTTGGAGATGGTATGCACAGCTGAGACCAGCGATACCGCCTCCAATAATGATGGTGTCATACGTCTTCCTGATCATCTACGATGTCATCGATATCCTTCTTTTATTTTTTTAGTGTCCCATCCTCCTCTGCCGTGGTCAATGTACTCATTGGTTTTTCCATTTTGGTTCTCATGTCCTGGATGTTGTGCATCTCGCTAAAGAAACATTTTTGTAGGAATAGATGTTATTTAAATGCGAAAATGGAGGCGAAAAAAAATGAAAAAAATCTTAATAGGCATGATAGCACTCATGGTGGTATGCAGTACATTACCAGGGCTGATGGCACAACCAGAAGACACAACCGTTTATACAGAGAGAGAACCCTTCAAAGAAGACAGAGCGATAATCCCAATATATACAGACCAGGGTTTACAGAACGCTCCTTCAGCCAAAGGGAAACCCGGAGCCTATGTTCTTATCACGAATCCAACAAACAACGCCATTGTCAGCGGCAGTGTGACGATAACAGTCAATTCAAATTACGATCCCACCATAACAATCGATGGAACCTCCGTGGCCGTTGGCGGAAGTTATCTCTGGGATACCACCCAATATACGGATGGCCCGCATATCATTCAAGCATCTGCAAGAGGAATAACCGATACCGTCACAGTCACCGTAAATAACGGCGGCGGTCAAAACACCCCACCAACCGTTACCATCACCAATCCAACCAACGGAGCAACAGTCTCCGGTACCCTCAGTATCTCTGTGACTGCAACGGACCCGGAGGATGGCGCATTAACCGCATCAATTTACATCGATAACGTCCTGAAAACCACGGGGAACTCCTACACCTGGGATACCACCACCTATTCAGAGGGATCCCACACCATCTCTGCAACAGCAACCGACTCAGGTGGTCTATCTGATAATGACCAAATCACGGTCACCGTGAACAACACCAATGGCGGCGATGGAATTGTCCGAAAATTTGCGCTAGTCATCGGCATATCAGATTACGAAGGAACAGCAAATGATTTAACCTATTGCGATGACGACGCTATCGATTGGAGGAACTTTTTACAAAGCAAAGGATACACGGTCACAACCCTCATCGATACACAAGCAACAGCAAACAACATTCAAGCAAAAGTAATCGACCTCTTAGCCGCTGAAGATGCAGATGATTACGTTGTGTTTACCTATTCAGGACACGGGTATAACTACCCAGGATATGGATCCTGCATTATCTCAACAGACCTCTATTATATGACCCACGGGTATTTTGAATCCTATTTCGATACCGCAGACAGCCAGCATGTCTACTTTGCGTTTGACGCCTGTCAAATCGGAGGTTTCCAAGGATTGATCGAAACAAATATGGTGGGTGCATTTGCGAGCAATACCAGATATTCCTACGATGGTGATGCGACGATGCAAAACGGGGTCTTTACCTATTATCAGATGGTCGGCTGGGATCTTTATACTAATTTCGAGCAAGATGCAGCCTATGCGGTTCAAGGGATGAAAGCCTGGGCGCCAAGAAACATAAAAGTAGACCCATTCTACGTCGATCTATACCCTGGCGCCATGATCCCGTAACCCCTCTTTTTTTCCCTATTATTTTTTCTTTTATTATTCACAAAAAACCAGTATCAATCTGTCGGAAACCCGTGTCACCATTCCTAATCCTATGACACTGAAGAAACGTCGACAACACGAACCTGACAAAGATCCATGAGAAGGTGTACCTCTACCTTCAGACAGGGGAGGAATAAAATATGGTTAAAAATTTGTGGACAAAAGGATTTGTTTTTGTAATAATAGGCATATTCATTGGAGCAAGTTTATCATCAATAAATCTTTATAAAAACGTCGCAGAGAAGCATTAGCATGGTTGTAAGTCTTATTGTGTCCAAATTAAGTGATCAAAAAGAAAAAACGAGACCCATATGCCATAGGGTCTCAAGCCTGGAGAGGAGAAAGTAGAACCGTTTTATTTCTTATGGCCAGACAACGCCGCCTCTCTTTTGGTCAGAATCACCAGGGAACTCATCATCAGGGAAGGGATTGTTGTTATTGTCTTCGTAGTTCCCTTCTTCCCCGTTGTTATTTTGGTTGTTATCCCCACTCGCCTGTGAACCTCCGATGAACACCGCTGCCAATATCAAGAGACTCATGACAATTAATGCTACTTTTTTCCTCATACATTTCTCTTCTATTCAGATCTCCTTTTCCATTAGAGAACCTTTTTATGGTTGCCCAGGACCGTGTCCGTACCGCCAGCGCCATTCATGTTGTGATGCCCAGATTGGCTGACCAGGCTCGCGATAGACCATACCGTTGATGGTAAACACACTCATCCAGTCCTCTGACTGGTAATGTCCCTCAACAGTGACGGTGGTGTTCACAAGACCAAACAGCTCGTCGATGACAAGCTCAAGCTCTCCATCCTGATCGTAATCGACCGCAGACATTGCTGAAGTAATATACCACGTAGGACCGAAATGAAGTTCAACGGTGGTGATAAAGAAGTTTGTACCATCATAGGTCATGATACCAGTGAGTTCAGTGAGATTCGCGCCACCTTGGCATATTCCAAGCATATCACGAATTCGGTTCATGATTCGTTGCATGAACCCATTTCCATTGGGTAGAATAGCTGGCATAGTAACGGTGAGTGTTGCTACTGGTCCTTCAACATCGTACACATCCTTTGCTTTTGCTGTGATGATAAATGTCCCTTTTTCTGACCAGGAATGGCTAATTATTGCTTGTTCACCAGAGGTATATGGACCATATTCAGTTTCCCCTCCGCAACAATCCCAACTCACTAGAAAATACAGGTCATCGCCATCTGGATCGATTGCCATAAAAGTATAATCATATTCCACACCTGCTTGTCCTTTAACGGTTCCGGTTATTTCTGGTGTATTTGGTGCCTGGTTCGTTGGATTTGTAGTACTTACTTCGACAAGAAGGGATTCACTCCACCCGGTAGTCATCCATTCAGAAAAGGTCCTGTTTCCATGCATAAATCGAGCCCTTGCTTGAACTTGATACGTCCCTGGTCCTTCCCAAGCATATTCAGCTCTGACTCGCTCAGTATAATTATAAGGTCCTATCCAACCGGTATGATTACCATCACCCCATGAAAAGTTATAATACAATCCATTTGGATTTTGAGATTGATTCATCCACTGCGTTGTATAATTATATCTCGACTGATTACGGACTCGAATCGGACCGCTTGGTTGTCCTGGAGGACTACACGTGCAATTATTTGTTGTAAATGTCCATTCCGGACCACTTGTGACTCCTCCATTTTGATCCTTTGCAACAACTATCCAAAAATATTGGGTAGTATGTTTTAACACTCCGGGATAATAATTTGGTATCGTCAGATTATTTGCTACTAAACCAGGATTTGTTGCATTCCCGAAATACACATCGTAGACTGCATGATCTGTTGGATCTGGATCGCCACCAAGCCAGCTGAGATGGGTTTTGACACCGATATCAAGAGCCCCGTCTTCTGGATGAGGGCTGCTTGGAACATACGGAGGGTTGTTTAGGGTACTAGCTGCTATTGAGGTGCCGCTGATAAGGAACAGCATACAAATCATTATTCCAATAATTTTCTTCTTCATATTTTGTTGACCTCCAACCTATATTTAAAGAAAGATACTTGAAATTCTTTATATGATTTTACCCAATTTCTACCAGAATCTCCCCCGCATTCCTCCATCAGCGGAAGACAAAACAGTATTGTAGGTATTTCATCTTCTTACACATTTTCCGCAGTTGATCCTGATGGTGATCAGGTGTATATCCACATTGAGTTTTCACGAAGGAGCTATTCAATGATATGGATCACTTGTATCTGGTGAAAAAAATTAATACTCTCACATAGTTGGGATGCAAAAGGATTCTAAATGGTTCATGCACAAGCAAAGAATAGCTCTGATGTTCCCAATGACTGAAGTTTATTATCCGTCACCATCTCATACAGCTTCATCGGGCAGCATCTTTTCCTATTGATAATCGGGGGAAAACTCGTTTCACAATTTACCCTATTTCACCAGTTTTCCCCGTAATAAGGCATTAAACATTAGGACGCTACCATCCTCACAATCTAGGGATGGTCCCCCGCATTTTTTATTCTTGAAAACTAGCATGAGATTGTTCGATGAATTTCCAACAATGTATTTAAACAGAGAAAACCAATATTGATTTAAGGAAAGTAACTATTGAGGATGTGAGGAGACAATATGAAAAAAAATCTCATAGGAATAGGCCTTATCGTTTGTATCTGCCTTGTGTTAGCAGGATGTACTCAAACCACGGAGAATGGTGATGAAACACAAGCAGCTCTTTCGTTTACAGAGATCCAGATTTGTGATGCCCCGTCGCAGAACTTCTCTAGTGTGTTTATCACGTTTTCTGAAGTGAAACTCTTCAGCGATGACACCGGATGGATCTCATTTCTCTCAGAGCCAAAGATTGTTGACCTGATGTATTTGCATCTTAATAATTTAACAGAGCAGCTGGGTCTTAAGGATATCGATGTCGGGAATTATACGAAATTATGGATTGTAGTTGAGAACGCGTCAGGTGTGCTCTCAGCAACTGCTGAAACAGTCTTTTTAGATGTTCCGTCTGATACGTTAATGAT
>Ga0265297_10007996_pt1 | contig 14340 bp, 13 predicted proteins | sample Munlanlwell13791_FD_192502 | JGI IMG/M metagenome (GOLD analysis project Ga0265297, IMG submission 192502) | Leachate microbial communities from a municipal landfill in Southern Ontario, Canada - Leachate well 137-91 | ecosystem: Engineered > Solid waste > Landfill > Unclassified | place... | reverse complement strand
GTATTTCCACCGGCAACTGGTCATAAGGAACGGGTTGAAGACCGCATTTCTCACAATAAATAACCGGAATCGGCGTTCCCCAGTAGCGCTGACGGGAAATGCCCCAATCACGGAGGCGATAGGTAACACTTTTCCGGCCAAAGCCCTTAGTCTCAGCCAGACCCGCCATTTTCTCCATGGCCTCTTCTGAGCTCAAGCCATTAAACTCCCCGGAATTGATCAGGATTCCATATTCCTCAAAAGCCTGGCCCGGAAGTGGCTGAATTTCAGGCGAGGCCGGTTTTATTACCGGTGTAATCGGAAGGCTATATTTAGTAGCAAATTCATAATCCCTTTGATCGTGAGCCGGAACTCCCATGACCGCTCCGGTTCCATAATCCATCAGGACATAATTGGCCAGAAAAACAGGAACGGGCTGGCCGGTAAAGGGATTAATGGCCTTAAGGCCGGTATCATAACCAACTTTTTCTTCCTCTTTAATTTCTCTTTTCGCCCTGCTTTCAGCTATTGTTTTTTTAATCCAGTCAAGAAGTTTCTCTTTTTCTGGATGGCCAGCAATCAGCTCCGCAGTCAGAGGATGTTCAACCGACAGGACGACAAAGGTCGCCCCGTAAATAGTGTCAATTCTGGTGGTAAAGACTTCAATATCTTTCTTTATGGCCGGCACTTTAAAATTCACCAGCGCCCCTTCGCTTTTGCCAATCCAGTTCTTCTGCATCTCCAGAACATGCCCCGGCCACTGGCTGAGTTCCTCATGGCCGCTCAGCAGCTCATCGGCATAAGCGGTAATTTTTAAAAACCACTGCTCCATCTTTTTCTGACTGACTTCACTGTCGCAGCGCCAGCAGCGCCCGGCTACCACCTGCTCATTGGCCAGGACTGTCCGGCACTGGGGACACCAGTTTACCCAGCTCAACCGGCGATAAGCCAGACCCTGTTCAAACATTTTGAGGAAAATCCATTGATTCCAGCGGTAATAATCAGGCAGGCAGGTATTGACCTCTCTTGACCAGGAGTAGCTGATACCTAATCTCTTCAACTGGGAACGCATGTAGTCAATATTATCGAGGGTCCATTTTTGAGGATGAGTACCGTGTTTGATGGCAGCATTTTCGGCCGGCAGGCCCAGAGCATCCCAGCCGATAGGATGGAGGACATTAAAACCTCTCATCTTTTTAAAGCGGGCAATGACATCACCAATTGAATAATTCCGCACATGCCCCATATGAATCCGGCCGGAAGGATAGGGATACATTTCGAGGCAATAGAACTTGGGTTTAACTGGATCTTCTGCCACCTCAAAAACCTGGCCTTCGGCCCAGATTTTCTGCCATTTTTTTTCAATTTCTTCAAAATTATAGGCTGCCTTCATCGTCTCTACCTCTGTTCAGGGAAACAAGTCCCGGATAAAGCTGGCGCTATGTCCAATCAGCTTAAAATGATAAGTTTATGGTGACTAAAAGTCAACCAAACCAGGACCGGTTATAGCTTATTCAACTAATTAAACTTATAATAATCTTTTAAGCCAGAATTTATTCATCAGAAAAAGATTCACCGGATGAAACTCTTGGAAGTCAAGAACCTGGAAGCCGGCTACAACCACCTGCCGGTTATTCATGACATCTCCTTTGATCTTGAGCAGGGAGAATTTCTGGCTGTCTGCGGCCCTAATGGCTCAGGTAAAAGTACACTGATTAAAGCTCTGCAGCGGCTGACTCCTTTTACCCGGGGAACAGTCAAGCTGGAAGGTAGAGATGTCTTTCGCCTGAAAACCAAGGAGATAGCCGCTTTTCTGGCTTATGTGCCCCAGGTCTCAGATCAGGTTTTTGACTTCAGCGTTGAAGAGACAGTGGCCATGGGCCGATACGTCCATCAAGGCCACAAATTGGCTGGCCAGTCGGATAAAGACCGGTCAGAAATTGAAGAGGCTATGAGACTGACCGGGGTGGCCGCTCTCAGACAGAAAAACCTCAGTCAGTTAAGCGGCGGGGAAAGGCAGCGAGTGCTCATCGCCAGGGCTTTGGCCCAGGAGACGCCGGTTCTCCTCCTGGATGAGCCAAGTTCCCATCTGGATATAAATTTTCAGCTCCAGATCTATCATCTTCTCCAGGACCTGCAGATAGAAAAAAAGAAGACCATTCTAGTCGCCGAACACAATCTCAATCTCTGCATCCCTTACTGCCAGCGATTGCTGTTCCTCAAGCAGGGCGGGATCGAAGCGGCCGGACCTCCAGCCGAAGTAATTAACCGCAAGGTAATCCGCCGCGTCTTTGATCTGGAAGTCGAGCTGAGAGAGAACACTTCTTCCGGCCTGCCTGAGATATCTTTCATTCATTCTGCCGGCCGGACAGTGAACAAAATCGAGCCGGGACCGGAGACAGGAGCTAAAAATTAGAAAAAAGCCAGTTAATCCCGGATTAAAGCTCTGGCGGCTTGACCGTCTGGCAACCGGTTCTTGTTTTTGTCCATTTAATCCGCCACCGGCCAGGCCGAACCACCGCTGGCTTTTGCTCTGTCTGACTCTTCTGATAATTTTCCCCCTGACTCTCTCCAGCCTTTTTCCCCAGACAAGGGTACTGGCTGATGACTTTGGCCACCGGCTTGAGCTCAGTCATTGCCCTGAGAGAATAATTTCTTTAGCCCCCAATCTGACCGAAATACTCTTTGCCCTGGGCCTCGGCCAGAAGGTCGCCGGGGTAACCAGTTTCTGTGATTATCCGCCAGAAGCCAGACAGAAAGAAATAATCGGCGGGCTGGTTGATCCTAATTTAGAAAAAATCAGGGTTCTTAAGCCAGATTTAATTCTGGCTTTCAGGGGCAATCCGCGCCGGATTCTCGACCGGCTGTATGCAGAAAAGATGCCGCTTCAGGCCTTTGAAACCGGACAGAACTTTGAAGACCTTTTCTCTCTTATTGAGCGGATTTCACTTTTAACCTGCACCCAGGCCAGAGGACAGGAGCTTATTTCCAGCCTGAGAGAAAAAATTAAGCTGATTGAGACCAGCCTCCCGGCCAGCCTTGAGAGCCTAAGAGTTTTCCTGACCCTTTACGGCCAGGGACAGGGGCTGTGGACCTGCGGCCATAATAGTTATCTTAATTATCTACTTGAGCGGGCTGGCCTTCAAAATGTCGCCTCTGGACTTGAGGGCAACTGGTTTGCTTATAATCCCGAGAAATTAATAGCCGATAATCCCGAGTTGATTCTCATTCTGGCCCGTAATAAAGAGGCTTTCCAGCAGGCTACCAACTGGCTGGAAAGCCTGCCGCCCCTTAAAGACATTAACGCCATTAAAAATAGAAACTTCGTTTTTCTCGACGAAAATCTGTTCAGCCGTTTTGGCCCGAGGCTAATTGAGGCCTTTAACTGGCTGGTCAGAGCAGTTTATTTTCGTGCTGAACAGGAGGAAAAATGAGCCGCCGCCACAGGAACTGGTTTTTTCCGGTCTCCCTTATTCTTCTGACTCTGGCCGGTTTCCTGTTGTCAGTTAAGCTCGGAGCCGTCAGAATGACCTGGCAGGAAATCTGGGCCGGTCTTTTTTCCGGCGGTCAGTTTAAAGATATCCTGATTCACCTCCGGTTGCCCCGGGCTATTCTGGCTTATCTGGTCGGTGCCGCTCTGGCTCTTTCTGGAGCGATTCTTCAGGGGTATTTCCGGAACCCTTTAGCCGATCCCTTTATTCTTGGCGTTTCTTCAGGGGCATCTCTGGGAGCCGTCCTTAGCCTGGAGATTGGCCTGACCTGGACCGTCTTCGGTTTTTCCAGCCAGAGCTGGCTGGCTCTTTTGACCAGTCTTCTTCTGGTCGGCTCGGTTTACTTAATTTCAGAGAATCAAAGTCCCGGCCGGTCTGAAAGCCTGCTTTTAACCGGGATTGCCGCCGGGGCAATGGCTTCAGCCCTGACTTCCTTTTTGCTTTTCAGGCGGGCTGATGCCTATGAACAGGCAGTATTCTGGCTTTTAGGCAGTTTTTCCCTTTCAGGCTGGAAAGAAGTCTGGTTGCTTCTTCCCTATTTTCTCCTGGCCCTGATCATTTCCGAGTATTTTGCTCCCGAGATGAATCTTCTGGCCCTCGGCGATGAAGTTGCCCAATCATTGGGCTGCCCGGTAAAAACCATCAGGAGACTTTTTCTTTTTCTGGCCACACTTTTAGCTTCATTTTCAGTGGCTGTAGCCGGAATCATTGGTTTTGTCGGGCTGATTGTGCCTCATTCAGTCAGGTTGTTGATCGGTCCAGATCACCGCCGGCTTTTTTTATTTTCTGCCTTAACGGGCGGGATGATGCTGGTTTTTTGCGACCTGCTGGCCAGGACCGTCTTTTCTCCCTCAGAAATCCCAATCGGCGTGATTACCGCCGCCCTCGGCGCCCCGTTTTTTATCTATCTTTTAAACCGCCACCAGCGGGGCAGGTCCTGAAAATTAACATTTTTCCCTTTACAGCGCTGGCCGCTCCCTTCTGGAAACAGCCTGGAAATGATTGACAACCGGCTATCTTTTAGCTTAATGTAAATATATCATGCTGCTAACCTTCAACCAGACCCTTTTTCTGATTTTGACTGTGGCGGCAGTAGTTATAGCTGTTTTTTTAATTCTCTTTCTCCTTCAGCTCCGCCGGACAGCCAGGGAGGCAGAGAAATCTCTCCAGGAATTCCAGGTCACTCTTGAAAAGCTCAAGACGATTGAGGATAAGGTCGAACGCCGCCTCGACGAGACAGGGACAATTATTCAATCAGCCAAAAAAACGGTTTCGGGTCTGTCAGAACTTTCCCTTTTCTTAACGACCAGAGTGGTCAGGCCGGCCTCTAAGTACTGGCCGGTTATTTTCCCTTTGGTGCGTTTTGGCTGGCAACTGATAAAAAAAAGAAAGGAGAAAAAAAATGGGAGATGACAGAGATTCCCACTTTGCTGACACTCTTTTGACCTTTTTAGCCGGGGCAGCAACAGGTTTTATTCTGGGCATTTTATTCGCTCCTTCCAGCGGCAAAGAAACCAGAAAAAAGATTAAAGAACAGGCCAAAAAGGGCCAGGAGCTGGCTGTCCAGGGTTATAGCAAAGTGGCCAAAGAAGCGGAAAAAGGAGCTAAGGTAGTTAAAGAACGGGCCGGAGAGGGCATCGAAGCCATAAAAGAATTTCTTGAAAAGAAAAAAACTGAGACAGCTGGGGAGAAACCAGAATTTCCTGAAGACTTAGAAACAGAAAAATAACAACCCGGCTTTTTCTGCCTATAAAAGGCGGCCGGAAATAAACAGGGGTTATTAACAGTCTAAGACCAGGCGAGGATCGGTATGGGTAAACGTTTAACTAAATTTATTTTCCTGTCTTTCATTTTAGCTATAGTTCTAAAAGGGCCAGCCAGCCTGGCAGCCATTGATCTCAAAACCGCCGCCGCCATTGATCAGGAAATAGAGAAAAACCGGGCCGAGATAATAAAAATTCGCCGCTTCCTTCATATGAATCCTGAGCTTGGCAACCGCGAATATGAAACCAGCAAATTAGTGGCTAATAAATTGACAGCCCTCGGGCTGGAAGTAAAAACCGGTGTGGCCAAAACCGGTGTGGTCGGGCTTCTGACCGGGGCTTTGCCCGGTCCAACCATAGCCATCAGAGCCGACCTGGATGCCCTGCCCATTGCCGAGGCGAACGATTTCCCCTATAAATCTCTTAATCCCGGGGTTATGCATGCTTGCGGCCATGATTTTCATACCTCCATTGCTCTGGGGACAGCCACCGTCCTCAGCAGTCTCAAGGATAAAATTCGAGGTAAAATAAAATTTATCTTTCAACCGGCTGAAGAAGGCGCTCCTCCTGGAGAAGAAGGCGGAGCAGAGCTGATGATCAGAGAAGGTGTGCTAATTGAGCCGCCGGTCCGGGCGATCTTTGGCCTCCACGTCTGGCCCGATCTTAAAACTGGCCAGGTTGGTTATGCCCCGGGCTATTTGATGGCCAGCTCCGACAGTTTTACTCTAACGGTCAAAGGGAAAAGTGCTCATGGGGCCAGACCTCAGGAAGGCATTGATGCCATTGTTATTGCCGCTGAAATAATCAGCAACCTTCAAAATATAAGAAGCCGGCTGGTTGATCCGACCGAATCACTGGTCATTTCCATCGGCAAAATCCAGGGCGGAGTCAGATCTAATATAATTGCTGAGACCGTTATCCTTGAAGGAACAGTCCGGACCTTGAATGCCGGTGTCCGTGAGGCTATTCCAGGACTGATAGAAAACCTGGCTCAAGGAATCTGTCAGAGTTATGGCGCCACCTTTACCCTTGATTATGAACGCCAGCTGCCGCCTGTTTATAATCACCCCGAATTTCTGAATGCCGTTCTACCCTGGTTAGCAGAATCTCCGGGTGAAGATAACCTGATCGAGGTCAAGCCCCAGATGGTGGCCGAAGACTTCGCCTTTTATGCTGAAAAAATTCCTGCCTTTTATTTCTTTCTGGGAGTCAAAAGCCCGGGGCAGATGATAGCCCCTCCTCTCCATAGCCCTAATTTCAATCCTGATGAACGGGCCATCCCGGTTGGCATCAGGGCTATGTGCCATCTTGTCCTCAACGCCTTAGAACAGCAAGCCTCTTTAAAAACAGCCAGCGAGACCCCGCCTGTTAATTAGTGGACAGCCGGCCGTCTATCTAATTGATGGCCTGTCCTCTGCTTTTTCCGGTTTGTAGCTTGGTCGCCGGCCTCATTCTGGCCGGACTTCTTAAGCTGGATTTCTCTGCCGGTCCGCTTCTGCTTCTTCTGGCCGGCTGGCTCGCCGCCTGGCTGGCCTATTTTCTAAAAAAGGACCGGCTGGCCTACTGGCTCCTGATCATAGCCTTTCTAATTTCAGGCGTAAATCTCAGGGCTCTGGGCAGCAAATTTTACCTGGATAATCCGCTTAAGGACTTTCAGCCGGGGAGTTACCTTAACTTCAAAGGGCTGGTCTTGAAATCACCGGAAAGAGGCTTTGATCGCGACCGCCTGCTCATTGCGGTCAGGGAAATCGAAAGCGGCGGTCAAAGAAGAAAAATAAAGGTTAAATTACAACTGACCGTCCCCCACTCTACAACCAGCTCTGAGCCCCTGGAGCTTCAAGCCGGTGACCTGCTTGAATTCTCGGCCAGCCTCAATGAGGATAGCTCTTTTAAAAACTTCTATCCTGATTTTATGCCCCGCTATCTTCGAAGCCAGAAGATTCAGGAGAGAGCCTATACCAAAAGCCCGCTTCTTTTAAAAAAGCTTAACCGGACAAACCATAGCTTTTCAGGATTCTTTTCCCGGTTGAGACGGAAACTCCAGAAAGAAATAGAAGCTGATTATCCAGGCCAGACAAAATTTGATCTAAGCCGGGAAGGAGCTATTCTGGAAGCCCTCCTTCTGGGCGAAGATGGCCGGCTTGACCGCCAGACAGATAGACAATTTCAAAAGACCGGGCTTTATCATCTTTTGGCCATTTCCGGAGCTCACGTTGCAGTAGTATCGGCCTTTCTTTTTTTATTGCTCAAATTTCTATTACCTTCAAAAAAACTGATTTACCTTATTCTCCTGGTGGCCTTAGCTTTTTATGGCTGTTTGGTCGAAGGCCAGCCGTCAGTTTTCCGGGCGGTCATCATGGCCTCACTGGTTATTGCCGGTAAATTAATTTTTGCTCAGGTCAATCTCTTAAATACCATTTCACTTTCCGCCCTGATTCTTCTCTGTCTCAACCCTTTTAGCCTTGATGAGGCCGGCTTTCAATTGACCTTTCTGGCCACTCTGGGTTTAATTCTCTTTTATCAGCCAGTTCGCCGCTGCCTGCCCCGCCTGCCAATGAAGCTATCAGAACTGACGGCCATGTCGGTGGCAGCGGTGGTAGCCACCCTGCCCGTCATTGTTTATGATTTTAACCGGGTAACTTTCGCCTCAGCCATTCTGACCATCCCGGCCTCACCACTGGTTAGTTTCCTGATGGCGGCCGGCTATCTTTATCTATTTACCGGGCTGATTTCACCTTCTATCAGCCACCTTCTGTCGGTCTTAATGAAGACTCCGGTCAGGCTGTTTATCTGGCTAACCGGCTGCCTCGAGCCCGTCTCTTCCCTTTCCTACCGCCTGCCCTCCCCGCCTTTAGCTGTCATCCTGGGTTTTTATCTTTTCCTTCTGCTTCTTTTGCTAAAGCCAAGGTTTAAAGGTCAGAGGCCGGTTACCTGGCTGGTCTTTCTGGCCTTTTTTCTGATTCTTGTGACCTACCCTTTTAAACCCGGGACAGATGAGCTGACGGTAACTATCATTGATACCGGGCAGGGAGAATCACAGGTGGTGGAGTTTCCCGGCGGCCGGCTCATGGTCATAGATGCCGGTGGATTTTTACAGAGTAATTTCGACCCTGGAGAGAGCCTCGTTTCTCCTTTCCTCTGGTCAGGCGGTCATAAAAAGATTGATTATCTGGTCTCCAGCCACCTTCATCCCGACCACGCCGGCGGACTGCCAGCCCTGGCCAGAAATTTCAAAATAGGAGAATACTTTTTTACCGAAAATTATGCAGGCAATACCCTGAATCAAGAAATCCAGGCCGCTCTGAGTAAAAAAGTCAAAAAGACCAGAATAACTTCCGGCCTGAAGCTCTGGCCGGCAGCGGAGATTGAAGTGAGATTCTTTTATCCGGACGAAACGGCCCTGGTTTCTTTTCAACCAGGTAACGACCGGTCAGCCGTGATCAAAATAAGGCAGGGTGATGTCTCCTTCCTTTTTCCGGGAGATATAACTGGCCAGGTCGAAAATTATTTAATCGGTCAAGAAGAAATTAAAGAGGAATTAAAGGCAACAGTCTTGAAAATTCCTCACCATGGCAGCCGCTCCTCTTCAACGGCCGCCTTTCTCCAGGCAGTTTCGCCTGTCATCGCTGTTGCCACCTGCGGACGTCATAATGTTTATGGCTTCCCGGCGGAAGAAGTTATCATGAGACTAAAAGAACGCCGGGTTAAGTTCTACCGGACTGACCTGGATGGGGCCATAGAGTTTAAAACAGATGGCAGGCATCTGAGCTTGAGAACGGCCAGGTCGGAAGCAGCTCTGGTGTTTGAGGCCAACGGCCAGCCTTATCCTGATTGACATAACGGGTAAATTAGGCTTATTCTTAAAATAGCGAGGGAAATCATGGTCAAAAAAATAATGGCTGTTCTGATTTTTTTAAGTTTCTGTGCTCCTGTCTGGCTGCTGGCTCAGGATCAGGAGTTGACAGAACTGGCCAAAAAGGAGAAAGCCAGGCGAGAAAGCCTTAAAGGGAAAGAAATAAAGGTTATTACCAACCAGGATCTGGAAAAACTGACTAAAACTGCGGCCATCATTATTCCCAATGAAACGGAGGGTATCGCTGTAAATCAGGAAAACCAGCAGCCTCCGTCTCGACCGGACAATTATGTCCCGCCGGTCGTCCACCGGGTAACGGTTGAGAATCCAGCCCCGTCTAAACCGGGCGAGGCTCAGTCCGCCGGGGTTAATGCTACCGGAGGCCCGGTTGAAGATGCCTGGAAAAAAGCTAAGGAATATGTTGAGCTTCTGACTCTAAAAATGAACGCTCTCTGGCAGCAATTTTACGGTCTAACTGATGCCCGGACTAAAGACAGCATTCAACTGGAAATTAGTGAAACGTATGAAAAGCTGCTTAAAGCCCAGGAAGAAGAAACCAGACTCAGAGAGGAATACGAAAGTCAGATAAATCAGAAAAAAAGCTCCGAGGCTCCCCAGATCTGGATAAAATAAAAGATAACTGGTCAGCGGAAATAAATAGTCTCAAGCCGGAAGCCAACCTGCTCCTGATCTTTGAGTTCAGGGTAGATCTCATTTATTTTTACAGTCTTATTAACTTTTAAAATTAATTCTAACCCGTCTTTCTGACCAAGGCCGGAGGCGGTCAGTTGATATATTTTTTCGAAATTTCCAGGGGGCAGGGCAAATTCCTCCAGGACCCTGTCAGCGAGGGTAATAACCATTGTTAGCCCGGGTGAAGCTTCAACCGGGAGGCTGCCTCTTAACATCAGAGTGGCTGCTCGCCCCGGGTTTTTTAGCCAGCAGAAAGCCTGCTGGCCTGCCCAGCGCTCGGTCTGCCAATCGCCTGCCTTTTTCCCCGGGCGCTTGATGACTACCCAGCCGTCGAGAAAAACAATATCGGGAGTATCAGCTGGGCTGGGAGAAAGCTTTAGTTGCCGCCGGTAGACGACCACGGTGTCCTTCGCTCCTGACGGCTCAAAATACAGGCTGAAATTTACCGCCTTACCGGGCGCCGGCTGCGGGCTAAAGCGATCAATAAAAGGAGGGAAATATAACAATTTTTCAACTTCATAAACCCGGTTAGGCTGCCATTTAGAAAGCGGCAGGGGGAGAGAAAGCCTTTCCTCAAATAGGGCCCTGTTTCCAGCCGTAGCCCTGGCCACCAGCTGGTAATCCCCGGCCGGCGGCTCAAAACCGGAAGTGGTAATAAACTTAACTTTTAAATTGGTCAGCAGGTTATCGCTCAGATTTTTATCAGCAAAACTAACACTTATTTCCAGGCCTGGCACCGGCAGTTTTTTTTCACAGGAAACCGCCGGTATTAGCAGCAGGGCGGTCAGGGCCGCCAGCCAGACTGGCTTGAAATAAAAGGAGGATTTATTTCCTGTTTCTCTTTTTTTCATTAAAAACTTAGCTCTGGAGACCGGACTGATTTAAGTTTTATTATAGATGAAATGGCTTCTGTTAGCAAAACTCCTTCCTTGCTTACTGGCAGATTTTAAATGAGTTAATGTTAATTTTGCTGGATTTTTCAAAACCGGTCAAACCAGAGACCGGGCAGCTGCCTATTGACAGGCGCCGAGTTTTTATTATCCTGAAACCTTAGAGTTCTTTTTTTAGTTCCTTTGTTTTTAAGGAACTGATTGCTGGCCCGCCTTAAAAATGACAGGACTTTTTCCTGCCAAAAAATTTAACTGGAAAAGGAAGCTGTCCAATGAAGAGACAAACTACTTGCTACCGGTCAGCCCGGACCGCAAGCCGGAAAGAATTATTGGCTATTGTTTTTGCTCCTGTCTTTTTTGTTCTCTTTCTTCGCCTCCCGGGCGCAAGCTGTCCGCGGGCTGCGGGGATAGGACAGACTGATGAGCAGAGGCAGGCGGCCAGGGCCAGCGGGTCAGAGTTATCTTCGGAGATAAATGCCCCGACTCAGGAGAAAACAGGCGAACAGCAAAAAACCGAAGAAAAGGCCGCCGGGAGCCAGGCAGAAAATAAACCCAAATCAGAGCAAACTGACCAGACCCAGCAGGCCGGGCGTCCTGATAAAAATAAAACTCTTAAGGACTGGCTTGAACCCTGGAAAAAGACCCTGGAACTGAGCTATGTTGTCACTGGCGGGAATACGGTTTCCTCCTCCTTTAGCCTTGGTAGCGCTTTGCTCAAGACTCCCAATGACCGGGACTCCTACCTGCTGAAGGCTTTTTTCCTCAGAACTCACTCCACCACCATTAATCAGAAGGCAGTCGGCACTGAAGACAATTTCAGCCTGATAGAAGAAAAGACCAGAAAATTAACTGCTGAAAATTATTTAATTCAAGCTCAGTATGACCACCGGCCAACGGGAAAATTGTTGACCAATCTGGGCTTTACCTGGGACCGGAACAAATTGGCCGGGGTTGAGGGCCGGGCTCTGGGGATGGCCGGTGCCGGGGTGGTGCTGGCCGATTCTGACACCATCAAAGCCAAAACTTCAGCCGGCCTGAGTTTGACCATCAGAAAATACAGCGGTCAGAAAATGTCCTCCTTTCTTGGTTTTCAATATGCCTTTTCCTGGAAGCAAAAGCTTTTTGATGGGGCCTCTTTTGAGACAGGCTTTGTCTTTGATGACAATCTCAAGCGGCTGAGTGACTGGCACTACGACTGGACAACCAGTTTGATGGCCCCGCTGACTAAATCATTAGCTCTTAAAGCCAGCCTCAGGCTGATGAGAAACAACCGGCCGCCGGAAATCGAGGTCCCGCTCTATAGCCCGGACGATCTCGAGACCGGTCTGACTGTTCTTGTCCCGCGGCGCAAAGTTGATACATTTTTTACCACGACCATTGTCCTTAACTTTTGAGACCCGGGTTGGTTTTCTGCCAGTCAGTTGAAAATTGCCGGCGCCTGGCTTATCATAAGCTATAAATTCGTATCTCATTTTTAGTCATCGAACGGAGAAAACTGTTGAATCCTAAACAGCCCAAAAAAGAATCAGCCAGAAAAGATGTTTTCGAACGCCCTTCCGGCCGGGCTTTTAATGAACTCCGGCCGGTGGCCTTCAAACCTGACTATTTAGATTTTGCTGAAGGCTCAGCCTATATCGAAATGGGCAGAACCAGAGTGGTGGCCACCGCTTCGGTTGAAGATAAAGTCCCGCCTTTTCTCAAGGGCAGCGGCACCGGCTGGATCACTGCCGAATATTCCATGCTTCCCCGGTCAACCGAGAAAAGAACGCCCAGGGAAAGAACTCAGGGAAAGATTTCAGGCCGGACTCAGGAAATCCAGCGCCTGATCGGGCGGGCTCTCCGGGCCGGAACAGACCTGTCTGTTCTGGGCGAAATGACCATTATCATTGATTGCGATGTTCTGCAGGCCGATGGCGGAACCAGAACAGCCTCAGTCAATGCCGGCTGCTTAGCTCTGGCCATTTGTTTTAAACGGCTGCTGGAAGAAGGATTAATTCCGGCTTTTCCCCTGCGCAATCTGGTTGGAGCAGTCAGTGTCGGTCTGGTCGAGGGAGCAGAGCTTCTTGATCTCGATTATGCCGAAGACTCCCAGGCTGAGGTGGACATGAACGTCATAGAAACAGACAGCGGCCGGCTGGTTGAAGTTCAGGCCTCAGCGGAGAGAGTGCCCTTCAGTAAAAGCGACCTATCCTCCTTACTGAAGCTGGCTGATAAGGGGATTAAAGATATCCTTGAAATTGAGCGGTCGGTTCTAAAAAAAATCCATCCGGTTTTTATCGCTTATTAGGGACAGCCTGGCCAGCCGTTTTCTGATCTTCTCGTCTCAATGTTAAATCTTTTGGCCCGAATTTTATTTATAATCTTCTTTTAATTCATAGCCTTTTTCACGGAAAAGCCGGAGGCAGGCCTCAACCACCGCCGGATCATATAAAATGCCTTTATTCTTCTCAATCTCTCCCAGAGCTGCCTTCAGGCCAACACTTTCACGATAAGGACGGAGAGAAGACATGGCTTCAACCACATCGGCTACGGCCAGAATTCTGGCTTCAATTCTTATTTCTCCTTCCTTTAAACCGCGGGGCTAGCCAGAGCCATCGAGCCGCTCATGGTGCTGATAAATAATCTCGGCTACCGGCCAGGGAAACTCCACATCCTTTAAAAGGTCATAACCGATCCGGACATGATTTTTAATCAATCCCCATTCACAGTTAGTAAGTGACCCGGGCTTGTTAAGTATTTCAGAAGGAATGGCGATTTTGCCGACATCATGAATCATGGCGGCCAGACTCAAGCCATCGGCTACTTTGAGGTCAAGCTCCATTTCTATGGCTATAGCCCGGACTAAATCAGCTACTCGCCTCTGGTGACGGCCGGTATAAGGGTCCCTGGCTTCAACCACTTTATTTAAAGCTTCAACTAAAGCTCCAAAGGTCTTCTTGAGTTTTTCAAGACCGTCCTTCAATTCTTTATCGAGTTTTTTCTGTTCCGCCCCATCGTGGAGGATAATCAGAGTGGCTGGGTTGCCTTTATAGTTTATTTCCGCTACATCAGCTTCAACCGGAATTTCCCGGCCATTTTTGTTAAGAATCACGAGCTCAAAAGAATCAGATTCACCGGGCTGACGGGAGCTGGCAAAATCCTGTCTCAGTATTTTCGCGGCTGCCTCCCGGCTCAAAAATTTTTCTAACGGACTGGCTACTACTTCGTCCAGGCTGTAACCAAAAATCCAGCAAGTAGCCCCGTTAGCAAATTCAATCCGGCCGTCACGGGCAATAAAGATAGCAGCTCTGCCAGTGTCAAATGCGCTCCCCCGGATAGATTCTTCGGCTTCTAAGCTTTTTTGAGGCTTAATATTTTCTTTTTTCTGCTCGGACAACTCACACTTACCTCCTTAGCTTTTTAGCCTCTTCAATTCCCTGGCCGCTTCCTTTTCGCCGATTTTTGTAAATATTAGTATAATTTTTGTCAAAGTTCAATTTTTTTTAAAATTTTTTACTTTCTTTTTCAATCCTCACCTTCTTTAGCCCGGGATCTGGTTACTGTTACCCGAATTTTGCTGACCGCACTTCTGGCAGACGAACCGGTTTCGCCAGGCGAGTTTTTCCCTTGACTTTAAAAATGATAAGAATTAATATTTTTCTTTAGTTAGCAGACCATGTTGATGGTCTGAC
>Ga0265297_10007995_pt1 | contig 14341 bp, 4 predicted proteins | sample Munlanlwell13791_FD_192502 | JGI IMG/M metagenome (GOLD analysis project Ga0265297, IMG submission 192502) | Leachate microbial communities from a municipal landfill in Southern Ontario, Canada - Leachate well 137-91 | ecosystem: Engineered > Solid waste > Landfill > Unclassified | place... | reverse complement strand
TTGAGGACCTCGAGCAGGTTATAGAGGTTCAGATTGAACTCCATGTCTTTTTTTATCGCCGAAAGAAGTCTCATATCCGTTAAACGGCCGTAAAATAATGGTTCATGGCCTCATATAATTTCTCAATGGCAAGATCGTTCAAAACCATGGTCTGCCTGATCTCGGTGTAAATTTCAGGAAATTCCCTTTCGACAAGCACGGCAAAATTGTCTTTATATTTCTTTATATCCGCAGGAGAGAGCGTATCGAGCACGCCCATGGAAAGCGCGAACAAATACATGATCTCGACTTCCATGGACAGAGGCTTGTTCTTATCCTGGATCAGCAGCTGGGTAATAGCCTGGCCGTGTTTCATGCGGTCCTCTGCTTCTTTCGAAAGGCCCGTGGTGCGCAACTGGGTCATCTGCAAAAGTTCCTGGTACTGGATATATTCAAGCCTCATCTGGCCGGATAATGCCTTCATGGCAGGCCACTGCGCTTTGTTTCCGATACGCGACACGGAAAGGCCGAAGTCTATCGCGGGCCTGACGCCTTTGTTGAACAAAGCCGTAGAGAAATAGATCTGGCCGTCGGTCATGGAAATAAGGTTCGAAGCGACGTACCCTGTAACGTCGCCCTGCAGGATCTCTACGATCGGCAGGAATGTCATCGAACCGCCTCCCATTGCCTCGTTGAAATAACCGGCTCGCTCCATGAGCTGCGAATGAGTATAAAAGATATCTCCGGGATAAGCCTCTCTTCCGGGAGCGCGGTCCAGCAACAGCGATATCTGGCGGTAAACCCACGCATGTTTGGTAAGATCGTCATGGATCAAAAGGACGTCTTTGCCTTTTCTCATAAAATATTCACCCAGCATAGCAGCCGTATAAGGCGCCAGATACTGTTCACCCATTGAAACCGAAGCGACAGCCGACACAACGATCGTATAAGGCATCACTTCTTTTTCGCTGAAAATATTGAGTAATTTCAAAAGGCTGGAATTCGGTTTGCCGATACAACAGTAGATACAGATGACATCCCGCGGCTTCTGGTTGATGATAGCGTCAATGGCCACGGTCGTCTTTCCGGTCATGCGGTCGCCGATCAAAAGCTGCCGCTGACCCTTGGCAATAGGTATGACCGCATCCAGCAGGAGCGTGCCGGTCTCAAGCGTCTCTTTAACCGGCGCGCGGTCCATAACGCCGGGCGCTTCCGAAAACACCGGAAACATATCCGACGCAGGGATCGGTCCTAGAGAATCCAATGAATCGACAGGTTCGCACAGCGCATTGACGATGCGGCCCAGGAACGCATCGCCGACAGGCAGGCACAGAAATTCCCCCTTGGACATGACCTGATCGCCCACGTGCAATGCGGCCTTTGTATTAAGCAGAAGAACCTGCACTTCTTTTTCGCTGAAACCCAGGACCATTCCCCGGCCGCCGCGCTCGAATTCCACGATCTGGCCGTTAATGCAGGACGGCAGGCCCTTTACCCTGACAATGCATTCGCGCACGGCCACAACCGTGCCTATTTCATGGACCTGGAACTGCGCAGTCGAGGAATTCTCAGCTGCCTTGTTGTTGTCCACGAGCTACCTCCTCGATCTTGAATTTAAGGCTGCCGTCGAGAAAAAGGCTGCCGATACTAACCACCAGGCCCGCGATAATGCCCTGATCCACTTCTTCGGAAAGAGTGATCTCGAATCCGAGCTTATCTTGCAGTTTATCCTTCAATCGCCGGCGCTGACTGTCTTCCAGCGCGAACGCGCTCACCACTTTAACCTCATTGAGTCCGGCGGGAATATTCAACCGGTCCATATTCTCATAGCTGGAATTCAACAATGCCTCGAACCACACCTGCTGCAGATCCCTGCGGATGTTCTCGGGAATGGACGCGCTTAAAAGTTCCACCGCCTTGACCACGGCTTTTTCGTCGATCTTATTATTCATTTCCGCAAGCAGCGCAAGGCGCGCATTATCGGCCTGTTTGATGACCTCGTCCGCATTCTGATGCGCTTCAGCCAGTATCTTTGCCTTTTCCTCCGACATTTCCTTGACCAAAGCTTCTTTCTGCGCCTGAACTTCTTTCTGGGCGTTGGATAGTATCTCCTGGCTCTGGCGTTTCACATCATCGAGCTGCTTGCGCACTTCAGTTTCTTTCTTCGTGTATTCTCCGGCGAGTTCATCCAGGTGCGACGTAGCGCTGGTAACCTGGCTCTTCATGACCTTTGACATGAAAGAGATCATGATAATGAACAGAATGACCAGGACTGCAATCATAGACACGATGAGCATGATCATATAAAGCTCCTTAAGTAAATAGTTGGAAGACGATCAACATCGCGATAATAGCCGCGGCTTCGGCAAAAACCAGGACAAAGATCATAGCCGTAAAGATCTTGGGAGCGGCAGACGGGTTCCGTCCCAGCGCCGTGATACTGGCTTTGGAACACTGCGCGAAAACCCAGCTGGGCCCGGCAATACAAAACAAAAACATAAACAGTAAAGCCAGATTACGATCCATTATTTCTCCACAATGATCGTTGCTTTATTATGGTTCAATCCAACCAATCCACGACGGATAGGATACAGCCTGCCGTCAATAACCAGATTACCCGACACCAGCCGGCTCACCAGCGGCTTATGATACGGCAGCAGCTCAAAAACACCGTATTCACCCGGGAATATTATACTATTCGCTTTTCCCTCAAATACGACCTCTTCAGTACTGATCAACTGGACATCAAGCATATATTCAACGGTTGTTTAAACTTCCTAAGTATATAAGCACAAAAGGGTTTTGCTTACAACAACGCTAAGATATTATACCACGATTCAAGAAATTGGAAATAAAAAAAACCAGGGGACGCTTCTATAGTTTTCCCTGAAAGGATTGCTTGCCTGGAAAACTATAGAAGCGTCCCCTGGTTTTTCCGGGGTTCTGCCCCGTTACTTCTTCACTTCCGGCTTCTTATCCCCTGCCGGAGGGAATGCTTCTTTGCGCTGCGCATCCATTACGCCCTGGCTCGATTTCATCTGCGCAAGCCATCCGAAAAAGAATATACCGGCGAGCAATCCCAGGAACACGATGATCACGATGATGATCAACCATGTCGTCGTCTTAGCCGGCATATTGACTTTCAGCTTGCTCTTCTCGAACATATCAGGCGTTTCAGGCCCTGAAGACTGCCGGATCGTGCGATCCATGCGCGCCAGCTCATCCTGTATTTTCTTCAAAGTCTGAAGATTATTGCGGTACAGCCCGATATGCTGCTCGCGGCTGATACCTTCGTCAAGCTGACCTTTTTGCATTTCTTCGATCAAACCGGGCACGGTCTGAGCCAATTCTTCGGCGCGCGCTGCGAAATCGGTATTCTTGAGCCTCGTTGCAGCCGATTCCACCTGTTTACGCACCTCGACGAATGTCGAATCCGGAATGATCCAGATATCCTCGACTTCTACGTCGAACACGCGGGATTCGCCCGTCTGCAGTTCAAGATCGTTCTTATAGGCATAGTAAATGCCCTTTTCGGAATCGTACTCGAGATCCAATCCGCCCGCGTCCATTATATCCTTGAGTTTCACTTCTTCAGGCAGATACTTCTTTACCTGGACTTTCTGCACTTTTGTCTTGGACGGATTCACCACCATGATGCGGAACTTCACAGAACCCGCAGTCAGGGAAGTGGAAACGATCGGGGTATCTACGCCGCCGAGCTTGCCTTCGATTATCTGAAGCAGCAGGTCGACGATAGAGCTGATGGACTCGGTCTTTTTGCGCATATCCTTAATGGTCGCGCCGCCGCCGAGTTTTTCATCCAGCAATTCGCCCAGATCGACACCTTCGTCGCCCATCAGGGATTTCAGTTTCTCTGATATATCATTGACCGCATTGAAAAGCTGCGAATTCGGGCCTTCCTTATTCAACACCTCAGGCAGCGAATCGACAGAGCTCTTCAAATTCTGTAACGTAAGAGCGATGTTCACGTTATCCTTGGATACCAGAACCGCCTCGACCGCTTTGATGGCGTCGAGAGCTTTCTTTGCGGCGCGCTCGGCTTCAGGCGCGGCTGCGGCAAGGCCGGCAACGGTCGTGATACCCATTGATTCGACCATACCCGAACCGGACACAAGGCCGCCGGTCGTTATTTCATTTACCAGATAAGTATACGCCTTGCCTACTGCGAACCTGGTATCGGCCTGGAACGAGAATATATAGAATCCGGGCCTGGTCTCCAGCATCATCTGGTCGCCGAAGATAGTCTTATTATCCCAGCTATAGATCGATACGAACGGCATTTTGCCGGGCTGTCCCTGCACCTGCAGGGTTATCGCATCGCCTGCCAAAGCAGGATCAGGAGCGATCGTCGCGCCCCAGGAATATTTCTTTGCGGTCGCTTCCAATTCCTGGCCTGCGGCAACTGCCGTATCGGCGCCGGATTGTAACCGCTTTATGGCCTCACCGGAACTCGTTTCGAACGTGGTCAGCGACTGCTGTATCATACCGACCATGCCGCCCGCTGCCATGATCTCCGCTTTCTTTGCGTCACGGGTGGCTTCGGTCGACCCGGTCAAAAGATCCATCTGCGTACCCATTTCGCTCTGGATCATGGACTTCTGCTCGAGAAGGCCCTGATTGATCGTATTAGCAACAGATGACTGGAATCCGGGCAGGGTCACGTTCTCCATATTCTTAACTGCTGCTTCCGTGCTCGACAGGAGCTTTGACTCGGTGATCGAGAACGATGTCGGCGTCTTGAAATGCGCGCCGCTCAAGTTCATGATGTCAACCAGCGCCGCGTACACCCTGCCGGCCTCCAGACCGGTCGGGGTTGGCAGCGTCAGATAGAAATACCCTGACACGTCGATTGTCGACGAATACAGCGTCGGCCTCGGGCTACAAGCATCCTTCTCTCCGTCGGCATTGGTGTCCGCATTGTAGTAATCCGGGTCGCAAATAGTGTTATACGTAACCGGATTTCCGTCGTCGTCATAAATATAGAGCCCGATCTTCCCGGCGCCCTGAACAACGCTTCCGTCGCGTTCGAGGTATGCAACGACCTTGAGTTTATCCCCTTCCGCGTCATAGGTAAATTCCGCAGAAGAACGCCATATATGCACTGCCGACGTTTCGAGATACACCGTGAACGACTGATCGTGGTCAGAGGTAAAGTTCTGGCCCTTGTCTCCGAATCCCGTCGCCGACCATACCGTCGTCCAGTACCCGTACGGGGTATCGTGCGTCAAAGGAGCCGTAAGACCGACCGCCTGCCAGCCGACCTCAGTACCTCCGGTGACCTTCTCGGAGACGGACAGGTTCGTCAGACGTTCATTCGTCAAAAGGTCCCGGATATCCCAGGAGATCGTGTAATAATCGATCTTGAAATTCGCCGGGGTCGTTCCGTAGATAGTCTCATCATTTGCGTCGAGAACCCTGACTTTTACGGTTGTACTCCGGTCATCCGGAACGGTCCAGTTGTACGAACCCGCGTTCGCCACGCTTGCAACAACCGTGTTAGCAGTGGCGAAATTATCCTTTGAATACTGTATCTTGACGTTAGCAATAGTACCTTTATCCGTCCACGTTACCGCATGCACCTCATTGGTCACCCAGCGCTCCCCGCCAACCGGCGAGGTAACAGTGATCTCGCCCCGGATAATAAAATCGGCGTTCGACATATCGCTTACGGTATCGTCATCCGGATCCTCGACTTTTACGCGCGCATTGTGCGTGAGCGTATCGGGAACGGTCCAGGCATAAGAATAGCTTCCGCCTGCGCCTGCGCCGTTCGGGGCAGCTGCGTTAATAACATACCCTGCCGGGAATGTCGCGCCGGAATCCGTGGAATAGCTCAATTTAACGGTCGGCAATGTTCCGCCCCATGTCCAGGTGATCTGCCGGGAATCTTCCGATATCCAGACTTCCGCGCCATTGGGAGCCGTCAGGGTTAAAAAGCCCTGAATGCGGAAATTAGCCGCCGACTCGTCAAATACCGTTGTGTCATCGGGATTGATCAGCTTGATCCTCGCAGAAGGCGTACGTGTATCAGGCACGGTCCATGAATGTGAATTCAAATTGCCTTCAGAATTCACTATCGTAGTATAATCGATCCCGCCGTTAATGGAATACTGTAACCGCACATTCGGGATAGTCCCGATGGTATTCCACGTTATCGTCTTCGCCTGATTGATCTGCCAGAGCTCTCCGCCGTCAGGAACGAGAATATCGAAATCACCCTTGATCTTGAACGCATTGTCAGACGCGTCAGAGGCAAAAGGCGCATCAAGAGCGACGCGGATCTTTACGGTTTCAGATATATGGTCCGTCACGGTCCAGTCAAAACTGCCGTCATCGGCAGTGGATGCGACAACGGGAATATTATAGTTTGTCCCGCCGTCAGTTGACAGATCGATCCGGACATTGGTAATGGTACCGATTGTTGTCCAGGTGATCGGATGCGATTCGTTGACGATCCATACTTCAGCTCCGGTATTAGGCGCAGTGACAGTGAACTTCGGCACGATGTTAAAATTCGCATCGGACACGTCATTGGCAGTGGAATCCGCAAGATCCGAAATACGCACCCTGCAAGATTCACTGACAAGGTCGGGAATAGCCCAGTTGCGAGAACCGTTATTCGCGTACGCGCCGATAACCGTATAGTTTGCGCCGCCGTTTACCGAATATTCCAGGCGAACATCTGACATGGTGCCTGCAGACGTCCAGGTGATTGCCTGCGTCGAATTAACTTCCCAGTTTTCCCCGTTATTCGGCGCGGTGATAGTGAAATCACCGGTGATCCGGAATACCGCATCCGAATCATCGCGCGCGCCGTAATCCGATGCATCCGAAATCCTTACCTTTACCGTCTCATGTATGGCATTGGGCACGGTCCATGGATAAGAATGTCCGGCCGGAGTCGGCAAACTCGCTTCTATCGTCTGGTAATCTGCCAGGAAATTATCGCGGGAATATTCGAGTTTTATATTCGCCGGATTGCCGACCTGGGTCCAGGTGATGTTATACGACCTGCCGACGCGCAGATGCTCGCTGCCGTTCGGATAAGTCAAAACGAGCGTACACCGTACTTTATAATCGCTGTTTGACATGTCAAAGGCTTCTGAATCAACGGCATCCTGGACCTTGATCCTGGCCTTGGTTGAAACCGCGTCTACGGGAATCGAATACCAGGTAAACACGCCGTTATTAGGCACGTTCTGCCCGTCCGGGATCGCCGTCCATGTTGCGCCGGAATCCTTGGAATAGTAGAGATTGACGAACGAAACGCTGCCGTTCTTATTCCATGTGATATCGTGCTGGCTGGCAGCCTGCCATGCTTCTCCGCCGTTGGGGCTCGTAACCTCGAAACTCCCCTGTATCTTGAAGAACCCGGCACATGTATGCGATATCGTAGGGTCAGAGGCATCGGATATACGCATCAAACCCTGCGTGGTAATGGCATCCGGGACCTGCCAGTTATATGACCCGTCATTTGCCGTGCTCTCCGCGATGGTCGTATAAACGCCGCCGGCGTTGTTGGAGAATTCAAGTTTGACATTCGCGATCGAGCCGACTCTGTCCCAGGTAATATTCTGGCTGCTTCCAACCGTCCACTTTTCCCCTCCCACGGGGTAGGTGAGGGTTACGCTGCCCCTGATCTTGAAGTTCTGATTCGATATATCGGATGCATCGGGATCCAGGACATCGGAAACACGGACCCTGCAGATGGATGAAATCTCATCAGGCACCTGCCACGGATGGCCGCCGTCATTGGGTGTAGAATCGATAATAGACATCCAGCTGGCCTGGCCGTCGGTTGAAAGTTCCAGTTTCACATTAACGATGCTGCCGTTAGAACTCCACGCTATCGTATGATTTGTCCCGACCAGAAGCGATTCAGTGCCGTTGGGGGACGACAGCGTCAGAGAACCGCGGATCCTAAACGACGCTTCCGAGGCGTCTGTAACCGTCACGTCGTTCTTATCGCTGATACGCACCTTGACGTTCGCGCCGATCGCATCGGGAATGGGCCACGGGAACGAAGTGTTGGCACCAGGGACATCCGCATTGATAGTATGGGTCTCTGTCTCGTCCGCAAACCCGTTCGTTGAATATTCGATCAGATAGCCGAGCATCGAGCCCTGCTTTGTCCATGTGATCGTCTGCGTGGTAGCAACGCCCCATGCCTCGCCGCCGTTGGGAACCAGCAGATTCAACAAGCCGTGGATCTTGAACACAGCATCGGACACATCCATCGCCTCGGTATCGGACACATCAGCTATCTTGATCAAACAGTTCTCAGAAATAGCGTCGGCTACAGACGACCATGGGTATGTACCTATATTCGAAACGCCGCCCTGGATCAGATCCCAGGTAGTGCCGCTGTTCTTGGAATAGAACAGGTTGACATTGGTATACGTACCGTAAGTGGTCCACTGGATATTCTGCGAAGAACCTACGGGCCAATGTTCACCGCCGTTGGGCATCGAGATCTTGAAGCCGCCGCGGATGACAAAGTTCGGCGAATCGTCATATACAGTCGGGTCAGACGCATCCGATACGCGCACGCGCACCTGTAATGACGTCGTTGCGGGAATCGGCCAGTTATATGCCTGATCAGAAGCAGGGACCGTAGCTATATTGTTCCACGTGCCTGCCTGGCCCGCTAAAAGCGAATATTCAAGCTTAGCATTAGCGATGGAACCGAACCGCGTCCACTGGATCTGCTCGGACGAGTTGATAAGCCAGGATTCTCCGCCGGCAGGACGAGTCAGGACCAAGTCTCCTCTGATCTTGACCGCAACGGTATTCTTGGCTTCCACGCCAGCCTGGTCAAGATCATAAACCTTGACGATGACATTGGGCGATATGGTATCGGAGACATTGAAATTCACAGACCCCTGTCCTCCGGGGACTTCTTCGGCGATCGTATAGTCGTAGCTCGACCCGCCGTTAATTGAATAGACGATCTTCACCCTGTCGATAGAGCCGCCGCGCGACCAACCTATGGACTGCGACGAACCTACCGGCCAAACTTCTCCTCCCGCAGGCGATAACAGGGTTAGGGTACCGACTATCCTGAAAGTCCCGTCGGACATATCTATTACGTTAGTAGGATCCGAGTTGTCGGATATTTTCACGCGGGCGGTATCGGATAATGCATCGGGTATAGTCCATGCCTTTGTGCCGAGCGATGCGGTTATGGAAGGCACGATATTGGCGAATGTTGCGCCGTCCGTGGTGAAGTCAAGCCGCACCGTGGAGACCGAACCGTCAACAGTCCAGTTGACCGCCTCGCTCGTACCATAGACAAAAACCTCGTCGCCGTTCGGACGGGTAAGGGTCAGCTTCCCTTTGATCTTGAACGTCTGGGATTCGGCAAATACATCGGTATTGGCCAGAGAAGTCACCCTGATCTTTGCCTGATTGGTAATATCATTGCTAACCTGCCAGTTGTACTGGTTCAAAGCGGCGCTAACCGACGCAACAACCGTAACTGGGTAGGTAATACCGTCGTCTTTTGAAAGTTCTATCTTGATGAACTGGATATTTCCGATGACACGGTGCCACCGCACCCAGACATAGCTGTTGACTTCCCACTGGGCGGTACTGACCGGCTCGTCAACGGCAAGGCTGCCCCTGATCGTGAACGCGTTATCCGATACGTCATAGACCGTAGAATCACGCGTATCCGAAAGCCTGACCAGACAGTTCGTTGACAGGGTATCAAGAACGGTCCACGGCATCGATCCGGTTGTAGCGTCGTAAGAAGCGCTTAGCGTCGTATACGAACTGCCGCCGTTAACGGAATATTCCACCTTGATCGTGGGGATTGTGCCTGTCGTATCCCATGTGATATTGCGAGACTCGCCTACAAGCCAGGAAATATCCGGGTCGGAAGGCGCAAGAACCTGCACGTCGCCGCGGATCTTGAACAATCCGGCGGACAGGCCGTATGCCTCTTCATCGCGCGTATCGCTCACCCGCACCTTGCAGGTCGGTGAAATATCGTCAAACACCGTCCATTTATAGGTTCCGCTGTTAGCGGTGGATAATGCTATATTCTTCCATTCCGTACCGGTGCCGTCGGTATAATAGTCAAGGCGCACGGTCGGGACATTGCCGTCGGTAATCCAAACGATATCATGGTCCGTATCAGCCGGCCACACATTCCCGTTCGCGGGCGAACTGACCGTAAATCGCGCCTTCACATGGAAGGCTTCGGAAACGTCGAACACCGTGCTGTCAGAGAAATCAGATACCCTGATGAGCGCCTGTAACGAGACGGCATCCGCGGTAGGAGTCCAGCTCGTTGTCTTGGCGCTTGCCGCTACGGAAGCGACGATATTGGTCCAGGAACCGCCGTTGTTCGGGGAATAATCGATGCGGACATTCGCGATCGAGCCGGTAACGTTCCAATTAATGGTAGCGGGAACGCCGACTTCCCAGCGCGACGCCGCGGCCGGCTGGGTCACTTCCAGCACACCGACGATCTTGAAATTGACCGGGGATATGTTGTTGACCGTTGAATCCAGCACATTAGAGATCCTTACACGCGCGGAATTCGAGATATCATCCGGTATGTTGGTCCACTGGTATAATTGCGCCGGACAGGATGTGCTTCCAACAATGTTATGCTCGGTAACCCACCCATCGGTCGAATAATCGATCTTGACGTTCGCGATGGAACCGTTGTAATTCCATGTGATGTTCTGGTTGCTGGCAACCGGCCAGGACACAAGGGTGACAGGGCTTGTCAATGCCAGCTTGCCCTTGATGACGATATTCTGGTCTGAGTCGTCCGGCAAGGCCATATCGGTGATATCCATGACCTTAAAACGGATGTCGGAATCGATCGCGTTCGGGACCGTTGTCGTGTAGCTGCCGGCCATGCCGTCGGTCGACGCGACAATGGTGTTCCCTTCGGGATAACTCGTGCCGCCGTCTGTGGAATATCGCAGCTGCACGTTGTTGATCGTGCCTGTTGTCTGCCACTGAATGACCAGAGGATCACCGACAAACAATGTGGTCGAGGTATCAGGATAGAACATTTTCAATTTACCCTTGATCGTGAACGGTGATTCTGAAATGTCATACACGTTCGTCGGGTTTGAAACATCCTTGATCCTCACCTTGAGATTCATGCCGATCTTGTTCTCGACCTGCCATGTTTTCTTATAACTGAGAGCCGGATCCCCGGTCGCATCAACGGGCGATGCAATGGTGAACACCTGGTTCTCATCCGAGAAACCGTTCGTTGAACCTTCGATAGCGATAAACTGAATGCTGCCCTGCTTGGTCCATGTAATATCGATGTTATCGCCGACATACATAAGGCCGCCGAGGTTAGGGCTGACCAGCGTCAAAGAACCCCTGATGCCGAAGTTGCCGTCCGAAACGTCAAATACGTTATTTTCATCCGATGCATCGGCGACTTTTATTTTCAAATTTGTCGCAAGCTGATCCGGTATAGGCCATGGAAAGCTGCCGCCTGCGGCCGCATACGAAGGCACGATAACATTGCCTTCCGGATAGCTTAAGCCGCCGTCAGTCGACAGAACGATCTTGACATTGGCGATATTACCGGTACGCGTCCAGGTGATGTTCTCGGTCGTGCCGACCACAAACTGGTCTGACGGGCCGTTCGGCCTGCCGACGGTCAGAGCGCCGCGTATGTAGAACAACCCGGTCTCGTCGTACACGGTGGAATCAGCGTCGAGGGATACCTTCACCATTGCCTGATTCGTGATGTTATTGGGCGTGGTCCAGCCGTATGATTCATCGCCGGAAGGAACGTTGGTCGCAATGGGAACAGTATACGAAACGCCGCCATTCGTCGATAATTGCAGCGTAACTACGCCCATTGTACCGGTTGCATCCCAGGTAATTCCCAGAGGAGCATTAACAATATACGCAGAGCCGGTCGCAGGCGTCAAAAGCTGCAGATCGCCCCTGATCTTGAACGCGGTAGTTGTGAAATCCGCATCATGGTCGCGGGTATCTGAAATACGCACCATGACACTTTCGGATATATGATCGGGTATCGTCCATGCCTTGCCGCCTGAATTAGCCGTTGAGGCAGCGATATCGGTCCAGTTACTGCCGTTGTCATACGAATATTCTAGCCGGACTGTCCCTACCGTGCCGTAATCGGTGGTCCATGAGATCAGGCAATTCTCGTCGACCTTATAGATCTGGCCGCCGAGCGGATTGGTTATAGTGAATTGCGGCTGTAACTTGAAATCGCCGGAGGTGGTCTTAAATACGGTATTATCATTGGCGTCAGATATCTTGATGCGCGCTGTCGGCGAACATTTATCAGCCGGCACATCCCAGTAATATTCTTTCGCTCCTGCCGGCGTGCTTGCGGTGATCTGATAATCGTAATTCGCGCCGCTGTCGGTCGAAAGCTCGATCTTTACATTGGCGATGGCGCCGACAAGATCCCAGGTGATCTTCTGCTGCTGGCCAACGATCCATTCCATGCCCGGCTTTGGATTATGCTGTGCCGGATTGATCAGGATATCGCCGATGATCTTGAAGGTCTGCGGAGATATCGAGAATACCGTGCCTTCTTTGCCGACCTGCATGATCTTTACTTTGCATGTGGTCTTGGGGTTATTGGGTATAGGTGTCCACTCAAAGGACCCTGACCCGCTGATACCGCCTGAGCCGCCGCCCGTGCCAGGGGTAATCTCATACGGATACGTGCTGCCGCCGTCATCGGAATAATAAATGGATACCGACGTAATGGTCCCGTTGGTATTCCAGGTTATATTCTGCGTCGATCCGACGATCCATGCCTCAGGCAGAGATCCTAACGGAGACGTTATGACGATATTGCCGATGATCTTGAATGCAGCGTTCGATTCGTCATCCACATCGGTATCGGTATCATGAGCCGCATCGGTTATCTTGACCAGGACGTTATCGGAGATCTGATCGGGGATGGTCCATGTATAAGGGCTTGAATTCGCAATACTGCCTGTAATAGCCGTATAGCCGCCGCCGTCTTTGGAGAAATATAATTTGATATTGGGTATGGTGCCTTTTGTCGCCCAACTAATGGACTGCTGGGTGTTGACCTTCCATGATTCGTTCCCGTCAGGCACGGTGATGGTCAAGCGGCCGCGCACGGAAAAGGCCTGAGAAGACTGGTCAGTAACTGTCGTGCTGTTCGGATCCGTAATCCGTATTTTTACCGTATCGCTGCACGGAATGGTAACTGATCCCCAATTAAAGGTCTGGGCTACGCCTGAGGCGCCCGCGTCAGTCTGAACGATAGTCACCGGAGTGACGAAATTGTCGGTCGAGTACTCGATCAGGACCTGCGAGAAGTTCCCGGTCGGCGTCCACCGTATCTCAGCCGCTTCGTTATAGAACCACTTCGTGGTCGCAAGATCGGGATAGGTCAGATTGACCTGCCCCTTGATCTCGAAATCGGCATTTGATTCATCCCAGACAGACGCGTTATTATGATCCTGCACTTTGATCCGGCACTGCTTGGAAATAGCCGTTGCGGCAGGGATATTCCAGCTGAATGTCTCAAGCACTGCCGACACCTGTGTGGCCACATTGGGGCTGACCTCATAGCCGCCGCCGGCAGAACCGCCTGTTGTTGAGAGGTAAATATCAACTTCTGCGATTGCGCCAAAGGTATCCCAGGTAACCGCATGGCCGGTGCCTACTGCCCATGATTCTGTGCCTGCGTTCGGGCTGGTAACCTCGACTCTACCTTTAATGGTAAAGTTATTGGCAGACGTTGAAGTAACAGTGGAATCAGACATGGAGGTGATCTTTATCCTTCCCTTGGTCGTCAATGTGACATCTTCAGGGATATTCCACGTCCATGAAAGGTTATTAGCGGGAATATTCGTCCCTATCGGGCCTGCGCCCCATGTTCCATCCAACCCTTCATTATAAGAATAATAAGCGGAAATATTGCCGATATTGCCTTTTTTGGTCCAGGTAATAGATTCAGGCGTGTTAGCGCTGAAGTTCTCCGTGCCTGTTGTCGGCCGTGATATGGCTATATACCCCTTGATCCTGAAAGAGGTATCGCCGACTGCGGTAGTAAGCGAATTGTTCGGATCGCTTACCCTCATATAACAGGTATCTGACAAAGTCGTTCCGGGCACTGCAGGCCATATGTATGATCCGGAGTTATCCACAAGATACGGATCAACGGGATTCACTTTGTTCCAGGTGACTTTTCCGTCAGTCGAATATTCCAGAAGGACCTGCGTTACGCCTTCGCCCAGGAATGTCCATTCGATCTTGTCATACGGGTCTTCGGCAATAAGGATATCGCCGTTTCTCGGGTGAACGATGGTGTATTTCGCTAAAAGCGCGAGATTCT
>Ga0265297_10007994_pt1 | contig 14341 bp, 9 predicted proteins | sample Munlanlwell13791_FD_192502 | JGI IMG/M metagenome (GOLD analysis project Ga0265297, IMG submission 192502) | Leachate microbial communities from a municipal landfill in Southern Ontario, Canada - Leachate well 137-91 | ecosystem: Engineered > Solid waste > Landfill > Unclassified | place... | reverse complement strand
CACCGTCTGCGGCATCGTCCTCCGCCCCGGCTACCAGCAGGCGGCCAAGCTGGACGAGGCGATCTTCACCCCTTCCACCAAGGCCGAGCTCGGCGCCCATGACGAAAACATTTCGTACGCCAGGACGGTGGAGCTGATCGGCGCCCCCCATGCCGCCGCCCTGCGCGACCATGCCCTCAAGGTCTACACCGCTGCCGCCGACTACGCCGCCGGCCGCGGCATCCTGATCGCCGACACCAAGTTCGAGTTCGGCTTGGACGAACAGGGGCGGCTCATCCTTGCCGATGAGGTGCTGACCCCCGACTCCAGCCGTTTCTGGCCCCGTGACTCCTACCAGACCGGCGGCAACCCGCCGAGCCTGGACAAGCAGTTCGTCCGCGACTGGCTCGACGGCGTCGGCTTCAACCACCAGCCGCCCGCCCCGGAACTGCCGGACGACGTGGTGGCCAAGACCCGCGCCAAATACCTTGACGCCTTCCGCCAGCTCACCGGCCGGGCGTTGGGTGCCTGACCGGCCGCCCGTCATCCCGTAGCCGGCCGCCCTTCCCCTGTTCCTTCACCGGCCGTTGTGCCGGAATTTCGGTGCAACCGCCTTTTCCAATCCCGACAACATAGGACCACGCCATGCAATTAAGCGACATCCGCACCCCCGCCCTCCAGTCTTGGATCCAGCAGTGGGCCGACCTCTGCACCCCCGACCAGGTGGTGATCTGCAACGGCTCCAAGGCCGAGTATGACGCCTGCTGCAACCAGCTGGTCAAAGCCGGCACCTTCATCAAGCTGGACCAGAAGCCAAACTCCTACGCCACCCGCACCGACGCCAGCGACGTCGCCCGTGTTGAGGAACGCACCTTCATCTGCTCCGAGACCAAGGACGCTGCCGGCCCGACCAACAACTGGTGCGCCCCCGCCGAGATGCGCGCCACCCTGAACGGCCTGTTCAAGGGGTGCATGGCCGGCCGCACGATGTACGTCATCCCGTTCAGCATGGGCCCGGTCGAATCCCCCATCGCCAAGTACGGCTTCGAGATCACCGACAGCCTCTATGTCGTGGCCAACATGCACATCATGACCCGGGTCAGCGACCGCATCGTGGCCAAGGTCGAGGCCGGCGCCGAATTCGTCAAGTGCGTCCACTCCGTGGGCTATCCGCTGGCCCCCAACCAGCCGGATGTGCCGTGGCCGTGCGCGCCCATCGCCAAGAAATACATCACCCACTTCCCGGAAACCCGCGAAATCATCTCCTTCGGTTCCGGTTACGGCGGCAACGCGTTGCTGGGCAAGAAATGCTTCGCCCTGCGCATCGCCTCGGTGCAGGCCCGCGACGAAGGCTGGCTGGCCGAGCACATGCTGATCCTCAAGCTCACGTCGCCGAAGGGCGAGGTGAAGTTTGTCGCCGCCGCCTTCCCCAGCGCCTGCGGCAAGACCAACCTGGCCATGATGGAGCCGAACCTCCCCGGCTGGAAGGTCGAAACCATCGGCGACGACATCGCCTGGATGAAGTTCGGCCCCGACGGTCGCCTTTACGCGATCAATCCGGAGAACGGCTTCTTCGGCGTCGCGCCGGGCACCTCCATGAAGTCCAACCCGAACGCCATGCGCACCGTGAACGCGGGCAATTCCATCTTCTCCAACTGCGCCCTGACCCTGGACGGCGACGTCTATTGGGAAGGCATGGACACGACGCCCGACACCTGCGTCGACTGGCAGCGGCGCCCCTGGAAGAAGGGCTCCGCGGTCAAGGCCGCCCATCCCAACGCCCGCTTCACCTCCCCGGCCGCCCAGTGCCCGGTGATCGCCAAGGAATGGGAAAACCCCGCCGGCGTGCCGATCAGCGCCTTCCTGTTCGGCGGCCGCCGCGCCCATGTCGTGCCGCTGGTCAACGAGGCCCAGGATTGGGAACACGGCGTCTTCCTCGGCGCCACCATGGCCTCCGAGATGACCGCCGCCACCATCGGCGGCGCCGGCCAGCTCCGCTTCGACCCCTTTGCCATGCTGCCGTTCTGCGGTTACCACATGGGCGACTACTTCGCCCACTGGCTCACCGTGGGGGCCAAGGCCAAGGATCAAAGCAAGTTGCCGAAGATTTTCTACGTCAACTGGTTCCGCAAGAACGAAGCCGGCAAGTTCGTGTGGCCCGGCTTCGGCGACAACGCCCGCGTCCTCAAGTGGATCTTTGAGCGCTGCTCCGGCGAAGGCAAAGCGGTCGAAACCGCCATCGGCAAACTGCCGACCGCGGACGCCCTCGCCCTCGACGAGCTCGGCATCTCCGCCGCGGACCAGCAGCTGTTGCTGACCGTGGACAAGGATGGCTGGCTGGCCGTCCTGCCGCAGATCAAGGCGCACTTGGAGAAATTTGGCACCCACCTGCCCAAGGCGCTCGCCGGCCAGCTTGCCGCCCTGGAAAAACGCCTGACCCAACAACCATAAAGGTCTCCTTCCATGCGCACGGCCTGGATCGCCCGGTTTGAATGGCGAAAGCTGACCGTCCAGCGCAAGAGCCTGGCCGGGTTCGGGGTGGTGGTGTTCATCAACCTGCTGTTCGCGTTCGCCTTTTGGCTGCGCGAACGGCACCCGCCCCGCAACCCGCATCATCGCCAGGACATCCCGACCGAACTGCTGGCGGAGGTCTTTAACGCCGTCACCTACACCGTCAGCATCCTGGCCCCGTGCATGTTTCTGCTGTTCCCGATGACGCTGGCGGTGCTGGTCGCGCATTCGCTCTCCGGCGATGTCGAGACCGGCGCCATCCGCCTGATGCTGGCACGGCCGGTGCCGCGCTGGCGCCTGCTGCTCGGCAAGTGGACGGCCCTGACCGGCTATGCCTTGGGGATGCTGGCGCTGCTGCTGGTCACCAGCTACCTGACCGCCGGCATCCTGTTCAAGCCGATGGGCGACATGGTCGTGATCGGCCCCCTGGTCGGCCTGTCCAGCGGCGTGATCGCGCATCCCTGGCCGGAGGCGTTTTGGCGGCTGCTGATGGCCTACGGCCTCGCCGGCGGCATGCTGGCGGCGACCGTGGCCATGGCGCTGATGTTCGCCACCCTCACCCGCCACTTCGCCTCGGCGGCCATCCTCACCGCCGCCGTGTTCTTCTGCAGCTACACCGCCGAAAACCTGCCGTTGCTGAGCGCCATCCGCCCCTATCTGCCCACCTACCGCCTGCCGTTTTGGAAATGGGCGCTGGCGGAACAGATCCCATGGGACCGGCTCGGTCAGGATCTGTTGTGGACCGCCGCCTACACCGTTATTTTCCTGGTGGTCGGCGGCGTCGCCTTCTCCCGCCGCGACTTCTGACCATCGGAACGGGGGCCGTAGCGGATGTCCTCCAAGCGGAAGGCGGGAGGCGGCAACGGCTGCCCGGCCAGGAAGGACTCCACCAGCCCGGCCGCGGCCGCCGGATCGCCGGCGGGCAGCCAGTAAATGGCGTGCCCCTCGCGTTCGAGCTTGCGGTACCAGATGTCCTGGCGCCGGCAGAACTGGCGGATGGCGGCCAGCAGGCCGTCGTGCATGGCCTGGCGGCTGAGTTCGCCGCGCAAAAAACGGCTGATCCAGCGGTATTCCAGCCCGAAGAAGTCCAACCGCTCCCAGCTCAGCCCGGCACGCTGCAGGCCGGCCACCTCCTCGACCAGGCCGGCGTCCAGGCGCGCCTGCAACCGTTCGGCGATGCGGCGGTGGATCTCCTGCCGCGGATAATAGGGGGCGAGCAGCAGGAACCGGCAGTCCAGTGCCGGCCCGGGCGCCGGCCGGTCCGGCTGGCGGCTGAAGGCGATGTCCAGGGCGCGCAGAATGCGCCGGCGCTGCGTCCGGTCGGTGCGTGCGTAAAGCTCCGGCGCGGTGTCCCGGAGCAGGGCCAGCAGGGCGTCGTCGGAACACGCTTCCCACTCCCGCCGCCGCTCGGGCGCCGGGCCGTCCCCCTCCAGCGCATACCCGTCCAGCAGCGCCTTGAGATACAGCGGCGTGCCGCCGACGGCGACCGGCAGGCGGCCGCGCGCCCGGATGTCGGCCAGGGCGCTCCGGGCCAGCTCGAGGAAGCGGAAGAGGTGAAACTCCTCGTCCGGCGCGGCGATGTCGATCAGGTGGTGCGGCACGGCGCCGGCACCGGCGCCGTATTCCGCCAAATCCTTGCCCGTGCCCAGATCAAGGCCGCGGAACAACTGGCGCGAGTCCAGGCTGAGAATGTCGCCGGCAAACCGGCGCGCCAGCGCCACGCCCAGCCGCGTCTTGCCGGTGGCAGTGGGGCCGATCACGCAAACGCAGGGGATGGCGGCGGACGCAAAGGGGTCCATGGCGAACCGGCGCGGTTCAGATTTTGAGATTGTCGGCGGCGTCCATCTGCTCCGGCGGAACCGGATAACAGCCGTCAAAACAGGCGCAGCAGTAGTCGGCCGCCGGGTGGGCCTTGACGCAGGCCAGCATCCCCTCCTGGGACAGGTAGGCGAGACTGTCCAGGTGCAGCACCTGGCAGAGGTCCTTCACGGCAACCTTGTTGGCGAGCAGTTTTTCGCGCTCGGGGAAGTCGATGCCGAAATAGCAGCCGAAGCGGTGCGGCGGGCAGGTGACGCGCATGTGAACCTCACGGGCCCCGGCCTCGCGCAGGGTGCTGATGCGGGCGCGGCTGGTGGAACCGCGGACGATGCTGTCCTCGATCAGGCAGATGCGTTTGCCACGGATCGCCTCGGGAATGGGCTGGAGCTTGCGCATCACCAGCTTGCGGCGGGAGGTGATGCCGGGGTCGATGAAGGTGCGGCCGACATAGTGGTTGCGGCTGAGGCCGAGGTCGAAGGGAAGCTTGGCTTCCTCGGCATAGCCCAGGCCGGCATAAAGGCCGCTGTCGGGCATCGGGATGACCACGTCGGCCTCCACCGGCGCCTCTTGGGCCAGGCGGCGGCCCAGCGCCTTGCGGACTTCGTAGACGCTGTCGCCGAAGACATAGCTGCCGGGACGGGCGAAATAGACATGCTCGAAAATGCACTGGGCCAGCGGCCCCGCCTTGGCAAAACGGCGGCTAGTCATCTGGTTGTCAGGCCCGAAGATGATCATTTCGCCCGGCTCGACTTCGCGCAGGTAATTGGCTCCGGCGACGTTGAAGGCGATGGTCTCGCTGGCCACCATGTAGCTGCCGTCGTCGAAGTCGCCGATGCACAGGGGGCGGAAACCGTGCGGATCGCGCACCGCCACCAGGTGGTCCTTGGTAAGCAGCAGCAGGCAGTAGGCGCCGTGCAGGCGGCCGAGGGCATCTTCCAAGGAGGCCCACAAGTCCCCGTCGTGCCGTTGCAGGCCGCGGGCCATCAGGTGCAGCACCAGCTCGGTGTCGGTGGTGGTCTGGAAGATCGACCCGCTCTCCTGCAGTTCGCGGCGCAGGCTGCGGGCGTTGCAGATGGTGCCGTTGTGGGCCACCCCGACCAGCTGGCCGGCCACATTGGCCATCAGCGGCTGGGCATTGGTGACGCTGGAGGAACCGGCGGTGGAATAGCGGACATGGGCGATGGCGCGGGACACCTCGCCACGCTTCCAAAAGGGCGGGATGGTGCTGAACGTCTCATCCACCAGGCCCGCCGCCTTGTGCAGGCACGGCACCCCCCCCACCACCGCCATCACCCCGGCCGCCTCCTGGCCGCGGTGCTGCAGGGAATGAATGCCCAGGTGCACCTGCTCCAACACGCTGTCGCCACCGCTGATGCCGCACAACCCGCAATATTCACGCGGTTTTTCCGTCATTTTCGTCTGGTCCTTAGTGATTGGAATTACAACAACGGCTGCGCCACCTTGCGGGCGGCGGCGACAAAGCCGTGAAAGAGCGGATGGGCGTGCAGCGGCCGCGACTTGAACTCGGGGTGGAACTGGCAAGCGACAAACCAGGGGTGCTGCGGAATCTCCACCAGTTCGACCAGCTTGTCATCGGGCGAGGCGCCCATGACCTTGAGGCCGAGCGCCTCCAGGCGTTCACGGTAGGCGTTGTTGAACTCGTACCGGTGGCGGTGCCGTTCCTGGATCGCGGTGGCACCGTAGACTTGGGCGGCGCGGCTGTCGGACCGCAGCGCGCAGGGATAGGCCCCCAGCCGCATGGTGCCGCCCTTGTCGGTGACGTTGCGCTGGGAATCCATGAGGGCGATCACCGGATGCGGCGACTGCTCGTCGAACTCGGCGCTGTTGGCGCCCTGCAACCCGGCCACGTGGCGGGCAAACTCGATCACCGCACACTGCATGCCCAGGCAGATGCCGAAGAACGGAATCCGGTTTTCACGGGCGTAACGGATGGCCTGGATCTTGCCCTCGATGCCGCGATTGCCGAAGCCGCCGGGAACCAGGATGCCGTGCACGCCGGCCAGCAGCTTGGCGGCGCCCTCCTTTTCGAGCTCCTCGGCTTCCACGTGGCGGATCTTGAGGTCGGCGTCGTTGGCCAGCGCCCCGTGGCTGAGCGCCTCATAAATGCTCTTGTAGGCGTCGCGCAGGCTGATGTACTTGCCGACCACGGCAATCTCCACGCTGGCCGTCTTGGGGCCGATGACCCGGCGGATCATGTCCTGCCATTCCCGCAGGTCGAGATCGCGCACGTGCAGTTCCAGCAGTTCCATGATGTACTTGTCAACGTCCTGCTTGGCCAGCTCGACGGGCACCTCGTAGATGCTGTTGGCCACATCCTGCTCTTCGAACACCAGTTCGCGCTCGACATTGCAGAACAGCGCCAACTTGTCCTTGTGTTCCGCCTGCATCGGCTTCTCGCACCGGCAGACCAGGATGTCGGGAATGATGCCGATCTCGCGCAGGATGCTGACCGACTGCTGGGACGGCTTGGTCTTCATCTCGCCCGCCGCCTTGATGTAGGGCACCAGGGTCAGATGAATGAAAATGGCGTTGCCGCGGCCGATTTCGTGGCGGAACTGGCGGATCGCCTCCAGAAACGGCATCGACTCAATGTCGCCGGCCGTGCCGCCGATCTCGGTGATGGCGATGTCCACCTCCGGACTCGACAGCGAGCGGATGGCCTGCTTGATCTCGTCGGTGATGTGCGGGATCACCTGCACCGTCTTACCCAAATATTCACCGCGCCGTTCGCGGGCGATGACGTTGCTGTAGATGCGGCCGCTGGTGTAGTTGCTGGCCTGCGAACAGGTGACGTCGGCAAACCGCTCGTAATGCCCCAGGTCCAGGTCGGTCTCGGCGCCGTCGTCGGTGACGTACACCTCGCCGTGCTGGTACGGCGACATGGTGCCGGGATCCACGTTCAAATACGGATCCAGTTTCTGCATGGTCACCCGGTAGCCGCGCCGTTTGAGCAGCAGCGCCAGCGAGGCCGCCGTGATCCCCTTGCCCAGGGAGGAAACCACGCCGCCGGTCACGAAGATATGCTTGGTCTGATGCGGGGTCGTTTTGGAACGCATAATGGCGGTCCTCTAAAAACAAACACTCCGAAACTGCCGTCTCCCGGCAGCCGTCGTCGATTGAAAAATGCAGACATCTGCGGCCGGTCAACTCATCCCCCGTATCTGGGGGGGACCGCCTGCGGTAAGTAGGACACTATAGGGTGGAAAAGACCATCCGACAAGCCCCCCCGATCCCCATGTAGGGGCGACCGGCCGGTCGCCCGTCCCCGCCCCCCCTCGCCGGCAGCCAAGGATCGCGAACCACGCCAGCGGAAGCTCCCGCAAGGGGGCCGCAGCGGCCCGACAGCCCGTCCCGAGTTGATCCGATTTGCGATATTATTGACTGAATTTACGAAAGAAAAGCGTATGAATAACGCTTATAGTGTGACTTATAAATACAAATTAACCAGCTCGAACAGGAGCATTACCATGGGCACCATGACCCGCCGGGAACGGCTACTGGCCAGCATCCGGGGCGAACCGGTCGACCGGCCGCCGGTTTGTTTTTATGAACTCAACGGCCTCGACCAGGATCCGACCGATCCCGATCCGTTCAACATCTACGCCGACCCATCCTGGCAGCCGGTGCTGGAACTGACCCGCGAGCGGACTGACCGCATCGTGATGCGTCACGTGCCCATCCGCAACGCTCCGCCGGATCCGCTCGCGGACCGCCGTACGGTGGAAACCTGGGAGGATGAGAACGGCTCCCGCTGCTGCCGGACCACCCTCAAAGCCGCTTCCCGCACGCTCACCAGCCTGACCCGGCGCGACCGCGACACCGACACCGTGTGGACGATCGAGCATCTGCTCAAGGATGCCGATGACCTGGCGGCCTGGCTGGATTTGCCGGAAACGCCGTGGGGCGGCGAACCGGACATCGCCGGCGTCCTGGCCACGGAACAGGCGCTGGGCGACAGCGGCATCGTCATGCTCGACACCAGCGACGCCCTGTGCCGGGCGGCCGCGCTCTTCGACCTGGGCACCTATACCGTCCTGGCCCTCACGGAGCCGGAACTGTTCCACCGCCTGATGGAACGCTGCCAGCGCCAGGTCCAGCCCCAGGTCGAGGCCGTCGCCCGGGCGCTCCCGGGCCGGCTGTGGCGGATCTATGGACCCGAATACGCCGGCGAACCCTACCTTCCGCCGCACCGTTTCCGGGAACTGGTGGTGCCCTATGACCGCCCCTTGGTGGACGCCATCCACCGGCACGGCGGCTACGCCCGCATCCATGCCCATGGCCGACTGAAAAAGGTGCTGGAAGCGATCACGGAAACCGGCTGCATGGGGCTGGATCCCGTGGAGCCGCCGCCACAGGGCGACGTCGCTCTGGCGTGGGTCCGCGAACACTACGGAAAACAATTCACCCTGTTCGGCAACCTTGAGATGAGCGAGCTCGCCACCCTGCCCACGGACCGCTTCCGGGCGCGGGCCGCCGAAGCCGTCAAGGACGGCACGTCCGGCACCGGCCGCGGCTTCGTGCTGATGCCGACCGCCTGCCATTGTTCCCGCCAGGTGCCGGATCGCGTCACCGCCAATTACCAGGCCCTGGTGGAGACGGTGGGGGCGTAGGGGCGACCGGCCGGTCGCCCGTACTTTTTTGGGGGGCCGCCATTTGGGGGCGACCGGCCGGTCGCCCGTACGTCAGTCCTTTTCCAGCCGCAACACCTCGCCCTGCCAACCGGCAACGGGCGGGCTGAGGCGGTAGCGGGCCAGCCGGGCCAGCAGGCGCCGGGCGGCGGCATCCTCCGGTTCGGCGGCCAGCAGCCGGAACAGGCAGGCCTCGGCCCCGTCCCAATCGCGCTCCCAATGCCGGTGCAGCGCCTCCTCATAGAGCACAACGCCGGGCCGGCGCTGGCGGGCCGCTTCCGCCTCCGCCTCGCCGATCAGTTCGAAAATCCCGGCGGGCACGGTTTTTCCGGCCACCACGATGCGGTCCAGCATGCGGACGGCCAGTTCCGGCCCGGCCAGCCGGCGGGTGTCCTCGCCAATGACGGCGTACACGCCGTAGTCCTTGCCCAGCGGCTCCAGGCGGGCGGCCAAGTTGACGGCGTCGCCGATCACCGTGTATTGGTAGCGGCGCTGCGAGCCCATGTTGCCGGCCGCCACCGTGCCGGAATTGAGGCCGAAACGGGCGCGCAGCGTGATCCCGAACCGCTCCTGCAGTAGTGGCCGCAGGCGCACCAGCGCCTCCCGCTGGCGGAGCACCGCACGGCAGGCCACCAGCGCGTGGTCCGGCCGCGGATAGGGCACGCCCCACACCGCCATGATGGCGTCCCCCTCATACTTGTCCAGATAGCCGCCGGCGCCGAGAATGATCTCGGTCATTTCGTTGAAATAGACGTTGAGCAGTTCGGAAACCTTTTCCGGCGCCAGTTTTTCGGCCATGGTGGTGAACCCGGCAATGTCGGAGAACAGCATGGTCGCCTCCGCGCGGCGCCCGGCCATCGAGACGCTGGCCGGGTTCTCTTCCAGGTAGCGGAGCACGTCGGAGGAAACCATGGCCGAAAACATGGCGCGGACCCGCCGCTTTTCGCGCTCCTCGGTGACGTGCCGGTAGGTGAACACGGCGGTGAAGGCCAGCCCCATGCCGGCCAGCGGCGCCGCCAGCGGCGGCAGCCAGTCGGCGAACACCGCCGCGAAGGCGGCCACCGTCCAGCCGCCGGCCAGCAGGGCGGCGCCGTGCAGGAAGCGGTCCAGCCCCGCCTGCAGAGCGGCCAGCGCGAAAAACAGCGCCAGCACCCCCAGCACGGCGGCCGCACCGCCCCAGCCGGGAACGTGCAGAAACCGGCCGGACAGCAGGTTGGCCGCGGCCAGGGTGTGGACATGAACATAAGGAGTGGTGGCGTCGATCGGGCAGGGGCCGATGTCCGTGGTGCCGGCCGCGGTCAGCCCCACCAGGCACAACCGCGCATGCACCGCCCCGCGGGCCCGCGCCACGGCGGCCGCGTCCGCCGCCGCCAGCGGCCGCCCGGCGGCGGCCAGCGCGAACTCGCCGGCCCGCAACAACGCCAGGAAGGAGATGTTGGGGAAATCCGTCAGCCGGCCGGTGTAGTTGAGCCGCAGCCGGCCCTCCCCGTCGACCGGCACCCGCAGCACCCCCCGCGCGCCCCGGTCAATGGTCAGGCAGCGGCCAAACTCCACCCGCACCGCCCGCGGCGTCAGCTGCCAATGCTCCAGCACCGCCAGCAAGGCGAACGAGGGGACAAAGACCCGCCGCAGCCGGCCGTCCGGCCGGCGGTATTCGAAGCCGAGGACCAGCGGCACGCGGCGGACCAGGCCGTCGGCGTCGCGCGGAACATTGATGAAGCCGTGCCCGACTTGGTCGCGCAGCACCGGCGCCGGCAGGTTGCCGTTGACCGCGTATCGGTACCCCGGAGGCACCCCGCGCAGGTTCTCATCCGGAATGGCCACGTCGAGCAGGTACGGCACGGTCAGGCCGCCGGACTCGTCGGCCGCGGCGGGATCCGGCCCCGCCACGTCCTCACGGCTCCAGGGCGGCGGCGGCGCGCCGCCCTCAATCCCGGCCAAGTCATAGGCGCAGACCACCGGCACTCCCGTGCCCCCCCCCGAAGGCGGGTGGGCCAGCCGCGAGAACGCCCCGGCCAGATAGCATTCCGATTCCAGCGCGGCATAACGTGACAGCCGCAGCAGGGTCTGCGGGTCCGGCGCCGGCAGTTCCGGCCCCAGGGCGACCGCCGGGGGCCGGTTGTCGGCCGCCGCCGCCCCCCCCTCGCCCGCCGGCCGGAACAGCAGGTCAAAGGCCACCACGCTGGGCTTGAAATACACCAGCACCGGGGCCAGCCGCAGGAACGGCTCGCGCACCGCCCAGGCGCCGCTGCCAAACTTGCCGAACTCCTTGAGGGCCGGCTCGTCAATCCCGATCAGGCAGACCTCGGCGCTCCCCGGCTGCTCCAGCTGAACGGCCCGGCCCACCCAGTGGCGGAACGCCAACCGCCAGTCTCCGGTCAGCTCCTCCAAACGCCATAGCCACGGCGCCAGCAGGGCCGCCGGCAGAAAACCGGCCAGCACCAGGCCGATGATCCGCATCCGCCATGCCCGGCTTTGTGTCATGCCGGCTAATATACAGGACGCCAGAAAAAAACCGCCCGCCGCCCATCCCATGGAGCCCACCCCGGCATAGCCGGAAGCAAATCGAACATCGAACCTTCAACCTCCAACGTGGATGATTCGACGTTTGTCGGGGTCGGTATCGGCATCGGTATCGATCAAAACTCTCCATCCCCTGGCTCATCAAACAACCAAGGCCATTCGATACCGATACCGATACCGATTCCGACAACGATGTCATCCCCCCAATGTGTGTGAGCTTTTTCCGTCACATGTCACGGCTAGCCGCCAACCTGGAATGTTCATGAGAACGGATCGGCGTGTGCTGTAGCTGAGCGCTTGTGGCGCGGCGGAGACGTTCCGCCGGGCTACAAGCCCAGAGCTACAGGTTGGTGAATAATCCAAACCTAACCGCCCCATTCGCCCCCCGCCTGTGCCAGGTGCCGTTTTTTTCCACCGCACAGGCTTGCAAAACGGCGCGGCGCGTCTTTAGTAACCCTGACGGTGTTGGGGCGGTTTTCCAGCTCTTCCGCCCGCCGTCCCGGAGCGCGCCAGAATGCCGGATGTGGACGGACCAGGGCTGCAAATGACCTTTTGGGGGGTGCGGGGCAATCTGGCCCCCATTCACCCCAGCACCGCCTTCGGCAACCACACCACCTGCGCCGAAGTCCGGCGCGACGGCCGCCCGCCATTGCTCTTCGACCTGGGCACCGGCGCCTATCCGGCCGCCATCGACCTGTTGTGGCGCGGCGAACGCGAACTCGACGTCTTCCTCACCCACCTGCACCTCGACCATCTCAACGGCCTGCCGGTCTGGCCGCCGCTGTATCTGCCCGACTGCGCCGTGCGCTTCTGGAGCGTGCACCAAGACCTGCCTCAGGTCTTTGAACGGCTGCTCGGCGCCCCCTTCCATCCCGTGCCCTTCCACAAGGTGCCCGCCAAGGTCAGCTTTGAGGTGCTGCCGGAACAGGGCACCCGCTTCCTCGAACGCCAGGGCCTGACCCTGAGCTGGGGGCCGCTCCCCCATCCCCAGGGCTGCACCGGCTACCGGTGCGACGACGGCGCCAACGCCCTGGTCTTCGCCACCGACGTCGATCTGGCCGCCGCCCGCCACACCGGCGTCCTGCCCGACCTCTTCTCCAAACCGTATCCGGCCGGCCTGGCCGCCGTCGACGGCTTCTTCACCGACCAGGAACACGCCCTCTTCCCCGACTGGGGCCACGGCACCTGGCGACAGGGGCGCGACCTGGCCGCCGAGTGCGGCGTGGGCACCCTCGTCGTCACCCATCACCACCCCGGACATGACGACGCCTTCATGACCGAGCTCGAAGCCGCCGCCGCCCCCCACCGCTGGGCCCGCGAAGGACAGACCTACCGCCTGTGCGGCAACCGGTTGCACAGCACCAAGATCACCCCGCCCAAAGGAACACCTCCCCGATGAAAGGTTTCCTTGTCTTCATCGTCATTTTCGCCCTGTGCGTCTCCGCCCTGGTGCCGATCGGCAATCTGCTGGTCAACCAGGGCTACAAGCACCGCGACCGCCCTTGGGCCGCCCGCGCCGTGGTCACCGGCGGCCGCATCCGCATGCACATGCTCCAGTATCCGGAGGCCCGCGCCGCCCTCGAACCCCTCCCGCAATACTTCCCCGCCTATCCGCGGCGCGACAAGATCTATTTCTGGATCGGGCTCTGCTATGAAAAGGAACACAACCCGCGCCTGGCCCGCGAGTGGTACCGTCGTTTCCTCAGCACCTGGCCCAACCACCCCTGGGCCGACCAGGTGCGCGAGCATGACGCCCGCCTGGAAGTCAGCGGCGTCACCCCGTGACCGGGCGTGACACGTGAAACGTGCCCCATGAACCTGAGGCGAAAGCCTCCGTGGAGTGTCGGCGGCTTCGACGCCGCCCTAATACGCCCCATCACCTACGCCCATCACCCGTCCCTACGGCCCCTCTGGTTCTTCAGAGCCGGGAACGCAGCGACCGCAGGGAGCGGGAGTGACCGGTCAAAGACAGAACCCTCCCCTGTAGCGGCGCCTGTGCCAGGCGCCCCCCCAATGGGTGCCCCACTTCACCTTACGGCCCTGCCGCGCGGCTGACACAGCCGCGGCTACAGCCCCCCCAATCGACCGCAATCGACTGCGCCCGACTGCGGTCGATTGCAATCGACGGTTGCCCACCGCCTTGTCCCTGCGGCCCTCCGGCGCTAAAGTGGACAAAATATTTTAAATCAGGGCAAGCAGCCGCTTGCCCCTACCGCCCCCCCCCCAGGAATCCCCGCCGCCATGCCGCCGCGTCTTTGCCCCCTGTTGCTGACCGTGTTCCTGCTGCTGTTGGGCGGCACCGTGGCCGCCATGCTGGCGGGGGTCCGGCCGCCGGACGCCATCGTTCCCGTGGCCGCGGTGGCCGGCTTCCTCTTCGCGGTGGCCCATGCCGGCCGGCGCTTGGGCTGGAAGCCGGCCGGCGTCCTGCTGGCGCTGGTCTTCGTCGTCAGCCTGGCGTTTGAAACGGTCGGTGCCGGCACCGGCTGGGTCTACGGCCCCTATCATTACAGCGACAGGCTGGGGCCGATGTTCCTCGGCCTCGTGCCCTGGCTGATCCCGGCCTCCTGGTTCATGATGATGTACCCCGCCCTGCTGGTCGCCGAACGGCTGCTGCCCGCCGGCTGGCAGGGCACACGCCGGGCCGCCGGGCTGGCCGCCCTGGCCGGCCTGGTCATGACCGCCTGGGACGTGGTGCTCGACCCGCTGATGGTGCGCGCCGGCTTCTGGAGCTGGGAGGTCGCCGGCCCCTTCTTCGGCGTGCCGCTGCGCAATTACGCCGGCTGGTGGGTGACCAGCACCACCGCCTTCGCCCTCTTTCTCGCCGTCTTCCGCCGGCTCCCGCAGCGCACCGAGCCGCGCTT
>Ga0265297_10007993_pt1 | contig 14343 bp, 7 predicted proteins | sample Munlanlwell13791_FD_192502 | JGI IMG/M metagenome (GOLD analysis project Ga0265297, IMG submission 192502) | Leachate microbial communities from a municipal landfill in Southern Ontario, Canada - Leachate well 137-91 | ecosystem: Engineered > Solid waste > Landfill > Unclassified | place... | reverse complement strand
GAGTGGGAGAAAAAACGTACATGGGAATGAGAGGAGAAGATGTAGTAAAATATCTAACACTGAATAAAGAAGAACAAACAGCAATACAAAAAGCAGAAGAAGATAGAATAAACAGACTGGCAGGAGGCGATAGCACAGCATCAATAGACAACACGCCGATAAAAGTAACAGTAACAAAGACAGGATTATATGCAACTGAAAAAACAGAACACTCAGCAGCAGCATTAGACCCAGTAATAAATACAGTAATAGATGCATGGAACGATATATGGGGAACATCAGAACAAGATGCAATAGACAAAGGATACTACAACAAAGTGTACTACAAAACACAAGTGAAAAAAGGAGAGACAGCAAAAGTACCAGAAACATCTGACGATGGAAGCTTAACAAGTAAATTCCTGAGTGGAATAAGTAATGCTTACTACACAACGAGATTCGCATTTGCAGACGCGACAAGCAGAACTGAAGAAGAAGCAACAAAGAAAAAATTCGACATATTGGATCAGGCAACAACAACATTGGAAATAACACCAACTGGACAAAAAGAAATACAAAACATTGTGTCGAGAGGAAAAGTGGATTACACAGACCCAATATCACTGAGACTGATGAACGATGCAACCAAAGAACAAATATCTAAGCTAGACACAGAATCAAAACTAGGATTGATGTTTTCACCAATAACAGTAGATAAAATGAAACAAGAAGGATTCACAACAAAAGAATTCGCAAACCAACTAGACAGAGAAACAATAAACAATGTATCGAGCAAAGTAAATTGGACAACAGCGAGTGAGGCAGTAAAAGACTTCATATCACCACAAACAGGATTATTCGGAGACAACAACAAAGGAGCAGACCTACTATTCTTCATTGCAACCGGGGGGATAGGATTAGAAGCACCACTTGCAAAAGGAGCAATAAAAGGAGCAACAAAAACAACACAAGTAATATCAAAAGCAGCAACTAAACTGACACCAGAAGTAAAAGCAGCAGCACTATATGCAATGAAAGACGTTAAAACTGCGGGATCAGCACTGGACAATGCGCTAGGTCAAACACTAGGAGAACTTGTACTGAAATCATCAAAGACAGGAAGCATAACATCAGTAGACGTGCCTGGAATAATGAAATGGGCAGCAACACACGAGAATCCAGGAATATCGAAGAACACGTTAAACGTAATAGGAAAACAAAACGGATACGATGCGCAAAAAACAGCAACTGCACTAAACAATATGATAGGAACAGCAAGTGAGAGTGCAGACAAAAACTACGCAACTGTAATAACACCAACAGACGTAAAGAACGTGATAGCACAATCGATGACAGCATCAGACAACCCAGTATTTGAAGCAAAGGTACTGGATGCATTCAACACAATACAAGAAAAATCAGCAACAAAAACAAAACTAACACTGGTGAAAGAAGCAGACGCACCAACCGCAAAAACAACAGTAACAACAGTAACTAATGTAAATGTGCTACCGACCATATACGTAAATCAAAAAGACACAAAGTTACTAGAAAGCGCCGTGATAGATGGAAACCAAGCAAGCAAATCAATACAAATAAACGAGAAAAATGCAAACACGATTAAAAAATGGATAGGGAAAAACGACGTGTACAAAATAGATGGAATAGGACACGTTAAAATAGAATCAATTTCTGGAAACATAGCAACTGTAAGACTAGCAGAACCAAGTGAAGTAACAAATGCAGCAAAGAAATTCACAGGAGAATACCTAACGGAAAACTTCATAGGAGCTGCGAAGTCAAGCAACATAGATAACGAAATAAGAGACACACTTACAGCACTGAATGAAGTACGAAGCAAACCAACATCAGCAACAAACACTGCACTGGATAACAAACTAACACAAAAACTAAAAGACCTGTCAGCAGGAGTAAAGGACACAGATCAATATATGATGGACTTCGATGTGCCAGGTGAACTTGATGTGGTAGACTCGGCGAGAAAGATAACACTTGGACAAACATCATGGAATCCAGAGGACATGTCGTCATGGACAAGAAAAAAAGTAGGAGATGTGATGGAAAAAGAAATAGCAACAGCAACAGCAAAAGGAAAAACAGTAAACTTCAACATCACGAGAATGGAACTAATGGACATGAACATACCAGCAGAAGTAAAAGCAGAAATAGTAACAAAATATGGAGACAAACTAAAAGGAGAACCAATCGTAACAACACCAACAACGACAACAGCACCAATACAAACAACACAACAAATACCAACAATGACAATAGGAGTGGAACAAACAAACGTAGCGGTAGGACTGGAAAGCGATTTGGTGAAATCGAAATTGTTCACTGAAGCACCAAAAGAACAACAAACAGCGATACGAAAAATGATAGAAATGGGAGACACAGGAAACGCAAACATAAAACTAGAAATTGCAACAGACTACGCAAAAGACTGGGGAAGTATCAGCCCAACACTACAAAAAATGACAACGATGGTAGTGGACACAAAACTAGCAAATAACGTGAAAACAGCAATAAATACAGCAGACTACAACAAAGTAATAGACAACATAGTACTAATGAGCAAAGATTCGTCAGCACTAACAGAAGTAGGAAAGGCATTGACATACGCACCAGCTTCAATAGTAGAGAAACTGAAACTAGGTGGAATATCGGACGATGTAGTAACAGAAATAGCAAACGCAAGAAAACAAAATGCAATAACAGAACTAAATAAGAAAGGACTAGGAAACGCATTCAAGAAATTCTCGAATGGAGAATCAGTCACAACAGAAGAACTAAATAACCTATTCGATAACAGAGAACTTGTACAAGGTGGAATGTTTAAGTCAATAGAAGAAAACGCAACAACAAATAAGAAGATATTCGACGCAAAAGCAGAACAACTGATGTTCAATGGAACAGCAGCAGAAAAAACAGCGTTCAGGATAGAAATAGAAAAAGAAATACAATCGTGTAGAAACCTGGGGACATGCATATGAGCAACGACTATTGCGACAACCTATCGAACCTAGCAAACCAAGTAGATCCACGAGGACAAAAATACACGACAACAACACAAAACACAGCAGAAGAAAGAGGAAAGATACTACTAGATGAGATACTAAGCGAAACGAGAACACTAAAACAACGAGAAGCCATGGCGACAGGACCAGAGAAACAAGCAATAGTAACAGAACTTGCATCACATTACTCGGAAGCAGGAGAAAAGACATCAACATCAGCAAAAACAAGACTGACAGAAAACATAATAGCAAACAGTGACGTGCAAGCATACATAAACAAAATGTCAATTGATGACTTCTCGTCACTGAGAATGGAACTTCAATCTACGTTCGGAGGGCCACAGGCCCGCCTATTAGAAATACAATTCAAAAACGCAAAGACTGCATCATTAGCAACAGAACTAGAAAACCTTGGGAAATACACAGACGCAGTAAAGCAAGAACTATCAGACATGAAAGCAAGAGGAATACTATCAGATGCAGATATGAACATGCTGAGAGGATTAGAAAGACTAAAGAAATTCGATGACAACCTGATAAAAGCAGGAACTGCAAAACAAACTTATGCAAACCTGAAGTCGTCAGTAGGAGAAACAATAACACAAGAAATATTCGCAACAAAGATATCAAAGAACATAGACGAAATAACAGATATAACAAAAAATCCAACATTCACAGAAAAGTACGTGTTCAAAACAACACCAACAACAAAAGAAAAACAATTAATGCAAGACTTCCTATCAGGCGCAACAACACCAAACGCAAACACATACGAAGAAATAGAAACCTTGCTTAAAAAAGTATCAACGGATGGATGGAATGCAATAAAACAATCATTGAGTGGAACAGAAGAACTGACATCAACAGAAAGAATGGGAGTAATAAGCAAAGTAAAAACATCAGCATTTGAAAAAATATCAGGAACGGGAAAAGCACTAATAACAACGGCAGGACTAATACTAACGGCAGCGATTGGAATACCACAAGGATTACTATGGTTTGCAACGTCAACACCAACAAACGTAGCAGAAATGACAGGACTATACGAGCAATTTAAAACGGGAGACGACAAAACAAGCAGCATAATTTCAAAACTACTAAACCCAACAACAATGCAAAACATAAACAACTTCTTGCAAAACTGGGCACCAGACAGCATATTCGGAAAACCACCATTCTCACTACTACTAGCAATTCCATGGTATGGAGACGTTTACCTGAGAGGTTACATCGAAGGACCAATACGAGACAACTTCAATGGAATAAGTGATAACTTCAACAGAATATTCAAGGATTTAGAAAGCAAAGGACTTGTAACGAAGTGCTCAACACCACTAGGATACTGCACATCAACAGAAAACGAAAGAACAGAATTCTACAAAAAAAACATGAATGAACTGATGGACAGAGACGCAGAATTCGTAAAGGACGAACTAAACAGGATGTACAAAAACTTACCAACGATGTCAGGTATATACGGAAAAGGAGGAGAACTGACAAGTGAACAAGCAATTGTACTATACCTGCGAGCAACAGGACAAATAGACGACGCAACAACAGAGAAACTAACAGGACTAGACACATCAGAAATAAAAGAATATGTTGGAATAGAAGCAACGACGACAAAAAATGCAATACTAAACTGGGGAGAAAAAAACATAGGGATAGCAACAACAAAATCAACGGGAGAAACAGGAACAACACAGATGTGGACGGCAAACGAATTAGGAGAAAGTGGACTGTCGTGCGGAAGAGGAGCATGTACTGAAGAATACATAACAAACATGAGAAAAAACGGATTCGGGATATACCAAAAGAAAGACGGGACTATGACATGGGCAAGATCAGAAGAAGCAGAAGGAGACTGGACAGAAATAAGTGCAGCAACAGGAGGGATATCAACAGGATCGACTAGCAGAAAAGGAGGATCTTCGAAATCATCATACATAAGCACGATAAGAGAAAACATGAAAGAAGGAGGAGAAGTAAGCGATGAAGAAAAACAGACAGTTGCAACGGCAGCAATAGAAAGCGACGAAAACTACATAGAGTCAATGAAAGAAGTTGGAGTGAAACCAACAGAAGCAAATAAACTAAACCAGATAGCATTCAGAGAAGCAATTCCAGAATACGTAACGAAGAACGTGAAAGAGATGTCAAAAGAAGAAATAATAGAAATGGCAGCAATAAACAAAGAACAAACCGGAAAAGGACTATTAGAATCAATGGAATGCAGCGGAGGTGATTAAAATGGCTTGCCCACTTGGACAATACCATAAGTACGAAGAATACTTGAACATGATGAACAAAAAAGGATTCACTGACGCAGAAGCAATAGCACTTTTACCACAAGATGAATTGGCAAAAGACATGAAAGAAGACAAAGAACATACGAGACTGATGAAAGCAGCAATAAACTCAGACGACGCAAACACCAAGAAAACAGCAATAGATGCAATAACAAGTTGGGGAGTGGATAGTGTAGTAGAACTGGGACTAAAAGATGACGTTGGTGTAAAAGCAGCATTCGACAAAATGGGTATAGACATATCAGCAATAGATGTTAGCTGGGACGATGTGTCACTAGACGACGAGGAGAAAGTAACCAAGTATGTAAACGCTGGACACCCAAAGGCAGTTGCATATGTAGATGCAGTAATACAAGAGGCACTTAAGACAAACAGTACAAACACAGACAAACTAGCAGCGATACTACTGCTTGACATACTGGGAAAGGGAGGAATGACAAGTACATTCGGAACAACGACACCAATAGGAAAAATAAAGAACATAGATCAAATGATGAGAATATACGACGACTACTACAACGACGTTAGCAACATAGACACAGACAAAATGAAAGTAGGAAAGACATCACAAGGTGTTGCGATAACATGGACGGACGGATTTGGAAAAGAGAGATCACAACTAATGATGGATAACCAAGGAAACGTATGGAATCCACAAACAAAAAAATTCGAAAACACCACCGCAGACAACGAAGGAAACTCATTCATACAAGAAGTAATACAGGTAGATAAATACACAAAACTAACACTGAATCCGGAAGAATATGCAAAAGCAGTTTTATCATTCCTAACGGGAATAAAGTCAACGAATGACACAGAAACAATAAAATCGCTGTGGTCAATATTCGTAGAACAAATATCAAACTACAACAGCAGAATGTGGACATGCACTGGATCAGGATGTCAAGCGAGTGAAAGCGGAGGCGGAGGTGGTGGAGGCGGTGGAGGAGGTGGAGGAAGCGGAGGAAGCACGTCAGAAGATCTAAAAGAAAACACACTACTAGTGGATACAGGAGCAATAACAGATGTAAGCATATATGCAAATGATGAATTAGTCGGAACGTGCAACACTGCGATAACACTGGACACAGGAAACTACGTGATAAAAGCCGTAAAAGATGGATATGAAACAGTAACATTTGCACTACTATTAGGAAACTACCCAGTGACAAAACAAGTAGATATGAAGAAAGTAGCGAACAAAATAAACGCTTTCATAAAAGGAATAGGCGGACTTGAGAACCTAACAAATGAGCACATATTTTTCGTGTACTGTGCAATAAAGGAAACAACAACAACAGAATCAGAGTGGAGAACACTGCCAAAGACATTATCACCGGCAATAAAAACGATGATAGAAAGACCAACGAGATACGACGTGCAATACCTAAGATACATGATAGAAGGAGAGTACACAAAAGCAAAACTACTAGTTGATGAAGGGAAGGTGACGTTGTGAGCGACTATTGCAGTGACCTAAGCAAACTAGCAAACAAGGTAAAGCCACTTGTAACAAAGGCACGAACAGTCGCGGCTATTGCCGCGACTGTAGGAGCTTTGTCGAAAGCAACCGGAACAACGTGGGGATACAATGAAGACACAAACGAATTCTACGAAATGACACCAATGAGAGACGACAAAACGACAATGACACCAACATACATAACAAGAGAGTCTGAATACGGAGGAGAATATGTAAATGCAAACATAATAGATGCATGGGAAGCATTGATGTCAAGCGGAATACCAGAACGAAAATACTCAGAAGGAGAATTACCAAGCATAGAAGGAACAGCAAAAGACAAAACAGAATACATATGCCAAAACTACGCAATGGACGCAACAAATTATTTAAACAATATCAAAGACGAAAACGGAAATCAGAAATTTCATGCAACGGCGATATTGATAGCAGGAACAGACACATACGGAAATACAATAGGGCACGCAGCAATAAAAATAGAAGACAGAACAAACGCAATCGCATACTGGATAGACCCATCGGCAGGAGTATGGAGCGAGAAAGAAGAAACACAACTAAGCTCAATGCAGAAATGGATCAAAAACCCAAGGAGCTACGTACCATTCGCAACAACACGAATACCAATAACAACACAAGTGGAATTCGCTGGAACAATAATTGAACCACAAACAGGACAAACCGGAGAAACAGGATATGACATAACAGGAACACAAATGATGTTAGGAGAAACACAATACACAATAGAACATATAGAAGAACTACCAAATGCAATACAAATACAAGCATACTCACCAGACGAAGGAAAAATATACGGGCAAATGACATCAATGGGGAAAGGAAGAACAGTTTACGATGCACAAGGAAAACAAGTAAAAATAGTACAAGAAAACATAAAGAAACGAGGAGGAACAACGGAACAAATTGAACTAGCAGAAAAAGATTTGGCAGCAACAACAGTAAAACAAACACCAGAAATAGAAAAAGAAAACGCACTAATAAGACTAAACACAATGAAAAACACAAAACCTGTAAAAAGCATAGAAGAGCTGAAAAAAATGAATCCAATGAAATCAACAACGAACCAATATAACAAAAAAACAACAGGAGAAATAATACCACCGATAGAGCTAACAGACGAAGATATAAAGCAAATGAAAGAAATAGAAAACGAAATAAAAATGTGGACAGGTGAATAACGATGACGATTACTGAAGCACGACGAAAGGCTCTTGCCAAGAGATTCGGAGATGGATGCAAACTAAATGATTACTCGTGGATAAAAGCAATGGACGATGATATGGCAGGATCACTAACATTATACGCAGAAGACATGGCATTCTTAAGACAGGGAATAGGACAAACAGTAGATGAATGCAACACAACAACAGGGAGAGAAACAGGAATATTCATAACATGCAATGTGGACGCAGATGTTTACGTAGATAACGTGAAAGTGGGAGTGACAAACAAAATAATAGAACTATCAACAAAACCAATGGTAATATTGATATCAAAACCAGGATACGTGTCGAAACAATGGGCAATACAACTAACAGAAGGAAACATATGGAACGTATCGATTGACCTTGATAAAGTAACAGCAGAAAGAAAGACAGGAATATTTGTAAGCTGTAACGTAACGGCAGACATACTACTGAACAATGTGAGCATAGGGAAAACAGGAAACCTAATAACTCTAACAGCAGGAACGAAGTTACTGCTGATAACAGCAAAAGGATACGAACCAAAAAGTTGGGCAGCACAAGTAACCGAAGGAAGCATAACAAACATACAAATAACATTGGATCAAGTAACTGCGGACAGAAAGACAGGACTTTACGTGGATTGTAACGTAGTTGCAGACGTTTACTGCGAAAACATAAAAATAGGAAACACTGGTGAAATAATAGCAACTACACCAGGAACAAAAGCACTAATGATAACAAAGGCAGGATACACAACGAAAACATGGGCAGCACAAGTAACAAACGGAAGCATAACGAACGTACAAATAACATTAATAGAGGCACCGGCGGGAAGAGACACAGGAATATATATTGACTGCAATGTGAAAGCACTAGTGATACTAGAAAATGGAACAATAGGAGAAACGGGACAGGTAATATCATTAGAACCCGGAACAAAACGACTGATAATAGCAAAGAATGGATATGTAACAAGAACATGGGCAGCACAAATAACAAGAGGAAGCATAACAAACATGCAGATGACACTGGAAGAAACAACAACAGGACGAGACACCGGGCTATTCGTAGACTGTAATGTGACAGCAGATATTTACGTGAACAACACACGGATAGGAACAACTGGTGAACTAATAACAGAAACACCGGGAACAAAAACGATAATGTTGGTGAGAGATGGATACAAGACAAAATCTTGGACACTACAAATAACAGGAGGATACATAACGAACGTGCAAATAACACTAGAGGAGACAACAACAGGGAGAGACACAGGAATTTACATAGACTGCAATGTGTTAGCCGATGTATATGCAAACGAGGAAAAAATAGGAACAGCAAACACAATGATTGTAACAGAGCCAGGAACAATAACAGTGACACTACAATATTACGGATACGAACCAAAGAGCTGGACGTTACAAGTAACAAAAGGAAACATAACAAACACACAAATAACATTAGAAAAATCAACAACAAAAACAACTGGAATGCTAGTGAGCTGCAACGTAGTAGCAGAAGTTTACATGGATGGAGAAAAACTGGGAGACACTGGAAAACTAATAGCAATGACACCAGGAGCAAAGACAATAACAGTATCGAAAGAAGGATACACGCCTAAAAACTGGGCAGTACAAATAACAGAAGGAAATATAACAAACGTATCAGTGACACTAGCAAAAGAAACAACGACGACAGAAATAGAAGGAGAAAACGGAGTAGAATACACAGTGCTAATACTGAAGGACGGAACAGGTGCGCCAATAACATCAAAACCAGCGACAATAAAAACAGGCACCGCGCAATGGTACAGCATAATGATAAAGAACGAACAAGATACAAACTGGTACGGATACACAGGAGTAAAACTAACAGATGAAAATGGAACGACATACACACACGAACCAAATAAACAATACGCAACAACCGTAGCACCGGAAGAAACAAAATCAATTAAAACACAGGTGACAATACCAACCGATGTTGTATTGACAGGAACGATAACAGTGTCAATGCTATTGAGAGGATACAGAACAAAAACAACTTAAGTTCCCGGAAAACCGGGAACTAGATTTTTTAAACAGTACCATCTCCCTGATCAAAGGCAGAAGCATCCTCAAGCTTGACAATTTCCAACTGATGCTGCTCGACACCGAGTGACCCAGTGGACAGCTTGCCACCAAGACCAGACAGGACAAAGTCAACTGTGCCATCCTCATTAATAGAATACGCACCAGGACCAATGATACCATCCATGTCGCGGAGGAAGTTGCGCTCGATCTGAGCAAGACCGATATGAACAGCCTCAATGATCTTAACGACTTCGCCACCATACTTCCTAGCTTCAGCAGCAGAAAAGCCATCGTCAACACGATTAGACATGCCCTCGCGAGTCTCCAGAATAAGCTCCCCGACCTGATCACGAACATAAGACACGAGACGAGAAGCACGTTCATCAAGCTTGTTAAAGTCCTGTTCTAGCTCCAAACGCAACCCCTTGGCTGCGGTATTGTCATGCAAATATCCATCTGCCATGATAAGTAATAACGACACGCATGTATATAAAGATAAGCCCAACGGAAACAACACGACATAAATATGCATCAAAGCGATTAATTAATATACCAAGAAGACAAACATAAAAGCATGACACCGAAAGGGAAAAACTGGAAAAGAGTATCAGTGTCAATGTCGGAAGAAACACTGAAATTCATCGACGACGAAGTAGAAGAAGGAAACTATTACAATAGAAGTCACGCAATACAGAAACTTGTATCCGACGAAAAGAAGCGGAGAGAAAAATGAGCAAGTACTTTTTTAACAACATGCCATATCCACGGGTAACCGAGATACTAAAACTAGTATCTGATGAAAAGGGACTGGAATCATGGAGGAAGAGGACACCAAACCACGAGGAAATTTCAAAGAGAGCGACAACACTAGGGTCGATAATGCACTGGACGATAGCAAATTCGCTATCAGAAGTACCAATCGAAATGGACAACGTATTGCCAATGGACGAATGGCCAAAAGACACTATGGAAGAGATAGCCGGGAGGATGAACCAATTTAAGTCACTGAGGCTCAGGATCGCCCCAAATCCAGTACTTGAGCATGTTATCCACCATGACACGCCAGGAGAATATTTCGCAGGTACGCTAGACTTCAGGGGCATTGTGAACGATGACCACGCAATAATGGATTTCAAAGGATCAAAGAGGATCAGGCCAGAATACGAGTTGCAACTCGGAGCCTACTACATAGGCAGCCTTCGCGAAGGATACGAGGCAAAGAGAGCTTTCATAATCAGGTTACAGCGATGTGAAAAGGAGCTGCTGGAACTCGATCAGAAAGAACTACAAGAAGCGGGTGAAAAATTTCTGGACATAGCTAGAACATGGCACAGAAATGAAAGAGATTTAAACCAGAGGAACCAAGAAGGAATCTAATGCAAAAAGATGATACGGGCAGGGTCAGCCACGACCCCGCCGAAACCAGGTGCGAACCGATATCTCCCGGACAGGAGAGTACAAGTAACAACTACGATTCTAATGTATTTAAAACTTGTGAGCCAATTACAATTCCACAACAACTACTAAACGTGCAAGATGCACGCTTCATACGACTAGAAACAACAAATGACAAGAGAAAGAAACCAGTGGACTACAAGTGGAGCACAGAACGAAACTATACTGCAAGCAGCGCAGTAATGAAAGGATGGTTACTGGGCGGAAATGATTATGGTGTCGCGACAGGATTCGGCGGATTACACTGCTTTGACGCAGACAACCCAACTGAACTACAAGAAATGGGAATTCTCGATGCACTACCAAAAACATTCACCGTAAAGACAGGCAAAGGATTACACAAGTGGTACATAATAAAGGGAATGGATAAGAGGATCAAACTGTACCACCCAACAAAGAAAGACCCGAATGACAAAACGCAGCGACTGCATCTAGGAGAAATCCAATCGAAAGGACAACATGCAGTTGGGCCTGGGTCAATGCACCACAGCGGGAAACGGTACACTGTAATAGACGAGTCACAAATCGCAGAGATAACGAAAGAAGAACTGATAGCAATACTAACAGAACACAACGTCGCATTTGAGCAAAAAGAAAAACCATCACGAGATTACACAGAAGTTGATCGCGCCGCAGCGCGATCAACATATGATGTTGATATACTAAAACTATGCAGACCAGACCACGCAATAAGAGAAGGAGACGAGTGGATAGGAGAACACCCACTACACGGAGCAACACACACAGAAGATAGAGGAAAAAGCAGAAACTTCTCAGTTAATCCATCAAAAGGATACTGGCATTGCTTCGCACATGACGATGGCGGGTCATGGGTACGATGGATAGCAATTGAACTGGGACTCCGCCGGTGTGGAGACGGAAGGACAGGAAAACTAGACGCAGCAGAATACGCACAGGTAATTGATGAGGCGGAAAGAAGAGGATTAATACAGAGGCACGATGATATAGACACCAACAAAGAAACAATAATAGAATCACAAAATACAACATGCAAAAAAATAATAGTAGATGAACTCAAACCGATTTTACCAGAAGAAAAAATAGAACTTTGGATAGCATCACCAAGAACAGGAAAAACTTACACTGCCGCAGAACTTCTCGTGAAAACGGGAGAAGGAAATTATTTTGCACCTAATCACGAAATCGTAAGACACGCAATGTCGAGCGCAGTGAAACTCGGAGCAACCGAATGCATTCACACAGAAGGCAAGAGACAACCGGGGATGTGCAGACGACAAGGAGACGAACACCTGAACTGCCGGTCATGCATAATGATGCCAGACCAACAACGTGATCAAGATGAAATAGGTGAAACCTGGTCGGGACTGAAGAAAAAAGCAAGAAAATTAATGAAAGAGAAAAAAGTACTAACAAAAGAGACAGTGCCCATAGACATGTGTCCGTACTTCACATTGCTATTTGCCGAAGAATTCGCAAGATACAAATTCTCAGTAATAAACAACATCAACACGAACGGCATTGGTGAGTGCAGAGCAAGAAAACTGACAGTAATCGATGAAGATACCTGCATGAACTTTTTTTATCCACAAACAATCGAGATAGCAACAGTAACAATGGGGCACGGTAAAGCACACATCACAACGCCATTGGACTCACTAGATGTAACCAACCGAATAACAGAACTCGATGGACAAAATAGATCACGACTAAAAAAATACGCAAAAAAAATGAAAGAAATCAAATCCGCACTGGAAGCACTAGATGGAGAGAAAATCACAGTAGCAGATGTGGAAGACAGAATCAGAACAATAATGGAAACATGGGAACCAACGAAAATAAACCTGGATAATGAAGACTACGGAGACAACGAGGACATCAAATTTGGAGACATAGCAAAATGCATGATGTTCCCGTACAAAGAAAACACAGTAACGACGACAACGAAGGGCTTCCGCTCAAAGATCTACCTAATGGCAGATGAACAACACGCAGTAATGAACATGGAATGGTTGGAGGCGGCGGAGAAAGTAGTAATCATCGGCGCGGCTCGTGCAGAGCTATTCGTAAATGAATTCGGTGGATCAATCAAAGAAGTAGAAAAATTCAGGTTCGAAGACAACTTCACAGTGATCTCCGTGGGGGAGAAGCCGGGAGAGGACGGGAGGGGAAAGAAGGGAAGAATAAAGAGAAAATTAATAGAAACAATCAAACTGCTATCAGGTGGATCAGACAACGACAAAATGATACCACTGATGGTACTGGTCGGAAGCGAAGACGAACAAGACAGTGTGTCGAGAGCAATAAGCAATGGAACCTTCAAATGCACATCAGAAGGAGAGAACGCACTAAAGCGAGTCCATGTTTCAGGGCTGGTAGCTGTTTACTACGCAAACTCTCGAATAAGCAGAGGCTTGGACGTAGACCAATACAACGTCCTTGTGGCAGTCGGAACAGACTTCGCCCAACCATTCTATTCGGCAGTGAATCACGCAATAAAGGACAAGATAACGATAGACGAAATAACCAACTCGGTGCTCAGGATAAGCCCGACAAGGAAGCAGGGTGACGAAAAAGCAAAAGTCATAATCATATCAGAAGACGACGAATGGAAGATCAAATACCTAAAAGGACGAATAATCAGAACCACATCTAGCGCAAAAGGAATAGCAAGAACAATACATGACCTGGGAATTGGCGGAGAATCCACAATATCAGGCATGGAACTGAAGATAACGAAAAAGGGAACATCAAAAGATGGAGCGCATGTGAAGCTGTTCAGCAAAATATCAATAGCAGATGATGAAGTTGAAGAAACAGAAG
>Ga0265297_10007991_pt1 | contig 14345 bp, 14 predicted proteins | sample Munlanlwell13791_FD_192502 | JGI IMG/M metagenome (GOLD analysis project Ga0265297, IMG submission 192502) | Leachate microbial communities from a municipal landfill in Southern Ontario, Canada - Leachate well 137-91 | ecosystem: Engineered > Solid waste > Landfill > Unclassified | place... | reverse complement strand
CTTTTGTATGACTCGTAATTGCGCTTCTTTGCCTTAATAAGGCCCTCAAGCCGCTCAAGCTGCGCCAATCCAAGCGCCGCCTGCATGTTGGTGAGCCGAAAATTATACCCGACCTCTTCATGCACATACCGCACGGGATCGTCCTTCGCCTGGTTGGCAAGATACCTCGACTTCTCGGCCAGGGCAACATTATTGCTCACTATCATACCCCCGCCGCCGCTCGTTATTATCTTGTTCCCGTTAAACGAATAGACGCCGAGGTCGCCTATGGTACCCGTGAACCTGCCGCTATAAGTCCCTTTGGTATAGGACGCGCCGATGCTCTCAGCAGCGTCCTCGATGACCTTTAGCCGGTATTTCTTAGCTATGGGCATGATCCTGTTCATGTCGCACGGATTGCCGAAAATATGTACGGGGACTATGGCTTTGACCGGCCTGCCGGTCCTCTTGTTCACAAGGCCCTTTGAAGCGGCCCTGCATTCCTTCCTGCAAAATTCATCAACCTTTTCGGGGTCTATGTTCATGTGATCGTCGCAATCCATGAATACCGGCTCAGCGCCAAGATACCTGACAGCATTGACCGGGGAGATAAAGGTCAGGTCCGGCACGATGACTTCGTCACGCGGCCCGACGCCGGCGACCTTAAGCGCAAGGAAGAGCCCGGAGGTCGCGTTCATGCAGGCCACCGCGCGCTTGGCCCCGAACTTACCGCAAATCGCGGATTCAAACTTCTCAACGAACTTTCCCGCAGAAGAGACCCAATTCGTGTCGAGGCATTCCCGGACATATTTCCATTCATTCCCTGAGATCCACGGCTCGGATAAAGGGATGCGCTTTTTAGACATTATAAAGCCCCGCTTTATACCCCTTAAGGTTATTTTTGTCCTTAAACCATTCTATGGTTTTCCGGAGTCCGGCCTGTAAGGATACCTTGGGTTCCCATCCGGTGAGATCGCGAATAAGCGTGTTGTCGCAAAGCAATCTCTCTACCTCGCTCTGCTTGGGCCTTTTCCTGCCCTTCTCGGAAACTACAGCGGCATCGGTACCGGTCAATTCCATGATCATTTCGATCAGGCCGCCGATGGATATCTCCTGCCCGGAACCGATATTGACTTCCTTGCCTACAGCTTCATCGCATCCCGCCAGGGCGATGAACCCGGCGCATATGTCGCTGACATAATTAAAATCCCTGGTGGGATGCACCGACCCTACGCGCACCTCTTTCTTGTTCTCCATCAATTGCGTGATGACGGTCGGGATGATCGCCCTTGCAGATTGCCTTGGGCCGTATGTATTGAACGGGCGCGCCGTAGTAACAGGTACGCCGAACGACCTGTAAAACGATTCCGCCATCTTGTCCGCGCCGATCTTCGATGCGGAATAAGGCGACTGCCCCTGCAACGGGTGTTTTTCGTCTATGGGGGCGTAAAGCGCGGTCCCGTAAACCTCGGATGTCGAAGTGACCACCGTCCTCTTAGTGCCGTGTTTGCGCGCGGCCTGCAATACGTTAAGCGTCCCTTTTATATTCGTCTCGACATAACTGCCGGGGGCATCATAGCTGAAAGGGATCCCGATCAGGGCGGCCAGGTGGAATATGCAATCTGAGCCTTTCGCCGCGGATGCGACGCTCTGGTAATCCCTGACATCCCCTGCTACGACCCGGATCTTATCGAGTTTCTTCTTCGGGAGGGTATCCAGCCAACCCCACGAATTAAAGGAATTATAGAACACGAAAGCCGTAACGTCGCTTCCGCCGTCTGAGAGGGCTTCAGCGAGGTGGCTGCCGATAAAACCGTCGGCTCCGGTCACGAGAACTTTACGATTTTTTAAGTTCATAGGGCATCCTCTTTTTTTCCTCCAGGATCTCTCTCAATGACCTGGACCCGACCTTGAACAGGGAACGGTCTTCCTCATCTGCCAGGCCGAACGTAAGCAGCACAGTCTTTCTGATACCATATAAATGCAGGCGGTTCCTGAAAATGAGCATCTCCCAAAACCTCTCTCCGAACAGGTCTATGGCCTTGTCCATGATCAGGTCGCGTTTGCGGAAGCTTTGCGTGAAGGGCGGCCTTTTCCACCCGTGCATTTTAAGCCAGTGGATCCTGTTCAATTCCATTATCTTCCTGTACCATAATTTCACCCTGGACAACGGCTCTTCCGATACATTTATATATTGCCTTGAATCCGGGTTGATATCCGAGACCTTGAGCAGGTATTCCTCCTCATCTTCCACCGTCTTACCCAAAAACCCGTGGTAACGCAGCAGCTCGTAGCATGGCGTCCCGGGAAGCGCCTGCAGGTAATTGATGCTCAGCGCAGACGGGTAAGGCAGGCTGTCCGACACGCTTTTGACGAATTCCGTCGTCTCGGCTATGGTCTTGTCGTTCTCTCCGGGCATGCCTATGACCAACTGGATCACCGTATATACGCCGGCTTCCGCGCATATCCTGGCAGCGGACAGGTTCTCTTCCCTATTCGCGTTCTTTTCCATTACGCGCAGGATCTTATCGCTTCCGCTTTCCATCCCGAAATACAGGGCGGTGAGCCCCGCCTCCTTCAGCCGCTTGATAACGGTAGGATCGTTCTTGATTATCGAGACCCTGACCCCTCCGACCTGGAAGAGCACATCAAGCGGTTTTACCAGCCTGATGAACTCCTCAAGCCATTGCGCGGATTCCCCGAAGCATTCATCGCTTATGCAGAAGAAACCGACATTATACTTATCCATCAGGTGCTTCATCGCCGAGATGACCTTTTCAACCGGTATGACGCGGTACCCCCTGATCCAGCGATGGCAGAAGGTGCACCTGTTGACACAGCCCTTGCTCGTGAAGATCGTAGCCGCCTTCTTACCCCTGCGAGCGGGTCCGCGGGAACGCTCATCGTAAGCGAAATCATACCTTGTCATCGGGTCGAATATGTACTGGTCGATACCCGAGAACCTGTCCAATATCTCGTAATCCGGTTCCTGGACCTCATCGCCCGGGATCAGTTCCTCGAAGCCCGTGAATCTGCAGGCATTGTCCGGGCCCAGAAAGGCGATGCCCTTGATCTCCGACAATCCTTTTCTTGCCGGGTCGAGATCGCCGTATCTCTCCAGGTGCCTGACGAGATTCAGCAACACCTTCTCGCCTTCGCCTATGACGCATATATCCACCCGGCACTTGCGCAGTATGACCTCGTATGCTGCGGCCATGTTCCCCCCGAGGACTATCTTTGTCTTCGGACTTGCATTTTTGATCATGTCCGCCAGGTCTTTAGTGTAACGGTATCCGGTCGAGACAACGGCACTTATCCCTACGATATCGAATTGCCCCGCCCTGAAATATTCCGAAAGCTCTCCGGCCGTGGGCCTCATGGCGTCAATATCGTAAAATTCCGGCGCATAGCCTGCTTTGGCCAGGACGTTGCACAACGTGGTGCAGGCAGCCGGCGGAAAAGGTCCCGGCTTGGCCTGGATCGCTATATTGCAGAGCAGGATCTTCGTCTTTATGCCCCTTTCCCCATCAGCTTCTTGAGCGGCGCCTTCAGGAACCTGGACGCAGCGTTCCTGAAATAACTTCTCCTTCCGGCGGCCTTCAGGTATTTGAGCACCCTGCCGAACTCCCCGGCAGGCACATCTCCGCGGACCCGTAAAGACGTTTCCCTCTTCCGGAAGACGGCCTTTACCTCATCGTTGCCTCTAACGAATTCGAAACCGCCGCATTCCATCACATATTTCAGCGACCGGAGCGAAAATTGCCATGTATGGGCGTTCTGGAGCATTCCAAGCGGGTCGCCATTGCATATGTTTTTGACCCACCAAAAGGTCCCCGGCACCGCGACATAAAGGTAACATCCCGGATTGGTTATCTCGCGCATATCCTTAAGCTCCTTCGCGGGATCCAGGAAATGCTCGAATACATGGTTCAATATCACGAGGTCCGCTTTTTTGCGCTTGCGCAGCTTTTCGATACCGCCGGCTTCGAGGTCGAGGCCGGTCTTCGACCTGCCGTACTCAATGTACGGGACGCCGTAATCGACGCCGTATGTCTCGAATCCGGCCTTATGGAACGGCAGGAGCATCGTCCCCATATTGCAGCCGATATCATAGACTACGCCTCCGCGCGGCAGTTTCACAGCGGAGGTAATAAACCCATAAACCTGGTCCGCCTGCTTCAACCTGATATTGAACAGCTCTTCTTTATCTATATCATCGTCCCCGTACAATGTCCTGTATTCTTTCGCGTATAGGTCTATATACGATTCCTCGCTTAACCTCGGGTTCGCCCTGACTATCCCGCACTTCCTGCATATGACCAACGGGTAATAGATCCCGTACGAATCGGTCTCGGAAAGCAGCATTCCCCCATCGCTTCCGCAGAAGCACGCCTGCGGGACATATTTATATTCGCCTGACGCGATCTTGTCCTCCACCCTCTTCTTCGATCCTGCAGCGGCAGCGCTAAGGACGGAATTGCTTCGGCCTTGAACATGCACAAACCTGCTGCCGAGGCACGGCTTTATCGGACCAGGACGGCTCATCATGCGCTTGGCCCTATATTGTCAGCCACGATCTCCCAACACAACTTTTCGGGGCTTCCCGGCGACTTGATATAATCCGCGCGGTACCTGTCATAGGCGCTTTCATCTGCCAGGAGTTCAGCCTCCAGGTCTATCGTTAGGTTGCCGTCCACATTTACCGGCTTCTTGTTGAATTGCCTCGCGAAATTGCCGATCGATGAGTCGTAACTTGTCTTCTTGATCCCGTTCGACGTGAGAAAGATGATCGGTTTCTTATATAACACCGCGAAGTTTATTGAAGTGCTGGCGTGGGCCAATACGGCCTTCGCGCCCGACACCAGCTCTATCGTCTTTCCCATGATGACATCTCGTCCCTTAAAATAATCCGGATGCAGGTCGTAGCGTGAGCGCGGGTGCGCGGCTATCTTTACCGGCAGGCCGGTCTTCCCTTCAATATACGAGAAGAACCTGGTCAGCCCGCCGTAATAGTCTTCCGGGTCCAGCCAAAGTCCGCCATCACCCTCCGTTATCATATCCGGGTGGAACGGGTTATATTCATCCAAAAATACCATGTAATCGTTCTTAGGGGCGGATCCGGTATCATTCGTACGGCGTTTTAAGTACAGGTCGTAATCCAGGGTATGCGCGTTTATCACTTGCGCGCCCTTCGCGGCCCCGGGGAACCTGAAAGAATCCGCTCTTCCGCCCTTGATTATTACCGCCGGCTTCTGAATATTCGACGAGTAAAACGAGAGCATGAGCCTCTCCATGATCTCTTTTGCGTTCTTTACGATATCGCGATCCTTTAAACACCCGCGTATCCTCCGCAGCTTTTGTCCGAAGTCCGTGCGCCTGCCTTCCCCGCCGGTAGGCGAATCGGGCGTGCGGTTCACGTGGACGCTCGCATATTTAATATTGTATTTTTTAAGCGCGTTATACATGAATATATTGTTCTTGCCGGAGCAGATCAGGTCCACTCCGAGGCAGATCGGGTTCTCCTTCAGGTATTTTGACAGGTCGCGCCAGGTATTAACGGCAACGATGCCGTCATAATCGCTGGGGTCCGGCGGCTCATATTTCTTTGCGTAGGCCGGGTTCAGTATCCGGGTCATGTCCAAAAAGCTCACCTTGAAGCCCCGGGACTTCAATATTTCAAGGCCGAACCTCTCATGGTCCCTTTTTGTCAGCGGGGTCTGCATAAAAAAACAGATCTCTTTAGCCATGATTATGCTTTATTCCGGCTCGCCAAACCTGTAAGGGGTCGGGCCGGCAACGCCCTTCAGCCCCTCGGTCTCTTTGTTGAACTTCTTGATCTGTGAAATGATATCAACCCCTACGGTCTCGCCCCACTTGTCGAGGAGCTTCTTTGTGGTCTTGCCCATCACGCCTTTTCCTATGGTGACACCGTTCAGTTTCGTCACCGGCAATATGCAGAAGGGAGTCCCTGTCATGAACGCCTCGTCCGCCGTATAGACGTCATATTGTTCCATATTCTTTTCGACGCATTCCAGGCCCATCATCCCGGCCAGCTCGAATACGTACTCGCGGCTTATGCCCCTTAGTATGTTCCTTCCCTCCGGGGTCATGATCACGCCGTCCTTTACGATAAAGAAATTATCTCCGGTCCCTTCCGCTACGAAACCGTCCGGGTCCAGCAGCAGCGCCCAGTTATTCTCGCCCTTGAATTGGGACGCCTCTATGTTCGCCATCTGGTAATGCAGCCTGCTGCGGTTCTTGATCTTCGCGTCCAGCAGGTTCGACGGTATGGCCCTCTGCGAGGTAATTACCGCGTTGATGCCGGAATCAAAGAGCTTACCCATGCCAGAGACCGTCCACTTTAGCGGGAAATCGGCTATCACGAGGGTGGGCTCCAGCTTTCCGTCGAAAACAGGGCTGTATATCGCGAGCGGCCCGCGGCTTACGTTTATCATAAGCCTGTGCTCGTCGGTCTTTTCAAAATAGGGGTCGTTCTTCTCCACGACCTCGCCGCATATCTTCTCCATCTGCTCTATCGTGGTCTTCATCGGGATGCGCAGTATCTTGATGCCGGCGTACAGGCGCTCCAGGTGTTCCCTCATCTTGAATTGCTTTTTATTGAAGGACCGGGTCATCTCGAATACCATGTCCCCGAACATCAGCGCGGAATCAAAGATCGAGATCTTCGCGTCTTTTTCCGAAACATACTTCCCGTTCATGTAGACTGATCTTGACACCTTGTTCTCCTTTGTTATTTTCGCTTTAAAATGCCGGTTTTCATGAAGTATCCGCATATGCCTACGTCTTCCGCCTTATCGATCTCATAGGACTTCCAGAACGGCATCCCGAAAAATACGATCTTCCCTCCAAGCCTGTTCCTGTGCTTTTTCAATATCGCGGGCTTAAATATATATATGGAGCCGTTCTCTAGGTAATAGGGCTTCCTGTCCTGGCGCCTTCCGCGGTTCCTGTGATCGAAGGTCATGCTCTTAAGCCCGGCCTTCGCGTATTCCCACACGCAAAAATCATCCAATACCGCCCCGGAAAAAAGTGAGTCCGCTTTCTCCGATATGAACAACCTTATCGCTTTATCTATGTCTGCCGAGGTCCGCAGCGGCGACGTGGCCTGGAGAAAGACCACGATATCCGCGGCTCCGGAAGGCCCGCTCTCTATCTCCGCTATCGCGTGCAGCAGCGCGTCCTCTGTCGAGGAAGTATCTGTCGCAAGCTTTGCGGGGCGTTTTATCGCCTTCGCGCCCGCGCGTTCGGATACTTTCAGTATCGCATCGTCGTCCGACGTAACATAGACGTCCTTAATGTACTTGCTGCCGGCCGCCTGCCTGATCGACCAGCTTATGAGCGGCTTGCCGCAGAAATCCATTATGTTCTTCTTCGGTATGCCTTTCGAGCCGCCCCTTGCCGGGATCAGCGCTATTACCCTGGGCGCCTTCACGCGCGCTCCTTTTGGCTATAATCAAATGAGGTCGGGACTCCCCAGAATTGGCAATAAGAACAAAGGGCTATCTTTTCCCTCCTGCCCTGTTTATGGTATTCCATCCACTCCATCCGCTTCGGGCCGTTCCATATCTCGTCAAGGCTCTGTTCCCTCAAGTTACCTATGACCCCCAGCTCCTTCGGGTCGAAACGGACGCATATCGAGACCTTCCCCTCCCTGTTTATGCAAATATGGTTCAGGAAATCCAGGCATATCCCAATCTCGGGAACGGTCGGGTCCTTCTTCTTGTAGTCAAAACTGCCCATCTTCGCGTGGAGCACGCGCCTTATTATCAGGCAGCCGAACCCTTTATATCTCGAATCATCGACATCTCCTATCAGCCGGAGGCTCGTGAACGGCTTTCTGTCTCCTTTCATCTTCAGGAACTTACCTATCAGCTTGAATTGCTCTTCCGCCTCTTCGTCTTTCTCGAATACCGATATGGACATTGTGTCGAGGTTGCCTATTATCTCGTCCGACTTCTCGACTATCAGTTTTCCGTTCGTGACGATATTCTTTATCTGCTTCGGGAACAACTTCACGGCCTCGCCGAAACGCGGATATAGCAGCGCCTCCCCGTCTTTGTGGAACTGGACGACGATGTTATCAGGCAGTTGCGCGGCTATCTTTTTGACGAGCTCAAAATCCATGTCCCCGTACTTCAGCGCGAGTTCCGGGTAATCCTTGTCGACCTTGCGGCGGCCGCACATCCAGCACTTCTTATTGCACCGCGAGGTAAGCTCTACGTTAACGCATGCCAGTCCGTTGAGCGCCATTGCCTTCTCCTCACTTGCCTTTCGTCTTGAGATATTCCGGGATCTCGCCGCCGACCCTTCTCAGCTTCTTGATAATCGGGACCTCGCTCTCATAGACCTTTATATGCCCGTCGCCTTTGGTCAGTTCCCATGTCCTTATGTCGTCCACGAGCCTGCGGAAGCCCTGCACCTCGACCGATGCCGCCTGGTCGCTTCCCCACATCGCCCTGTCCAGGGTTATATGCCTCTCGACCGAGCAGGCGCCGAGGACAACGGCCGCGAACGTCGTATAAAGGCCGACCTCATGCCCCGAATAACCGATCGGTACGTCGTATTTTCCCCTGAGCGTAGTGATGCCGAGTAGGTTCAGCTCTTCCGGCTTCGAGGGGTACGTGCTCGTGCAGTGCATTATCAAGAGGTCCTCTGCCCCCAATATCTTCACGGCATCCTCTATCATCTTCATGTCGCTCATTCCGGTCGACAGGATTATCGGCCTGCCCTTCGCGCGGTGGTATTTAAGCAGGCTGCTGTCCGTTAACGACGCCGACGCTATCTTGTAGCACGGCGGGTTGAACTGGTCGATAAAATCGACGGACTTTTCGTCCCAGCATGACGCGAACCACGCAATTCCCTTGGACCTGCAATAGGCGTCGATCTCCTTATACTCTTTCAGGCCGAACTCCAGCCCGCGCTTCAGGTCGCCGTTCGTAGGGCCGAAAGGGTTCTCCCTCGGCTTCGCGAGCTCCTCGGCCGTATAGACCACCTCTACGGTCCTCTTTTGGAATTTGACAGCATCGCAGCCGGACTCATGCGCCGCGTCTATCAATTTCTTCGCGATCTCAAGGGAACCGTTGTGGTTGATCCCTATCTCCGCGATCACATAGCATGGATGGTCGTCGCCTATGACCTTACTGCCTATCTTGATCGTCTTCCTTGACATGACATCCTCCTTTTTGGATTATCGTTTACATTCCATTATTATATGCACATACGGGATGCGCAGCAGATCGTCATAAATGTATGTATCCACGGCCGTAAATACGTCTTTCGCCAGGTCAATATAGCCCTGCCGCGTGCGGACATATTTCCCGCGGTCGCTGCGCAGGATATACCTGCTGGCCGCAGATTGGCTGTCCGTGAAACAGCCATCGTGCGAAACAAACCTGCCTCCAGGCGAAAGGCATGAATGGGCAAGGCGCATAAGGCCGACAGCCTCTTTGTCCGAAAGATGATGCAATATTCCGTTCGCGAGCACGATATCATAAGTACTGTCCTGCTTTGACACATCATTGACATCGGCACAGAAGAATTTGCCCCGGTTCCCGAAACGCCTGGCCGCCGCCTCGATATATTCCCCGTTAAGGTCGAACCCCGTGTAATCGACTTCGGGCAGGTATCCCAGGATGTCCCCAGGCCCGCAGCCGATATCAAGGACCTTCATTTTTTCCCGGGCACGGATGTGTTTTTCGGAGTATATCCTCCTCATCCTGTCAGCTCCAACAGCCCGGCTGAACGCCCTGTACATAAATGGCATCTTAAGGACCGAGAGTATCATCTAAAATACCCCTTTACGTTCTTTACCACCCTGTCAATATCCCGTTCCGTCAAATTATAATAGAAAGGAAGCCTCAACAGCCTGCCGCTCGCGGATTCCGTCACGGGCAATTGGCCCATCCGGTAACCCATTGAACGGCCGACAGGCGAAAGATGGAGCGGGATATAGTGGAATACCGTATGTATGCCTTTTGATTTAAGGTAGCCCAGCAGCCCGTCGCGGACCTTCCTGCTTTCCAGCATGATGTAGAACATATGGTAATTCGGGAGGCAATGGGACGGTATAGCCGGCAGCTGCATTACGCCGTCGCGGGAAAGGGGCGACAGCTCCCGCGAATAAAAGTTGAATATCTCCCTGCGCCGGCGCGTTATCTTGTCCATATTCTCGAGCTGGGCATAAAGGAACGCGGCGAGCAGGTCGGACGGCAGGTACGACGAACCGACGTCCACCCACGTATATTTATCCACTTCCCCCCTGAAGAATTTGCTGCGGTTCGTTCCCTTCTCACGGACTATCTCGGCCCGCTCGATATATCTCTTGTTATTTATTAATAACGCGCCGCCTTCACCGCATATGCAATTCTTCGTCTCATGGAAACTCAGCGCGCCGAAATCCCCGATAGTCCCGAGATGCCTGCCCTTATATGCGGCGCCGATACCTTGCGCGGCATCCTCAACTACATAGAGCCTGTTCTTGCCCGCAATTTTAATGATAGCGTCCATCTCGCATCCGACGCCGCCGTAATGGACCGGGACGATCACCTTGGTCCGTCCCGTCACCGCTGACGCTATCAGGCCCTCGTCCATGTTTAACGTGTCCTTCTTGATATCGATGAACCTGAGCTTCGCGCCCCTCAGATGGAACGCGTTCGCGGTGGACACAAATGTGTATGACGGCATTATGACCTCGTCGCCGCGTTTGACACCGCAGAGGATGGCTGCCATCTCGAGCGCAGTCGTGCACGACGTGGTCAGCAGTACCTTCCGCGCGTTAAGCCTCTTCTCCAGGAAAGAATGGCATTTCTTCGTGAACAGGCCGTCGCCGGCGATGTGTCCGCTGTCGACCGACTGCTTGATATACTTTATCTCTTTACCGATTATGAACGGTTTATTGAACGGTATCTTCATGCTTTTGACCAGTGGTATATGTAATCAGCCTTTTCGACCTTATCAAAACCCGTAGCTATATAAAAACCGAATGCCGGCGCGTTCCCGGCAGAGAACCTCACATTTACCATGTTTATCCCCGGAGCCGCTTTATGCGCCCAATAGGCAAATGCCTGCTCCCACAATTTCCTGCCGATACCCTTCCCCCTGAATTCATCTTTCACGCCTATTAATGTGCAGACGCCTGCGTCCTTTTCGGTCCTTATCGCGTTGATGCCGGCAATTTTACCTGCTATCCTCTCTACGAGGATGCCGTCTGAAAATGTCCCGTCCAATGCGGTATCTATCCATTTCCTGTATAATTTTTTCGTCAACTGTTCACCGATGGCGCTCTCATAATAAAAACGCGAAGCAGGCGCTATCGCCTCGGCTATCTCATAGCATGCGGCCAGATCATCCTTCGACGGATTTGCCAGGAGTTCATGGCCCGTATGCACATACTTTCCCGCGTCGAAACCCATGGACGCTGTGATAAGGCAATCGGCAAAACGGAAACCCGCCGATTCCCATGGCCCTCTCGCGTGCTGTCCGGCGTCCGCAAGACCGTAGATCAGGCCGAAACCGCCCTTATCGCGCTCCTCGATAAACCCCGCCCTGTCAAAATTGCCGGCATCCAGCCTGGTTTTGCCGATCTTGATGCCGAAAAATTCGGAATCCCATTTGACGTATTCGATCATCTTCTGCCCGCGCTGCAGCGCACTACGTAAGAAGGTTTCTGCATGACCCTGAAATGCATACGCGCCAGATATTCTCCGATGATGCCCAACGCGAACAACTGGGCGCCCGAAAATATAGCGATTATCGATGCCAGGAACGGGAACCCGGGCACTTTCTCGCCCTGCATGAAATACCTTACCAGCACATAGGCGAAGATGACAAAACCGAACAATGTGAACAGTATCCCTATCATGCTGGCGATCTGGAGCGGCAGCACGCTGAAGCCTGTCATCATGTTAAAGGCGTGGGTGACCAGAGCCGTCAGGGTGTAGTTAGATGCCCCGGCGCGCCTGCTATTGTGCTCCACGGTAATCGCCGCAAAACGCTTCGTGCCCCATGTCAAAAGGACATCTATCGAGACGAAAGGCCCCTGGTAATCGCAGAACGCCGCCCTCAGGTGTGACCTGAACGCACGGAATGCGCTCACATTCCTGGCGATCTTGACGCCCATGGCGCCCTGCAACGTCACTTTTGTGATCTGCGAGGCGATGTCGCGCAAAATACCGTGCTGTTCCTGTTTCGGCGCCCCATAGACGACATCAAAACCCTCGTACAGCTTATCCAGCAGTTTAGGTATCTCTTCAGGCGGATGCTGGAGATCGTCGTCGATCGTTATTATGACCTCTCCTTCAGCGGCCCGTATCCCGCACAACAGCGCATTATGCTGTCCGAAATTACGGCTCAATTGGATACACCTGACCCTGCTATCCGATACGGCGAGCTCCGATATGACCCTCCAGGAACCGTCTTCCCCGCAATCCTCAACAAATATTAACTCAAACCTCTTTTGGGTATCCGACATGACCCTGGTCAACCGCTGGTAAAGTTCGCGCAGGGAAGCTTCCGACTTGTATACGGGAATTACCACGGAATATTCCACGGTGCCGTTCACTGCCGACAGATTATCTTTTACCATCTTTCCTCCTGAGGATACAGCTCCGCCCTTTCGGTTACATTCCTGTAACTTTTTCGCATATTTTTACCGGATATCGCCTCTTTTACAACCTTTCTACTGTGTTGCTGTCCACTTCCGCGGCTAACGACCTTCCGAGAAGGTCTACCGTTATTACCAGCGTGCCCCTCTTATCGTCAAATCTGTTGAAGATGCCGACAGCTCCCCTCATCGGCCCGTCGACCACGACTACCCTCTCGCCCGCCTTCAGGAACGGGTGCGGCATCGGGTCGACGCCGGACTCCACGAGCTTCCTTACCGCCTCGATCTGCTCTTCAGGTATGGCGAGAGGCGCCTGCTTTGTCCCGAGGATATTGACGACGCCTTCCGTCTTCTTGACCTCGAGCCAGTCCCTCGGCATAGCGGGGCATTCGACGAATACATATCCGGGAAATAACGGCCTCGAGACGCGGACCTTCCTGTCCTTCCTCCTGCTCCACCTGAGCACGGCGGGATAGAACGTATTGATCGAACGTTTTTCGAGGAGGAAACTGACCTTCCCCTCGAAGTTCGACCTGGTCCTTACCGCATACCATTTAAGCGCCGGAGCTATCATATCTTTATCCTAAAAATAAAAGACCGGGAACTTTGACAATTCCGGGTCTGAGTTGATGCTCTTGATTATCTTGTCCTTGTAGCGTATGGACGTCACTATTATCGCGTCGGGCTTGAGCCCCTTGATCTCGCCGGGGCCGGCTATCGTGAAATTGAACTTCTTCGTCCCCTGCTTCTGCGGGTCGTCGTCGATTATGCCCAGCGGCTCGATATTTGCCTCATGGGAGATCACGAATGCGACCTCCATCACGTCGCCGGCGCCGTAGAACACCGCGCGCTTTACTCCCTGCCCCGATATATGTTCCATCTTCTCGGAGAGGCTCTTTTTCAGGTTTATATAGTAACTTACGGTATATTCGAGGAAATGATAGGTAAGCCTTGTCTTTTCAGTGAAACCGTCGGGGGTGAGATAGTATGAGATGCGTTTATGGTTTATGCCCTTGATCTTGATATAGCCCTTATTGGCCATCTTTTTCAGGCAGGCATTGGTCACACCGAGGGCTACGCCAAGCTTCTCGGACAATTTCCTCTGGGAAGCGTTGGAATCCCTGGAGATCTCCTCCAGCAACTGAAGATTCCGCAAGTCTTCTGTTGGTCTTTGGAAGTTGTTGTCAGTAGGCATAGGAGTATAACGTTCTAAACGTGAACGATACCTATTTTACGCTATAACCCCTTATGTGTCAATAGGAATAATTTAACGGGGAGAGCTATTTAGGGGGTATTCCTAAAGTAAGAAACCGTATCTTTAAGACCCTCTTCAAGGGAAATTTTAGGGGACCACCCGAGGATCTTTCTTGCCCTTGAGATGTTCGGCTGGCGGACCTTCGGATCGTCTTCGGGGAGGGGTTCATGCGTGATCCTGGACTTGCTTCCGGTCAGCTTGATTATCTTCTTTGCTATCTCAAGCACCGTGATCTCCTTCGGGTTCCCGATATTCACCGGGTCATTGGCCGCGGAGCGCATTAAAGCGTAAATGCCCCTGACTAGGTCATCAACATAGCACAAACTCCTGGTCTGCCCGCCCTTTCCGTAAACAGTGACGGGCCTGTTTGCAAGCGCCTGTGTTATGAAATTCGGGACCGCCCTGCCGTCATCCTTGCGCATCCGGGGGCCGTACGTGTTGAATATCCTGACGATCTTTGTATCCAGTTCATGGACGCGGTGGTAGGCC
>Ga0265297_10007990_pt1 | contig 14346 bp, 33 predicted proteins | sample Munlanlwell13791_FD_192502 | JGI IMG/M metagenome (GOLD analysis project Ga0265297, IMG submission 192502) | Leachate microbial communities from a municipal landfill in Southern Ontario, Canada - Leachate well 137-91 | ecosystem: Engineered > Solid waste > Landfill > Unclassified | place... | reverse complement strand
CGCCACAGCCACCGCCAGAGCCATAGCCAGAGCCAGAGCCAGAGCCATAGCCAGAGCCATAGCCATAGCCATCGCCATAGCCAGAGCCATCGCCATCGCCATCGCCAGAGCCAGAGCCAATGTTATTATTCGTGTTCATTTATCGACACCTCAGCCTCAACTGTGCATATTATTGTTTCTATTACACCAGTTAATCTAATTAATGGATTAACTGTATCGATTTTACCTGATTTAATTCCATGCTGTGCAACGCCTGACAGCGCAATACCTGATTTTGCTGTCCATGACCACAATCGTCGGCTATTTTTCAATACCACAATATCGCCGTTTTGTGATAATAATTCCCCGGCATGTACGCCAGCAGAATAGCAGCGGCATAATACGTATTTTCCAACAAATTCATCCTTGTTAGCTTCTTTTTTTGGTTCATTAAACAAATTTAATGATTGTATTTCACGAATTTGTTTAAGTGTTAATTCTTCAATATTCATTTTAATTCCTCGGTTAATAGTATGTCGATTAATATTTTTTTGGCATCATCATATTCAACAAAATAATACGCAGCAATAACTAAAATTATATCTTGTAATGTTATTTCAGGTAATTTATTTTCATTTGTTAATGTTGTTGTTTTAACGGCAGCATGAGTTATCGTGACTTCTTCGAATATTGAATTTGCTTTTATTAACTCGTTTGCTTTTTTCTCGACTTCAAGATCAAACAGTCGTTTTTTCTCAATCTCAGCCAGTCGTTCATCTTCTGCTTTTTTAGCTTTACGAAGGTCAAACAATTCGTTAAAATCAATCGCGTCTTGCCAGTCGATTAAGAATTGCTTTTCTTCTTCAATTTTACGAAGTCTATCTTCTTCCTCCTGTTTAATTCTTTCCTGTTCTTCTTCCCATTCTGTTAGTGGTTTACGATGATAAGCAGCTAGTTCACGGATGCCATTTTCAAATTCACGCCTAAAAGCTATATCCTGGTTTACCACTTTTTTTGCATCAGCCGCCATCCGTTTTGATTCGTTTATAGCCGGTGATATGCAGCGTATGATATTAGCAGCATGAGACTTGCAAGCATCACGACCTGCTTTAGTGCTTATGTCGAATGTTGCATAAGCAGCCTGGTCTGCTATTAACTTTACCAGCTTACCTGGCTCTTTGTGATACGTTAAAACATTTGAAACATCGATTGATATGGCAGGAGCTTTAATATCACTAACCATGATAATTTGAGGTATTAACTCTCCGGTTTCCGTATTTACTTCTAAATTAACTAGTTTCATAACGTTTCATCTATTTTAACAATGTTTTCCATCAAGAAAGTTATCTATTCTACGAATATGTTCAGGAATAGATAACTTAATTTTATTATATTTTTCTGCTTTTAATCTTGAATCTCGTAAACATCCAGGCTTATGCTCTCCAGGGTACGCACAAGGTTTGTCAAAGTCATTCCCATTACAAAACTTACATATCATTTATCCTCCTAATTTTTTTAATGATTCTCTGATTTTATTGGCATGGTCACGTAGGTCGGTATGATATTCTTCCGGTATTTGAGACCATGTAAAAATTACTGCCTTTATAGTTTTTGATGAATTTAATTGTTTTTTGTAATTTTCTATCAATTCCTCTCTTGTTTTTTGTTTTTTTTCTTCTGGTTTTTCTGACGAATCAATAGCATCGTGCTCTACTATTTCCATCGCAGTAACCCAAAGATAACGTCTTTCGTAAGTCTCAACGGCGCCTAAATTTTGAACATCATGGCAAGCCTTTAGATTAGCTGTTGACATGGGGGAAGTTATAATTATTTGCCCGTCCCCATCAAATTCGTTAATTGTTAGTGTTGCAAGCTCTGAATCATAAGAGACAACGCCGCACAAACCAACTTCTGCAAATATATTTTGCACTTCCGGGAGAAAATCTTGTAATTCAAAATAGTAATATCCAGAAAACTTATTATAACCAGTTTTCTTTAACTCCTTACCTTGAAGTATTAGTCTTGCCTCCTGCAATTTAGCATGTATTTTCATAAATCATCCTCCCAATATTCACAAAAATGATTTTCTTGTGCTGATTTATGATAAAGCCATGAATATTCATCGATATAGGCAAAAAAATTGAATCTACATTCATGTCCATGATTAAAGTCATATCGTGCAAGCAATTTAAGCAAGTAATTAATTATTCTGTTCATGACAAATTGTCCTTTGATCTCTTTTCTATTCCTGGAATATACGCCAATAAAGCTGCATTTATAAGTGACTTCATTGTCACTCCATGTTTAGCTGCGACAATGCGATAACGATCAATTATCGCTTTGTCTAGCATTGAGTAATTTGTTGATTGTTTAACCATTTTTACAACTCCTAATCGAAGTGTTATGCTTTGATCTTGATGCCCTAACGATTGCCATGTGCTTATGCTTGGGTGCTGATTGTATTTTACCTTTTCCTTTTCCGCGTGACCTATAAGAATCGAATACATTTTGTATTTGTGATGCTGTTAAATTTGCTTTGTTTTTATTAACAAAGTTAATTAATTTTTGTAATCTTTTGAACGGGACACCTTTCATTTTTATTCCTCATAAAATTTAAAATACGTGTTTATTGTAATGACTTTTTAACTTTTGTCAATATTTATTTTATTCGATACATGATAAATTTCGCTTGCATTATGATTATAAAAAGAGTAATTTGTCAACTTATTAATTTAAATGTGTGGGTATAAATATGACTACATTAAAAAAAATAATTTCCGTAGATGCTTACTTAGATAAGGATAGTCAGGAAACTTGTGCAATCAGCCTTAAAACGCTTGAATTTTGTCAGTTTTATAGATTATCAAATTTCGGAACAAAAGAATCTTGTATATTTTCTAAAGATAGTGAAACACTAGAGCGTAGAGACGACGGACTAGGTTCATTAATACCTTTGAATAATTGCCCTATTTGGGGAGAAAAATAATGTTAGACGTTAAGCAAGTACAAGAAGAACTTAAAACACGTAGTTTATCTGTCGTGTCGATGGATACGCGTATAACCTATAACCAACTATGGCGGCTTAGAAAAGGCCAGGACACAAACCCACAATACAAAACACTTAAAACAATTAGCGATTATCTGGAGCGTACAAGATGTTTGCGAGAAATTTGAGGATAAAAATAATGAACATAAAAGAACTTGAAAAAAAAGGGTTTGAAAAGGCCGCTAAATTAGCAAGAGGCGATTGTTTACAACAAATGTATATTATTTGTGAGAATCAAAAATCAATTAACACTAGAAAGCTTAATAGAATGTTAGATGAATGTGGGGAAATTTTGACTTATTATGCTCAAACTATGGCAGATTTAACAAAAGAGTTAAGTAAATTTGAGGATAAATTGAAATGAAACAGTACAAATTAACTGATGACCATTTAAAGACAGTCATAATTAATGCTATCTATGAATTGCCTTTAGATGGAAGCATGGTTGTAGAGATTAAAAAATACGTCAAAAAACGCACTAACCCACAAAACAGTTTAGCATGGGCCGGGATGCTAAATGACTTCTCTCAGCAAGTTGAAATTGATGGACACAAGTTCTTACCTGAATCCTGGCATGAAGTTCTCAAAAAAAACTTTCTCCCTGAAAAATTCGACCATGAATTAACATTGCCTGGCTATAAAAAATGGGAAGAATTGCCAGACGGCAGCATGAAACTTGTGGGGTCCACGACAAAGCTAGCAACAACAGGTTTTTCTGAGTATATGGAGGCTTGTTATGCTTATGGATCACAGGAGTTTGGAGTTAGATTCAGTACAAATAGAGGTTAATATGAACAGTATTAAAGATGATTTAGATAATTATTGCAGAGCAATGATAAGCGGAAATGTTGACTGGTGCATTGCCATAGAGAAAAAATATGATTTATTTGGCTATCCTCCTGAAATGGTAACAAATGAATTAGCAAATATGATTGAAGATGAATCCAACTAAAGCAGAAAAGGCATACTGGGATAAGCTAGCTAACATTGTCGGCTGCATAGCATGTCGTATGGATGGAAATATAAATCATTGGGTATCAATCCATCATTGTTCCGGGCGTACTAAGCTAGGATGTCATAGCAAGGTTATCAGCTTGTGCGCAAGCCATCATCAAGACGGTACTGGCAATAATCCAACAGCAATAGCTATTCATCCGTATAAAAAACGCTTTGAACAGCGTTATGGAACAGAAGAAGAATTGATGTTTTTATGCAATAAAATAATAGAGGATGAAAGCAATGGAAATTATACCAATATCGTTTAAGACAGCATGTGAATTTATAAAAAACAATCACAGGCACAATAAACCTCCACAAGGCCATAAGTTTAGCATTGGGTTACAAAAAGATGGCATACTTATCGGAGTAGCATCAGCTGGACGCCCAATAGCCAGGAATTTCGATAATGGATTAACTTTAGAGATAACTCGAACATGCACAAACGGAGATAAAAACGCGAACAGTATGCTTTATGGGGCAATATGGAAAGCGGCTAAGGCAATGGGATATTTAAGATGCATAACATATACGCAGCATGATGAATCAGGAGCTTCTCTTAGAGGTGCTGGTTTGGTAAAAGTTAAAGTATTGGCTCCACGTAAAAGCTGGGCAGAAAGCAGCGTAAAATTAAAAGATAAAAAAGACCCAATTGGTAATGGTGGTGTTACAAGGGTTTTATGGGAAATAAAGATAAATAAACCGGATCGGCGTATAATCGACCCGGTTCTTTAACTAGAGTCTGCGACAACAGACAATTGAGGTATAACGCAGAGCTAACCGGGCGCGGCCCAGGAGACTGAGAAATGAAAGAAACTTTGAATAGCGATCCGGTTGAGCGCCGGGTTAGGCCGATATACTGCCCATGCCGTGAAGAAAGCCCAGACCCATGCCCGGCGTGTGGCGCGACTGTGTCGGGGAATGACCCAGTGCGCGGCATTTGCCAGGCCACGCACGGATATTCGCCAATTGATTACGGAATCAGATTGATTTTGATTGATAGAAATAGAGGCTGTGAGTTTGATGCGGTCTAACGACGTGTTAAGCGGCAAGCCGCACACGTAACTTTAACCGCGCAAATGCGCTATATGGCGGCTTGTCCGCTTGAACTAAGAGTTATACTTTTTTGCAATAATGCTAATAACATGTTATATTGTTTTTTGAAATTAACTTAACGAGAAACATGATGACAAATTTAGTTAAACTGTACAAAGGAAAAGAACCAGTTGTTAAATCTTTCGATATTTGGGAAAAGTTCGGTTACAAAGAGCATTCGAAATTAAAACGGGTGATAAATTCTAATAAATCAGCTTTCGAGGAGCATGGGTTTCTGCCTCTGGAAAGGCAGAAACCCATAAAAGGAAGTGATGGCGGAAGACCTGACGAAAGTTATTTGTTGAACGAAAGTCAATTTACATTATTGGTCATGCTTATAAAAAATACGCATGAATCAATTGAACTTAAACAGAGAATAGTTAAAGAATTCTTCCGAATGAGAAAAACACTTGCAAATTTGGCAAGTACACGCTCAAGTGAAGAATGGCAACATGTAAGAAAAGACGGCAAGGCTGTTTACTTACAAAAGGCCGACGTTATCAAAAAATTTGTGGATTATGCCACCGCCCAAGGAAGCAAGTCAGCCAATATGTATTACTCAAATTTGGCGCAAATGGAAAACAAGGCTTTATTTTTGATTGAGCAAAAATATCCGAACGTAAGGGAAGTGCTAAACATAAAGCAGCTGATGCAGGTTGCAACTGCTGATCAGATAGTTGAAAAAGCCTTAGGAGATGGCATGGAACAAAAACTACACTACAAAGATATTTATCAGCTTGCTAAAGACAGGGTGATCCAGTTTTCTGAGATATTAGGTAAGAGCATGGTTATTGAGATGCTGGAAACACCAAGGCTTAACCAAGATGTATAACATGGTTTAACAAGACATGATGTATTTAAACATTGAGTGCATATAAAATACGTGCTCACTATATCAAAAATTTTTAGCGAGTGCAATAAATATTATGAAGAATAGCTGTATATCATATCCAGAAAGAGAATCATTAATCATAATCAGAAAATCACAGGTAGAATTTTGTAACGGCAATGTCTGTGCGGCGGCACTAATGTCATTTTTCGAGTATTGGCATAATATAAAACTCGATATGTCGCCTAAAAATGCGCAGATGAACAATGTAGCTTTAACAAATGGGCAGCCAGCTTGCCATGATGAAAGTCTGTACCAGTTTCATACAATGGACGAATTAAGCACTGGCATAATGGGGATATATAAGCGTGACGCAATAACGTCGGCAAGAAAATTATTAAAGGAACTTGGAATTATTTCAGAGCATAGAAACCCAAGTGACCGCTATAAGTTTGACAATACCATTTATTATTTGTTTCATCCTGAAATATTCATCCAATGGCTTTCTACAAGATATAACGTAAAACCGTCATATCAGTATACGGAAAACCTTCAACAGTCGTCGGAAAACCGACTACAGTCAACGGAAAAACGACGACCAGAATCGGAAAAACGAGGAACAATAACAGAGACTACTACAGAGATTTCTATAGAGACTACTACAGATATAAAAACACGCGCTAAAGCGCAGTCACAACCAAAAAATAATCCATTAGACATATTACTAAAAGCAGGAGTCAATGAAGAATTAGCAATAGAATTTATCCAGCTCAGAAAGAACAAACGAGCATTAATAACCCATACAGTCATAAACGGTATTGCTAAAGAAGCTGAAAAAGCAGGAATAACGCTATCAGAAGCAATAGCTTACTGCATCATAAAAAACTGGCAGAGCTTTAATGCTGCATGGTATCAACAAGCAAACACAAATAGCGCGATGACGTTCAAAGAGCGAGACGAGGAACGAGAAAGAGATCGTAGACGTAAACTAAGTGAAGCTGCAAGCAGCATGGATTTTGGTGAAGGACTAGACGACAATGGATACCCGATACCAGGTTACGACAAATTTGCAATACCAGGTGAATGTTTTGTTTACGATGACTCAACGCCATTTTAGGGGGTAATAATGTCCGTAAAGAAAGCAATAAATTACATAGTCGATAACATCAAACTTGACTATCAGCAGCAGTTCGATAAATCTTACAAAGACGAGGAAGATCTCAGGAAATACAAGAATCATCTGCTAGAAAAACTAAAGGGCTATCAAGAAGTAGACATAAAGACTGGATATGATAATTATGTCTTGTCTGCTAATCCATTCTTGCCAACATTCCCAAACTTAGTAATTTTCATTAACTCTGCTCAGAAAGTAAGGCTTAATAAAGAAAAAAACTATATCGAAGCGTCAACACTTGCTGCATTGCCACCGCCTAAAATTATACAATGTGACCCGGTAAAACTTTTAGCTGAAACAAAGCAGAAAGAAGAAGAATATACACCGGAAGATCGCAAAATAAAACATGCTGAAAACATGGCAAAGCACCAGGCATTATTAACTAAAATTAGCCATCACATAAAACACGTTTATGCAGATCAAGCGCATTTGTGTGAAATACCAGGATGCCCTGATGCAGGGTCAATGAGCCATTCAAACAAGGGCGGCGGTAATTTTTATTGTTCAACTCATTATTTTAGAATGTCTTGACTATAGAACTTTGAAATGCCAATATGAAGAAGATGTTAAATTATTTGATGATGTAATAGAGAGGCTTAAAAATGTTTTGGATTGATGTAAATAACGACGAAATTAAACCCCCTTCATACAGACCAGTATTGTGCTTTTGTCCAGGCTGGAACAATTCAGGCTATCAGGTAGCAAATTATTCAAATAAGAAATTTGAATATGACGAAGATCCAAACGGAAACTTCCATAAATACGTGAAAGAATGGTTTGTGTTTTTAGAGGCAGAATGAACTATGAAATCAAAGATGCTTAACAAAAGAATAACCATTGATAATATCAATTTTCAAAGCATGAAGGAGGGTAGACGCTACGAAGAATTAAAGTTAATGCTAGGACAAGGGTTAATCGAAAATCTACGCTTACAAGTGAAATTTGAGTTATTGCCATCATGCATTATTGATGGAAGAAAGCGGACGGCAACAAAATACATTGCTGACTTTGTTTATATCGAAAGTGGTAAGCAGATAATTGAGGATGTTAAGGGCAGGAAGGCCGGGCCGTCGTGGGCGTATTTTAGTTTAAAGCGGCATATTATGAAAACTCAACTTGGATTGGATATAAAAATAACATGAAAATTAAAATTATTGTTCCTGTATCTGGCGGGAAAGATAGTCAGGCATGTTTAAAACTTGCGTTGCAAGAATATGAAAAAGAAGAAATACTTGGATTATTTTGTGATACACAATTTGAACACCCTTTAACTTATCAACATATAGAAAACATAAAAAAACTATATGGCGTAAAAATCGAGACAATTTGCGCTGGTTCTGTTCCTGAAATTGTGCGTAAATTTAAAACCTTTCCATCATCACGCTTTAGAATGTGTACAGATCGTTTAAAAATTCAACCAAGCAAGAAATTCTATAAAGAATTAGCTGAAAAACAAGGCGGTTTTGAGGTTTGGCTTGGAATGAGAACAGGAGAATCAAAACAGAGAAATAAAGCATATAAAAAAAATATAAGCACAGAATTATATCCGCCTCATGAATTCGGAAAATCTTTCCCAAAATATCTTGAAAAGCTTGGCGTTATGTTTAGGCTTCCGATACTTGATTGGTCAGAATACGATGTTTTTGAATTTTTGAATAGTGAAGAAAACCCGCTTTATAAAATGGGTTCAAAACGAGTTGGTTGTTTTCCTTGTCTTGCAAGTTCAGACCGTAATAAAGAACAAAATTTTGCAATGGATGAATTTGGAAAACAGCAAAAAGAATTAGTTTTTAATTTAGCAAAAGAAATTGGTAAGCCAGTTTACACAAGTAAATCAGGATGTAGGCGTAACAATGAAAACCAGGACGATATTTTTACCGGATGTTCATTCTGTGCGATATAAAAATAACTTGACTTTAAGACAAAAGTAACTATAATATTTACCAAGTTCAAAATAAATTAAATAATAATAACCAGAGGATAAGACAATGAAAGCAGTAGCTTTATTAAAAAAATATCACGCATGTAAAGAATCCGTTGAATCAGTAGGAGAAATGTCTGTAAAGGAAGCCTGGCTAGCCTGTGATCGTGGAGACTGGATGTTATGTATTTATAGTCTGCTTTATCCAGAGAATAAAGTGCAACTAACCACGGCAAAAGCATTTTGCGCGGCAACAGTTAAGCATTTGATGAAAGATAAGCGTAGCATTGATGCTGTGCATGCGGCAATGACGGGGGAAATATCAAAAAATAAGAGGAATGCTGCTTCTTATGCTGCTGATGCTGCTTATGCTGATGCTGATGCTGATGCTGCTTATGCTGCTTATGCTGCTTATGCTGCTGCTGCTGATGCTTATGCTTATGCTGCTGCTGCTGATGCTGCTGATGCTGATGCTTATGCTGCTGATGCTTATGCTGCTGATGCTAGATTAAAAAACAGAAAATTAACTGCTAGCATTTGTCGTCAACTTTTATCAATTGGAGATTTTTAATATGTTACATGATAAAGATTTAGTAATAGATGCCAGCGTTAAAAGAACTCTTGTTGAAAGTGTAGACGACCTAGCTAAAACTATTGCATCATTAGATAAAAATAATGATGCTTTCGATGAAAAAGTTCGGATTCTTACTGGCAAGATTGACCAGTTAAGGATAAGGATTGAATGGGTTGAAGAAGATGTTGAAGCTATAAAAGACAAGCTTGGAATATTGGGGGAAAAGTGAAGAAGTTTAAGCGGCCATTCTTATCAATACATAATGACGCATGGTTAATATCAGCGCATTTTCTTTTTTGTCTTGCTATGATGTTTTTCATGCTTGCCTATAAGGTTTAATATTATGAGTCATACTAATCCATCAACACAATACTTTTCAACTCCTGGTGATACTTTACAGCGTGAAATGAGCAGGACGTGTAAAGATTATCCTGTAGATTTTAATTGTCCAGTATGTGGGTTAAAACGTGGGCATCCACACAATCATACAAAATGTAGTAAAATTTTACAGGCAAGATACAATGCAAATAAAAGTAATGTACACGTTTAATAATGCTACTGTTATAACTAATTTTGAAGGTAAAACACAAGAAGAATGCAAGAATAAAGAAAGTAATTTCTTTAAAAATAAAGAATATGAATTAATTGAAAGAAGGTGGATAGATTGAAAAAAACATGGCAAGATGAATACTTATCAATGATTGATGATTGTGAAAAAAGAGAATCCAGATTATCAGATTGGGAGCAAACATTTATTGAATCATTAACTGAACAACTTGAAAAAGGAAGAGTTTTATCAATAAAGCAAATTGAAAGACTTGATCAAATATGGGAAAGGGCAACTAAAAATGGTTAAGATGGTTAAGACAGTATATCTCAAACAAAGTAGGGATGCTTTAGGCAGGTTTGGTAGTATAAAAAAAGAAGATCCAAAGCCAGGAACAAAGCATTTCATTGTTGAAGATGGTAATTACACTAAAAAACAAGTTAAAGAATTGGTCGGCAAAGCATTTTTAGAAGGATTGAATAGAAAATCATCTTTTATTTTGCCATCTAAGCAACTTGAACGGTATTTATCAGAGTTAAAATTATGAATTTTAATGTTGGCGATAAAGTAAGACATCATTTATTTGGTGATGGGATTGTTGAAAATGATACTTGTGCAAAATTGCCTTTAAGGGTTAGATTTAGCTCATATATAGGCGTAAAATATTTTACAAAAGACGGAAGGACTCATAAAAAATATAACCCAACATTAAAAAAGGTTTGTTTATGATTGACTATGATGTCATATCACAAGCACTAAAAGAATGTGAGACAAAGCAGCAATTACAGGATTTAATTCATACTATGACTCACGAAGAAATAAAAGCATGTGATGAAATAATAAAAGAAGCAACAAAACGAGTTGCAGATAATTCATTTAAAAATAATATTTAATGAGTAAATTATATGGGTAGAAATATGATAAGCGCAATAATGTGGGGATTTTACCCGGTTGCTAAGTTTTTTATATTTAGTTTGATTGTAATAATAGCGATTGGTCGTTTATTATTTGAAATTGGAATGAAAATAACAAAATAACTATTGACATTCATAAAAAAAGAGTATAATTAACCTATTTAAATTAATTAGGATAATTATCTCATGACGGCAAAAACAGACTTAGAAGAAAATAAAGACATTGATTTTTTCTTTCGAGCAGCAACTTATGTATGGGGTGCTGCAACTGCGACATGGGATACAGCGCCTATTCTTGAGGTTGGTCTTTTAACGGCAGCGGCATCTGATTCAACAGATGGGACTGAGGTCACAGGCGGTACTTATGAGAGGCAAGCGGTAACGGCATCGACATCAAATTGGGCGGCAACTAATGCGGCCGGATCAACCGCATCGCCAAGCGCAGGAACATCAGGAACAACATCAAATAACACGACAATAACATTTACCGGAATGCCAGCATGTACACTTGTAGGTGCAGCTATATGGGATGCCCACACAGGCGGAAATATTCGTCGTTACCTTTTACTTACTGGTCAACCAATATCAGTTGCAGCAGGAGCCACTATTTCATTCGCACCGGGACAGTTGACATTTCAAGAGGATAACTAATGGCTAATCCTCAAATCGATATTAATCTGCTTACTGATTTAAATATCGGCGCGCAGACAGATTTACCAAATACATCGGTAGATGCAACACCAGCAGCAATTATTGGACTGTTAAAACAAAATAATGTTTTGTTAAATTCAATAGACGCGCTATTAACTACTCCCGTATTATCAGCAACAGCGGCAACATCGACAAAGCAGTCTGACGGAAGTCAAAAAACACAATTAGTTGATAGTGGCGGGACAGAGCTTGGTACTGTTGGCAACCCTATTAATGTAACTGGTGATGGCGGTGGTGGAGCAGTTACAATAGCAGATGGCGCGGACGCTACTTTAGGTGCTAAAGTAGATGCCAAAAGTACCGCTACGGACGCAACTGCTATTAGCGCAATGCAAGTTTTAAAGCAGATTAGTTACAACGGTCAAAATCCATCATCAACGCCAGTAACTGGAACGTTTTGGCAAGCTACGCAACCAGTATCCATCGCAGAAGCGCAAACACTGTCTACAGTTACGACGGTCGGCGCAGTTACGGCAATTACCAATGCTCTTCCGGCTGGCGAAAATCAATTAGGTTTTGTTGGGCAAACCATACAGACAATGGCTGTTGAGTTTACGCGGGATGCCAACAACACAGCCTATGTCGCCGGTGATCAAATATCAAACGCCACTTCACCATTCCTAGCTTTTACAAATATCGCGCGCGTTAATGGCGGTTCAATCGAAGTTATAGGTATCGAGGTCATTACTGATTTAAAATCCATAACGCCAAAAATAAGAGTTGGATTTTACAACGTAAACACCGCGACACTATCCGCTGATTTAGCCCCAGCTCAAGAACTTTATGCGGATGAATCAAAACGCATAGGCGAATTTGATATGCCAGCTCTGGCAACAGCGGCGGACGCAACAAATAGCACTTGCAGTAGAAAATATGCGCGTACAAACGGTATTCCTTTAATTGCAGGAGCAGCAACAAGGACAATTTACGCTGATCTGAAAACATTAGATGCCTTTACACCGGCATCAGGTCAAAAAATCACGGTAAGATTAACTTATATTGTAAATTGATATGTTGCAGAGTAGAAAGCAATATTACATTGATCCTCCAGAATTAGTATCAAGCCCAGGAAAATTTACCAATACAACAGGGTGGATTGCAGGGAGTAATTCATCAATTTCCACTAACAGTGGGTCAATTAGAATAACAACAACTGCAAACGGACTTGCTTCAGCATATGCAACGATAACTTGTGTTCCAGAGATATGGTATCTCATTGAGTGTCATATACCGATAAGAGTCTTGACGGGATTAACGTCAATCGGGGTTGGTACATCTGCGGGAGATACAAGCATATTAAACCAATCAAATGGTCTTACTGGGGGGGGTAAATCGGCTTTGTTTAAAGCTACTCAAACAATACATTACGTATCATTAACCACATCAGCAGCTGGATTTGCGGGAGAGTATGTGCATTTTGATCTGTATTCAGTTAAGGAGTATGTGTGATGGCTCATGCAGGTGGTAGGCCTTTGAAATATAAGACTGTTAAGGCTTTAAAAGAGGCTATAGACAAGTATTTTAATGATGAAAAAGAAGGCGCACTAAAGAAAGATAAGCAGCCTATTTTTACTATGTCGGGATTAGCTTATGCAATTGGGTTGGATAGAAAATCATTAATAAATTATTCAAACAGGGATGAGTTTTTCCCCGCTATAAAGGATGCCCGGGAAAGAGTAGAGCAACAGATGGAGCATAACATGCTTTCAGGCTCAGGAAGCACAACCGGATATATATTTTCTTTTAAAAACAATTTTGGCTGGAATGATAAAAACGAAGTAGAGTTGACCGGAAAAGATGGCGGGGCAATTGAGATTAAACAATTAGAGAAAATGACGGATGAGCAATTACTCGCAATCGCAACAGGCAGCGGCAAGGATACTGTTAAAACGTAGACAATCAAGAAATGATATTCTGCATTATTGCAATAATATCGATGTACCCGGAAGGCCAGTTGATGAAAATGCAGATACAGAATTATTTCAACCTATTGAGACATCATTCGCTAAGCATCACATTCTGATATTAAGGAAAATAGAGGAAACAAGTAAAAAAAGACATGGACGGTTAATGATTTTTTGTCCACCAGGATCAGCAAAATCTACGTATGCAAGCGTGGTATTCCCGTCTGCATACCTTGGAGCAGAACCAAACAGAAAAATCATTCTTGCTAGCTATGGGGATGATCTTGCGCGTAAGATGGGGCGGCGTACAAGGTCAATCATAAAGCAGGACAAGTTTAAGTCGATTATGGGATGTACTCTAACAAGCGAGTCTCAGGCAGCCAACGAGTTTGCGCTAACAAACGGTTCTGAATACATGGCTTGTGGCATACTTGGGGGGGTCACAGGGAACCGCGCACATGGCATAATAGTTGATGATCCAGTAAAAGGCCGCGAGCAGGCCAATAGTGAAGTTATACGAAACAAGACGTGGGACGCTTATCAAGACGACTTATTAACACGTCTTATACCTGGTGGTTGGTTAGTTATAATTCAAACTAGATGGCACCAGGATGATTTATCAGGGCGCATATTACCAGATAATTGGAATGGAGAAT
>Ga0265297_10007989_pt1 | contig 14347 bp, 14 predicted proteins | sample Munlanlwell13791_FD_192502 | JGI IMG/M metagenome (GOLD analysis project Ga0265297, IMG submission 192502) | Leachate microbial communities from a municipal landfill in Southern Ontario, Canada - Leachate well 137-91 | ecosystem: Engineered > Solid waste > Landfill > Unclassified | place... | reverse complement strand
TGGGCTTCTACATGTCGGCGCAGGGCTCGTTGATCATTTACGTCGCGATCATCTGGTATTACGCCCACTACATGAACAACCTGGACCACGAATATGGCGTCCATGAAGGGGAGGAAGACTAATGGCTGCCGCTCAAACCCAATCGCAGTTTTTCCAGAGCCTGAAGAAGTACTACACCTTCTACACGGGCGGTTTCGTTGCCTTCGTCATCCTCGTCGGCATCCTCGAACAAATGGGCGTGCCGAACAAGATCCTCGGCTACCTGTTCCTGTTCGCCACCATCGGTCTGTATGCCGGCATCGGCTTCATGTCGAAGACGGCAGACGTCGGCGAATACTACGTCGCCGGGCGACGCGTGCCTGCGCTGTTCAACGGCATGGCGACCGGCGCCGACTGGATGTCGGCTGCCAGCTTCATCGGCATGGCCGGCACCCTGTACCTGTCCGGCTATGACGGCCTCGCCTTCGTGCTGGGCTGGACCGGCGGCTACTGCCTGGTGGCGATTCTGCTCGCGCCCTACCTGCGCAAGTTCGGTCAGTTCACGATTCCGGACTTCCTCGGTGCGCGCTTCGGCGGCCACCTGCCGCGCTTCATCGGCGTGGTTGCGGCCATCGTCTGTTCCTTCACTTACGTGATTGCACAGATCTACGGCGTCGGCATCATCACCTCGCGCTTCACCGGCCTCGAGTTCCAGGTCGGCGTATTCGTGGGTCTGGCCGGCATTCTGGTGTGTTCCTTCCTCGGCGGCATGAAGGCGGTGACCTGGACCCAAGTGGCCCAGTACATCATCCTGATCATTGCCTACATGATCCCGGTGGTGTGGCTGTCGGTGAAGCATACCGGCGTCCCGATTCCGCAGATCACCGCCTACACCACGGCCCTGCCCAAGATCACGTCACTGGAGAACGAGTTCAACGACAAGGCCTCGCCCAAGGGCGCCAAGGAAGAGTCGGTGCGCGCCATATTCCGTGACCGTTCGGCGGCAGCGACCGCCAAGCTGGCCGGTCTGGAAAAGGACGGCCCGGCTTTCCTCGCAGCGGAAAAGGCCAAGCTGGTCGAGAAGGTAAATGCCCTCAAGACGGCTGAACCCGCAGCGGACCCCAAGGCGATTGACGCGGCGGAGAAAGCCCTCAAGGCCTTCCCGGTCGATGCGGCTGCAGCCAAAAAGGCTTGGACCGCGGAGAAAGCCGTCGGTGCTCGCGGTGGGGCGCTCAAGCATCACGCCGAAGCCTTTGCCGTCGCTGGCAAGACGCCGGAAGAGATCGAGAAGAACCGCAGCAAGGCGAAGAAGAACTTCCTCGCCCTGATCGCGTGTCTGATGATCGGCACCGCCGCCCTGCCGCACATTCTGATGCGCTACTACACCACGCCATCGGTGAAGGAAGCACGCCAGTCGGTGTTCTGGGGCTTGTTCTTCATCTTCCTGCTGTACTTCACGGCACCGGCCCTGGCCATCCTGGTCAAGTTCGAGGTCTACAGCAACCTGGTGGGGTCCAGCTTCGCTTCCTTGCCGGCCTGGGTCAGCAACTGGGCCACGGTTGACAAGACGCTGATGAACATCTCTGACATCAACGGCGACGGCATCGTGCAACTGGCGGAAATCGTCATTGGCGGCGACCTGATCGTGTTGGCGACTCCGGAAATTGCGGGTTTGCCTTACGTGATCTCGGGCCTCGTGGCGGCTGGTGGTCTGGCGGCGGCGCTTTCAACCGCTGACGGCCTGCTGCTGACCATCGCCAACGCCATGTCGCACGACCTGTACTACAAGATGATCGACCCGAACGCTTCGACGGTTCGCCGTCTGGCGGTATCCAAGGGCCTGCTGCTCGTGGTGGCGTTGGTGGCTGCCTACGTCACCAGCCTGAAGCCGGGCGACATCCTGTTCCTGGTCGGCGCGGCCTTCTCGCTGGCAGCCTCGGGCTTCTTCCCGGCGCTGGTCTGCGGGGTGTTCTGGAAGCGCGCCAACTACCTCGGTGCGGTGCTGGGCATGGGTCTGGGTCTGGGCACCTGCGCCTACTACATGTACATGACGTATCCGTTCTTCGGCGTCAATGCACCGCTGTGGTGGGACATCGCTCCGATCTCGGCCGGTACCTTCGGCATTCCCGCCGGTTTCCTTGGCATCATCATCGGCAGCCTGATTTCACCGGCACCGAACAAGGAAATTCAGGACCTGGTCGACCACGTTCGCTATCCGAACCTGGAAGGCGACATCGACACCAAGGGCGTCTGATTAGATTTTTGGAGGAGGAGGGGGGTTAGGGAGAATACCCGCCCCCGTTGAACCGGCCCCTGGGTAACCACGGGCCGGTTTTTTTATGTCTCCGAGCGAAGGCGAGGAGACGGTATCCCAGCGATATTGCCTGCCCCGCGTAATCGCTGTATCGCCAGCGCCGACTTTCGGCGCAGCTACGGCCTGAATTGAATCAGAAGGGAAGTTCCGGAATGAGTTTCATCAGATCGGCGCGCTCGGTGTCATGGGCCAATTTCCTTGCCCGCTTGGGCTCGAACGTGACCAGGCGCTTGAGAATGCGTGCGACGTCATCGGGGCGGTTGGCATGATGGTAGGCCATGCCCAGTTGGTAGAAGCCCTCGCCGCTCATCGGTTGCAGCTCGACCACCTTTTCCAGAGCCCTTACCGCTTCGTCGTGCTGGCCCAGCCGCGCATATGCCAGCCCCATGCCGTACCAGGCCATGTCCTGCGCCGGCACCAGGCGCACCGCCTCGGTGAAGGCGGCGATCGCTTCCTTCGGCTTGCCGGCGTGTTCGCAGACGTAGCCGAGGTTGTACCAGTTCGCGCCGTCGTCCGGGGTCAGCGCCAACGCTGCCTCAAACCACTTGATCGCCACATCGTAGTTCTTGCGCTTCGCCGCAATTGCGGCCAGGTGGCGCGCCGACTGGACATCCTGCGGGTTGTTGCGAAACGCGGTCAGATAGGCTTCAAAGGCTTGATCCTCGCGGCCGAAGAAGTGAAACACCCAGCCGCGGGCATAATGCCGCCAGTGATCGTAATTCATGAAATTACCCAAGCAAAATAACGGAGACCGAAACATACCATGAGCCACCCTGAACTACTTATCCTCGGCGTGCTGCGCGCGCTGGTCGAGGTTGCAATGTTGTTTCTTCTCGGCCAGGGCCTGCTGGCCCTGCTGGCCGGCAGTCGCCGCCACGACAACACGATGTACAAGCTGTTCGTGATTGTCACTGCCCCGGTGCTCAAGGCGGTGCGCAAGGTCACGCCGCCGCAGGTTATCGAAAAGCATCTGCCTTACGTCGCCTTCGCCCTGTTGTTCTGGCTCTGGATCGGTCTGGCGTATCTGAAAAAGCTCTACTGCGACACCAACATGCTGCAGTGTTTTTGAGCGTGTCCCGAACGGCCCATGAAACCGGTTGCTCGCGCCGTGTTGCCATTGGGGTTGTCGCGTGATCGGGTGCTTTCCTTCGCGGCCTCGCTGGCACGGGAAGCCGGGGCCGCTTCATCGGTCGGCGGCGCAGGGACGTGCGTGGTACGGCGCTGGCTGAGCTGCACGGCCAAATCGTGAGTATCCATTTCGACCGGACGCGCCTCACACTGCTGCTCCTGCTTGCGGCCCTGCTCGGCGTCGGCATATGGGCCTATCGCGGCGTTGGTGATTCCTTGCGCGAGATTCGCGCCACCGGCATGCAGGCGCTTCTCAACACCCAAGTCGGAACGCTGGAACAGTGGATCTCCGAGCGGCGTCACGAGGCGGAGCAACTGGCTGCCGACCCGGACTTGACCGCCGACATCCGCAAGCTGGTTTCCGGCCGGGGTGATGGGACCCTCATCATCGCCAGCATCTTGACCAAGTCGGCGGCGATCGGCGTGACAGGGGCGCGCGTCATCGAACCGCGCGGCCGGATTCTCGCCGCGAGAGACGTGCAACGAACGGGTTCCGACGTGACGCCCGACTTTTTCGCCCATCTCGCGCCGGCGCTCGCGGGAGACTCCGCATTCGTGCGTCCCTATCGCGGCGGTGGCGCGGGGGAGATCGGCCGTGCCTGGGTCGCTACACCGATACGCGCGTCGAACGGCCGGATCATTGCGGTGCTGGCCCTGGGGTCACCGGTCGACAAAGGATTCGCGGACCTCTTCGAGGCGGCGCGTCCCGGCGGCAGCGGCGAAGCCCTGGCTTTCGACGCCGAGGGCTGGCTGTTGTCGCCGAGCCGGCATTCCGACGAGCTGCAGCGGCGTGGCCTCGCGCCGCGTCTGGCCTTGCCCGACATGGACGACCGGCTGACCCTGCTGGCAACCCGGGCGGTGGCGGCACGCACCGAAGGCGGCGAAGGCCTGTTGCTGCAACCCTACCCCAACTACCTCGGCCAGGATGTGATCGGCGCATGGCGATGGGTGCGCGACCTCGATGTCGGCATCGCCATCGAGATTGAAGCGGGCGAGGCTTATGCCCCGCTGACTTACCTGCAGATAGGATTCTCCATCATCCTGCTGCTCATCTTCGCGGTGTGGCTCTCCGGCTTTCTGCCGCCGAGCGTCCTGGCCGGCCTGTTGCGGCGCGACTCCGCAGTACGTCAGCTGGGTCCTTACCGGCTGCTGCGGCAGATCGGCGAAGGCGCCATCAGCAACGTATATCTGGCGCAGCATCGCATGCTCAAACGGCCCGCAGCCGTGAAGGTGCTCAAGCAGCAGGCCACCTCGGAGGAATGGACCGCCCGCTTCCAGCGCGAAGTCCAGCTCTCCAGCCTCCTGCACCACCCCAACACCATTCGCATCTACGACTACGGCACGGGGCCGGGCGGAGAGTTTTACTATGCCATGGAGTATCTGGAAGGGCTGTCGCTGGCCGACCTGGTCGAGCGCTACGGCCCGGTGCCGCCGGCCCGGACCGCCTACATCCTGCGCCAGGCCTGCGCTTCGCTGTGGGAAGCGCATTCCTGCGGCCTCGTGCATCGCGATATCAAGCCGCAGAACATCATGCTCTGCGAGGTTCGCGGCGAGCGCGACATGGTGAAGGTGCTGGACTTCGGTTTGGTGAAGCAGATGTCGGGCGACAATACGCGGGATCTGACCGGCTCGATGCGCATCCTCGGCACGCCGCTTTACATGTCGCCCGAGCGCATCCGCAACCCCAGCGATGCCGATGGGCGCGCCGACATCTACGCGCTGGGTGCGGTCGGCTTTTTCCTGCTCACCGGCAAGCGTCTGTTCGAAACGGAAACCGAGCACGACCTGACCTATCAGGTACTGCACACCGTGCCACGGCTTGCCTCGGCATGCTCTCCCTTTGCAGTACCGGCGGAGCTGGATGCCCTGATCGGCCGCTGTCTGGAAAAGGACCCGGCAGCACGGCCGCAAAGCATCGCCGAAGTGGCAGGTGTGCTTGACGGGGTACTGGTGCACATGCCATGGACGCGTGACAAGATAGACGGCTGGTGGAAGAGCTACTGGATCGGCGAGAACGATCCGGAACGACGCTTCACGGTGCCCTACTCCTGAACAGGACCCGCTCGGAGGATGGAGACAAAAAAGCCAGCCCCGCGGGGCTGGCTTTTTTGCTGCGTTGCTGCCTGGAGGCGCTTAGTGGCCCGAAGCGCTGGAACTGCCGACACCGGTTTCCGAACGCACCAACTGGGCCGGGAAAAGGGCGCGTTCCTTGGCGGCCTGGGCGCTCCTGTCGAGCAGGGAAACGATCCAGATCACCGCGAACGCTGCGGTCATCGAGAAGATCGCCGACGAGGCGTAGGGGTACAGCGCCGAGCCCTTCGGATTGCCAAGCGAGGCTTCCCACACCGCTGGCGACATGATGGTCAGCGCCACGGAGGAGATCAGGCCGACCGTGCCGCCAGCCACAGCACCCTTAGTGGTGCAATCCTTCCACAGCACGGACATGAACAGCACCGGGAAGTTGGCCGAGCAAGCCACGGCGAAGGCCAGCATCACCATGAAGGCGACGTTCTGCTTCTCGAACACGATGCCGAGCAGCACGGCGAAGATGCCGAGGCAGACGGTGGTGATCTTCGAGACACGCAGTTCGGTCGCGCTATCCACGTTGCCGTGACGCCACACCGAGGCGTACAGGTCGTGCGATACGGCGGAAGCGCCGGACAGCGTCAGACCCGCCACCACCGCCAGGATCGTGGCGAAGGCCACGGCGGAGATGAAGCCCATGAAGATGTCGCCGCCGACGGCCTTGGCCAGATGCACCGCGGCCATGTTGCCGCCGCCCTTGAGGCCGTTGGCGATTTCGCCATTGACGAAGTATTCCGCCGGGTTGGGGATCAGGTTGGTGATGGCGCCGAAGCCGATGATGAAGGTCAGGATGTAGAAGTAGCCGATCCAGGTCGTCGCCCAGCCCACCGACTTGCGGGCTTCCTTGGCGCTCGGCACGGTGAAGAAGCGCATCAGGATGTGCGGCAGGCCGGCGGTGCCGAACATCAGCGCCATGCCGACCGAAATGGCCGAAATCGGATCCGTGATCAACGCCCCCGGGCTCATGATCGCATCGTGCTTGGAATGCACTTCAACGGCCTTGGTGAACATCGCCTCGGGGCTGAAGCCGAACTGGAACAGCACTGCCAGGGCCATGAAGGTGGCGCCGGTGAGCAGCATGGCGGCCTTGATGATCTGCACCCAGGTCGTCGCCGTCATGCCGCCGAACAGCACGTAGATCATCATGATCGCGCCCACCATGCTCACCGCGACGATGTAGTCGAGGCCGAACAGCAGCTTGATCAGTTGACCGGCGCCGACCATCTGGGCGATCAGGTAGAAGGCCACCACGACCAGCGAGCCACAAGCCGCAAAGGTGCGGATCGGACCCGCGTCGAAGCGGTAGCCGGCGACGTCGGCGAAGGTGAACTTGCCGAGGTTGCGCAGGCGTTCCGCCATCAGGAAGGTGATCACGGGCCAGCCGACCAGCCAGCCGATCGAGAAGATCAGGCCGTCGAAGCCGGAACCGAACACCAGGGCGGAAATGCCGAGGAAGGAAGCCGCCGACATGTAGTCGCCGGCGATCGCCAGTCCGTTCTGGAAGCCGGTGATGCCGCCGCCGGCGGTGTAGAAGTCTGCCGCAGTCTTGGTCTTGGTCGCCGCCCACTTGGTGATCCAGAGCGTGATACCGACGAAAATCGCGAACATCGTGATGGCGGTCCAGTTGGTCTCCTGCTTCTGCGCCTGGCCGAGGTCGGCACCGGCAGCAAGGACGAAGCCAGCCGCAAGGAGTGCCGTTGCACCGAAGAGAATGTGCCTGAGCTTGATCACTTGGAAGCCTCCTTGACGATTGCGTCCTTGGTCGCGTCGAACTCGGTGTTCGCGCGGCGCACGTAGATCGCGGTGATGATGATGGTGAAGACCAGCACGCCGATACCCATCGGGATGCCGACGGACATCGTGGAACCGGTGGCGACCTTGGTGGCAAGGAACTGCTTGTCGAAGGCGATCAGCAGGATGTAGCCGAAATACACGATCATCATCATGATCGAGAGGATGATCGAGTAGTTGTTGCGCATGCGCACGAACTGCAGGAATTTTGGATTCTTCTGAATCCGTTCGACAATATCTTCGTCTTTCATGATTCCTCCGGAGAAGGGAGATTGTTTTAATGGGTCCAACGCCAACTGTACTGCGGTGCAGCATCGTAGGCTTGACCTCTTACATTGCCCTTACGCAGCCTGTAAGCAAGCCGTCAGCGATGGGGTGGCAGGAAGAAGGATGCTGCACCTTTGACGCCGCAGCGCCGGCAGCCTATAATCCGCAGCCTTTCCGGCTAGGTAGCTCAGTTGGTAGAGCAACGGATTGAAAATCCGTGTGTCGGCAGTTCGATTCTGCCCCTGGCCACCAGTTCAGAGCGGGGGTTCTTCGGAACCCCCGCAATTTTTTGCACATCCGGTTGCCAGCCGCCGATATGGAGTCGCTGTGTGACTTCCACCCCTGATTACGCACGCCGCTTCGGCGGTATCGAGCGCCTGTATGGTGCCGGCGCGCTGTTGCGCGCTTCGGCAGCGCATGTCGTGGTGGTGGGCATCGGCGGCGTCGGTTCCTGGGCCGCAGAGGCGCTGGCGCGCTCGGGCGTGGGGCGCTTGACCCTGATCGACCTCGACCACCTTGCCGAATCCAACATCAACCGCCAGATTCACGCCCTCGGATCGACGCTCGGCGCGGCCAAGGTGACGGCCATGAGGGAACGCATCGCGGCGATCAATCCGGGCTGCGTGGTCGACGCCGTGGAGGAGTTCATCGACGAACGCAATCCGGCCACCCTGATCCCGCCCTGCAACGCGGTGATCGACGCCATCGACCATGTGCGCGCCAAGGCCGCGCTGATCGCCTGGTGCCGACGTGCCGGTATCCGCGTCGTGACCACCGGCGCTGCCGGCGGGCGCACCGATCCGACGCAGATCGAAGTCATCGATCTGTCGCGCACCACGCAGGATGCGCTGGCCTCCAAAGTGCGCGCACAGTTGCGCAAAGACTACGGCTTCACGCGCGACCCGAAGAAGAAGTTCGGCGTCGAGTGCGTGTATTCGCCGGAGCAGCCGCGCCGTACCGTCAGCGCCGACTCCTGCCTGGTGGATGGCGCAGCGACAGACATTCCGGTGGACCCGACGGCAGGCCTCAATTGCGCCGGCTACGGGTCGTCGGTTGCGGTCACGGCGACGTTCGGTTTCGTTGCTGCGGCAAGGGCTCTCGCCGGTATACTTACGGCATGAAGATGACTCCCGTGGTCCTGGTTACCGGCGCTGCCCGTCGTGTGGGTGCGGAGATTGCACGTGCGCTGCATGCAGCGGGCGCCTGCGTGGCGATTCACTATCGCTCGTCGGCCGCCGAGGCGGCGGCTCTCGCCGCCGAACTGAACACGGCGCGACAAGGTGAGGGCCGCGAATCTGCCGCTATCTTTGCCGCCGATCTGCTGGACATCGAGGCATTGCCGCAACTCGTGGAATCGGTCGTCGCGCGCTTCGGCCGGCTCGATGCGCTGGTGAACAACGCGTCGTCCTTTTACGCCACGAAAGTCGGCGCTGTCGACGCGGCGGCGTGGGACGACCTGGTCGGCTCCAACCTCAAGGCGCCGCTGTTCCTGTCGCAGGCCGCGGCGCCGCATCTCGAGACGAGCGGCGGCTGCATCGTCAATATCACCGACATTCATGCCGAGCGCCCGCTCAAGGGCTACCCGCTGTACTGCGCGGCGAAGGCCGGCCTGCTGGGACTGACCCGCGCCTTGGCGCTGGAACTGGGGCCCCGGGTGCGGGTCAATGCGGTGGCGCCGGGCCCGATCGAATGGCCCCAGGGCACAAGTGACTTTCCCCCGGCGGACCGGACGGCTATCATTCAGCACACCCTGCTCAAGCGCGTCGGTTCACCCGCCGACATCGCCCGCACGGTGAAATTCCTCGTCTTCGACGCACCCTATGTCACCGGGCAGGTGATCAATGTGGACGGCGGCCGTACCGCCCATTTATGAATGCACCATTGAGCACTGCACCTACCGCCCGCCAGGCCCAGAAATCGGCTTTCGAGGCGAACAAGCTCGCCAAACGTTTGCGCCGCGAGGTCGGCCAGGCGATTGCCGACTTCAACATGATCGAGGCCGGTGACAAGGTCATGGTCTGCCTTTCCGGCGGCAAGGATTCTTTCGCCCTGCTCGATGTCCTGCTGTTCCTGCGCGAACACGCGCCGATCGCCTTCGACATCGTCGCGGTCAACCTCGACCAGAAGCAGCCCGGCTTTCCTGCCGAGGTGCTGCCCGACTACCTGCGCAGCATCGACGTGCCCTTTCACATCGAGAACGAGGACACTTATTCCATCGTCAAGCGCGTGATCCCGGAAGGCAAGACCACCTGTTCGCTCTGCTCGAGGTTGCGCCGCGGCGTCCTGTACCGCGTCGCCGGCGAACTGGGGGCGACCAAGATCGCGCTCGGCCATCATCGCGACGACATCCTGCAGACCCTGTTCCTCAACATGTTCTTCGCCGGCAAGCTGAAATCCATGCCGCCGAAACTGGTGTCGGACGACGGCCGCAACATCGTGATCCGGCCGCTCGCCTATTGCCGCGAGAAGGATCTCGAGGCCTGGGCCGCGGAGCGCGCCTTTCCGATCATTCCCTGCAATCTCTGCGGTTCGCAGCCGAACCTGCAGCGCCAGTTGGTGAAGCAAATGCTGCAGGACTGGGAGAAGCGCTTTCCGGGACGCATCGAGACCATGTTCCGCAGCCTGGCCAATGTCGTGCCGTCGCATCTGCTCGACGCCCGGCTGTTCGACTTTGCCGGCTTGGTGGCTAGCGGGACCCCCGATCCGGAAGGCGACATCGCCTTCGATGTTCCTGAGCTGCCGGCTGACTTTCCGCAGGCCGTGAATTTTCCGGCAAGGGAAGACTGATGGACGCACGCCGTCTCCCTGCGCGCCACGGTGTTCTCTGGCTGCTGGCCGGCTTCGCCCTGTTTCGACGCCATCCGCCGCTGGCGACGGCGATTACTTTCGGCTACCTGCTGACCGTGATCCTGGTCAATCTGATCCCGAAAATCGGCCCCTTTCTGCTGCCGCTGCTGTTGCCCACCCTGACCGTCATCCTGGGCAACGGCTGCCGCGCGATCGACCGCCGCCAGCCGTTTGACGGCAAGACGCTGCTGGCTGGCATCAGCGAGCGCCGCGCCGGACTGGCACGCCTTGGCGGACTGCATCTGGTCGGTTCCAGCCTGCTGGTACTGGGTGGCTTTGCCTTGGGCGATCCGATCAATATCAGCGATGGAATGGATCCGGAGGAGGCCATGGCGGCCGTCAGCGACATGGCCGTGATCCTGCTGCTGGCCTCGCCGATGCTGATGGCGTTCTGGTTCGCGCCGCTGCTGACGGCATGGGATGGCGTGGGGGCGGTCAAATCGCTGTTCTTCAGCTTTGTCGCCAGCTTGCGCAACTGGCGCGCCTTCATGATGTACGGCTTGGCCCTGGTTCTGGTGGGTGCCGTCGTGCCGGGTTTGATCCTGATCACCGCCGGACTGATTTCGCCCGCCTTGCTCAACATATTTTCCGTTGCGCTGCGCATGCTGCTGATCTTCGTCCTGGCGCCGACCATGGTGGCCAGCGTCTATCTGTCCTACCGCGACGTGTTCAGGGGGCCGGCCGAGCCTGATGAGTGAGCTCAACGAGGGAGTTCTCGGCCTGTTCGGCGGCACCTTCGATCCGCTGCATGTCGGACATCTGCGCCTTGCCATAGAGGCGCGCGAGGCGCTGGGCCTGGCCGGGGTGTGCTTCATCCCGGCGGGCAACCCGGCCTTGCGCGATGCGCCGCCGCACTGTTCCGCCGTCCATCGTCTGGCGATGGTGGAGCGCGCCCTCGCCGCCGTGCCCGGCTTCAGCATCGACGCGTCGGAGGCGCAGACCACGACGCCCGGGCCGAGCTATACGGTCGAAACCCTCGAACGCCAGCGCAGGCTGCATGGCGACCGGCGTCCGCTGGTGCTGCTGCTGGGTGCCGATGCCTTCGCCCGGTTTGAGGCTTGGCATCGCTGGCGTGAATTGTTCGCACTTGCGCATATCGCCGTGGCGACGCGGCCGGGGCATGAGTTGAAAGTCGGCGCTGGCGATACGGCGCTGGATGCCGAATTCGCCGCCCGCAAGGGTAGCGCCGCCGATCTCGGCATCGCCCCGGCCGGCCGCATCGTCCCCTTCGCCATCACCGCGCTGGAGATATCCGCCACGGCCATCCGGCAGCGGTTGGCGGCGGGGCTCAGCGCACGCTATCTGGTCCCCGACGCCGTTCTCGACTATATTGAATCCCATCAGATCTACCGGACTTCGCATGGACATTAGAAAACTTCAGAAAATCGCTGTCACCGCCCTCGAAGACGTCAAGGCCAAGGACATAGAGGTCATCAACACCAGCAAGCTGTCGGCGCTGTTCGATCGGGTCATCATCGCCACCGGCGACTCCAATCGTCACGTCAAGGCGCTGGCGCGCAGTGTCCATGACAAGGCCAGGGAAGCCGACGTGCAGGTGATCGGCATCGAAGGAGAAGAGACCGGCGAATGGGTGCTGGTTGACTTGGGCGACATCGTGGTGCATGTGATGCAGCCTGCCGTGCGTGCCTACTACAACCTCGAAGAGCTGTGGAAGGTCGTGCCGAAACGTCCGCGCAAGAAGGCCGACAGCGATACCGGCGGCGAATGAAGTTGATCGTTGCGGCGGTTTCGGCGCGACCACCGGAATGGGTGGTGGCCGGCTGGACCGAATATGCGAAGCGGATGCCGCGCGAGCTGCCGCTGGAACTGCTGGAGATCAAACCCGAATCGCGCACCGCGGGCAAGACGGCGGCCGCCATGATGGCGCTGGAGGCGACGCGGATCGACGCGCAACTGCCTGCCGGCTGTCGCCGCGTCGCGCTGGACGAGCATGGCGAGGCACCGACCACGCGGCAACTGGCCGACCGTCTGGCAAAATGGATGGCAAGCGGCGATGATGTGGCCTTCATCATTGGCGGTCCCGACGGGCTGGATCCGCGCATCAAGAACACTGCCCATGAAACCATGCGCCTTTCCAGCCTGACCCTGCCTCACGCCCTGGTCCGGGTCATTCTCGCCGAGGCGCTGTACCGCGCCGTCAGCGTGATAAAGGGCCACCCCTACCATCGGGCCTGACGCTATGCTCGCGAACTTCGCCACCAAGACCGCAGCCATGATCGACCCACGCATCTACCTTGCCTCCAGAAGTCCGCGCCGGCGCGAGTTGCTGGCGCAGATCGGCGTGCGTTTCGACTTGCTGCTGTTTCGCAGCGGGCCGCGCGAGGACCCCGAAGTCAGCGAGGCCTGGCTGCCCGGCGAAACGCCGGAAGCCTATGTCGTGCGCGTGGCGCGGGCCAAGGCGGTGTTCGGTTCGCGCCTGCTGGCGACTCGGCCGCTGGTCGCGCGCCCGGTGCTGGCCGCCGACACCACGCTCGACTTCGACGGCGAAATCATCGGCAAGCCGCAGGACGAAGCCGACGCGACTGCGATTCTGACGCGCCTGTCCGGGCGCAGCCATCGTGTGTTGACCGCCATTGCCATGGCGAAGGATGAGCGGGTCGAACACCGCCTGTCGATCAGCGAGGTGCGTTTTCGCCAGCTGACCGCGGACGAGATCCGGCGCTACGTCCAGAGCGGCGAGCCGATGGACAAGGCTGGCGCCTACGGCATCCAGGGTCGTGCGGCCGTGTTCATCGAAGAGATTCGCGGCTCGCACTCCGGCATCGTCGGTCTGCCGCTGTGCGAAACGACGCTGTTGCTGCGCGATTTCGGGTATCCGTTGTGACCCTGGCGCCGGGCCGCCCCAAGCCGGGGTCTGCGTATGACATGGAGGCCGAGTCGTCTTGCGGCCGAACCGCGATCACCCCCTTCCCCGGGAAGGGGGACGGGGGGCAGGCCTTACCATGACCGAGCAGTTCCTGATCAACTTCACGCCGCAGGAGACCCGTGCCGCATTGCTGCAGCAGGGCGTGGTGCAGGAACTGCACATCGAGCGGACCAACGGGCGCGGCATTGTCGGCAACGTCTATCTCGGCCGCGTCGTGCGTGTGCTGCCCGGCATGCAGTCGGCCTTCATCGAGATCGGACTGGAACGCACCGCCTTTCTCCATGTCGCGGACATCTGGAGTGAGCGTCCGGCAAGCAATGGCAATGGCTCCCACGAAACGCGCCCGATCGAACGCGTCCTGAGCGAAGGCCAGTCGCTGATGGTGCAGGTACAGAAGGACCCGATCGGCACCAAGGGCGCGCGCCTGACGACCCAGATTTCCATTGCCGGCCGCCTGCTGGTGCACCTGCCGGAAGACACCCATATCGGCGTTTCGCAGCGCATCGGCGAGGAAGCCGAGCGCGAAAAGCTGCGCGCCCGCATCCAGGCGCTGCTGCCGGCCGATCAGCCCGGCGGCTACATTTTGCGCACGGTCGCGGCAGAGGCCAGCGACGAAGAGCTGGCTGCCGACATCGCCTATCTGCGACGCATCTGGCGCGAGATCAAGAGCCGCAGCGTCGGCGCCCTGCCGCCCACTGCGCTGCATCAGGATCTGACGCTGGCGCAGCGCGTGCTGCGCGACCTCGTCAGCAGCGAAACCACCGGCGTCATCATCGACTCGCGCGAGAACTTCCAGAAGCTGCAAAGCTTCGCCCAGGAATATGTGCCGCAGGTGACCGACCGCCTCATTCACTACACCGGCGAACGGCCACTGTTCGACCTGCACGGCGTCGAGGACGAAATTCAGAAGGCGCTGGCGCGGCGCGTCGATCTCAAGTCCGGCGGCTACCTGATCTTCGACCAGACAGAGGCGATGACCACCGTCGACGTGAATACCGGCGGTTATGTCGGTTCGCGCAACTTTGACGACACCATCTTCAAGACCAATC
>Ga0265297_10007987_pt1 | contig 14348 bp, 13 predicted proteins | sample Munlanlwell13791_FD_192502 | JGI IMG/M metagenome (GOLD analysis project Ga0265297, IMG submission 192502) | Leachate microbial communities from a municipal landfill in Southern Ontario, Canada - Leachate well 137-91 | ecosystem: Engineered > Solid waste > Landfill > Unclassified | place... | reverse complement strand
CTGCCCCCTATAGGTCGCCATAGTCCCAGAAGCTATAGTTATAATATCACCAGGATCAGGGCTTGCTACAGAAGCGACCCTGATTCCCATAGCTCCATCTAGCTCTTCAACATAGAAGTAGCCAAATTCTGGAAACGTTCTAGTCACTACCTTGTCTACAATAGACTCTGTCAAAGTAGACCCGTCAGGAAGTGACTTCAACCAAGCAATTGAGTGCTCTGGAGGAGGACCAGAAGGAGCAGGGTCACCAACTGGATCACCTACTGGCGGCATCCACTGAGCACAACACGAAAGTTGAATGCTCAGAAGAAGAACTATTGTGAGGATAGAAAGTGACCACTTTCTTGCCTTAGTCGAGTATCCAAACATCGCCTTCTCCTAACTGTGGATCAAATGATGGACCACAATCTGTTATTATAACTCGCTTACCATCTATTAGATGGATCTTCCCAATGAGCCTACCAACACGAGAAGTTGAATACTTTGGCTTAGAAGTTGTGTAAACCTGTAGCTTTGTAGGGCTGCTATCCTCAACAACAATATACGAACCAGCATCATCGGAGCTTGATAAGTATATGTTTAGCTTTCGGAGTCTCACCCAAGAGCCTTCAGACGGAGCGGCATCTATCAGAGCCTTAATTGTGTCATAGGTCTTCAAGCCCTTTATTGGGTGAGAAGTTGAATCTATTGATGAAGCACTCCTTGTCATAACTCCTGTCTTCAGAGTCCCTCCAAGGAGCTTTGCTTTCTTCACAGACTTCATTTGTGTCTTATATGCCCAAGGCATAGGCTCAACTATACCTTTTATCCCTGGTCCACCTCTAACAAGGAGTTTACCATCTTTATCAGTATACCCTGTAACCGTTGGATATTCAAGGACTTTGCGACCATCAGACATTGTGCTAATTGTCCCAACTAGGTCTATTGATTGGCCAGGGAGAAGAGTTGCTGGAGCAGAGGTATTAACAATAAGCGTATACTTTGTTGTATACCAATCGTATACTACAAAGTATGCTTGAGGTTCTTTGTATATTGCAAGGACAGTTACATTGTCCAATGTAACCTGTGAGCCATCAGTTTGAGTTTGTGCCCACTTTATTGTCCCTTCCCGATTATACCAATCAGGCTCACTAGGGGTAGCAGTCTTGGCTGCCTCAGCTGCTGCAACGTGGCTTGAATGAGACTTAGGGAGCTTTTCGACAGATCCATAAGCCAAACAGCACAGAAGCATAATGCTGAGCACAGAGGCCAGGCATTTTGTGCGTAGCATTGGTCACTCCTCCATAAATGTTCCTACATAGTATAGGACTACTTCTTAGACGAGTAGTTATACTACACAAGACATTTATAGTCAGCTTGACCAGAAAGAACTTCAAGATATAAGTCTTCGTGCATCTTAACCATATCTTCTATATTGAAGTTCTCTATTATATGCTTCCTTCCAGCTTCTCCCATACGCTTTCGCATATCAGGATGTTCCATTAGTTCAACTATACACTGAGCAGCGCAGTCGCTTCTCCCGCGTTCTACAACAAATCCTGTAGAACTGTCTATCACATTGTCTTTTAGACCGCCAGATGCAAAAGCAACAACTGGTATCCCGCAAGACTGTGCTTCGAGGGCAGCCATCCCTGTTGTTTCATTATACATTGAGCAGAATACAAACACAGCTGCTTCTCGATACTTTGCAGGCATCTCTGTATTGGGGACTCCACCAAGGACTTCAACAAACTCAGCTTTATCCCCAACTATCGACTTTATCTCAAGCCACTTCTCCCATCCCTTCCATTTCTGAGCACCGTGCGCACAGATGAACATGACTTTCTTATTGTTCTCATCGAACTCTCCAGGAGAAAATATCTCTGGATTCATACAGTTGTGTATGAGTTTCGTGTTAAGAAAACCATGGTTCTGGAACATCTTCTGTGAAGATGGAGTCTGGCAAATACAAACAGCATGTCGAAGAAGTTGGTTCCAGTAAGGATTGGTCTGATAGGCTCCACACATATTGTCACAGACTTCACAGACTCTATCCCCATGCTTGAACGGGTTAAGAGAGTCTGGAAATATCATCATCCTATTTGGAGAAGGACAGATTGCCCAATAGTCATGAAGTGTGAATAGGTAAGGGATATGCAATCCTTTCAGATATCTGACTGCTCCATCACCAATATGACTATCGGCTACATTGTGAAAATGAAATATATCACAACCAGACTTCTGATTTGCAACAACTTCATTGTCGCTTGTAGCAAAAGACACTTCATGTCCAATTGCTCGAAGCCCTTTAGACAAGTATCGGAGGTATGTCTCAGCACCTCCAACTTCCTTTATATCAGCATTGTGCTGATTTACAAGACAGATTTTCATATCTACCCCTTCTTGAACACAGCAACAAAAGAATGCCACATGCAATCTTCAGGAGTATATGAATCTACAAGCTCAAGATCGAGCTGATCTGTATACTCATAAAGAGTCTCTGGCCACCAGTCCTGTAAATGGCTAGGGTTTGCCTCTGGAGTCCCTGCCTTAGCATATACATCACCATGTGGCAGAACAATTATCATAAAGCCGCCAGGCTTCAGAACTCTTGCCCATTCTATCAGATGTAAGAGAGGGTCTACCAAATCCTCAAGAACATGTGAAGCATAAACAAAGTCAAGCTCACAATTCGAGAACATCGGTAGACCATCTTTTAGATCGTGATTACCATAGTTTACACCAGGGAGATTTCCGAGGTCAATTATGTCTACACCTATTGTCTCATCAGTTATCTTTTCGATGAAGCCACAACCTATATCAACCCCTCTGCCCTTACAATACTCAAGGACTAGAGGGGCAACTGTCGATGTCTCACTACCAGGTTTGTGATATAGTTTCTCTAACTTGTTCTTACCCATTATCCCCTCACATGGTCTATCGCATCTCTCCATCTGCGAATAGTATCTTCAGAAAGATTTGGATTTCTCCAAACAACATCATACATTGCTCGACCACTCTCATGGGATGACGCAGGGAGCAGAAGTCCCTCATCTTCACATATCTTCCACAAGTCGCTGCCCTTCGCCGGAGTGACAATAGAGACTTGTATTGCATCAAGAAGGCGCTCTTGTCGGAGCTTCTTAACAAGCTCAAAGGTCATCTTGAGGTCTTCTTCTGTTTCTCCATAGTTCCCAACCATGAAGAAACCAAAGTTCCTCATATTCGCCTTCTTTGTCATTCTGAACACCTCAGCGATATTCTCAACCTTTATGCCTTTCCGCATTATGTCGAGAACCCGCTGAGACCCAGATTCGCAACCCCACATTATAGTTCGACACCCAGCTTTCTGCATAGCGTCAAGTGTCTCTTGTTCTATGATTGCAGGATTACATCGACCCTGGCATCTCCATTTTATATCAAGGCCAGAACCTACTATTCCTTCACTTATCTCTTTGAGCCAGGAGTTCTGCTCTTTGTGCATCCCGATGAGCTCATCAGAATACACAAATAGACCTCGAATGCCGAAGTCATGATAAAGCCACATTGTCTCAGCAAGAATATGAGCAGGAGATCGTCTCCGATTCTTTGTCTTCCCGAATACAGGATGATTGCAGAATAAACAGTTGTGAGGGCAACCTCTATCCCACATAACAACTGTCTCAGGAGCAACGATCTGGTCTGGGTTTCCATGATAGTGGTTAAGATGCGGAGAGTAGTCAACCCAGTTCGGACGAGGTAGATCATCAAGACTTGCAAGAGGTATGCCTTTCTGGATACCTCTCTTCTTGTCTAGCAAGAGATCAACTACATTCCCCTCGCACTCGCCGACAACTACCTGGTCAACTCCAGTCTCCTGGAGAACCTCTTCAGGAACTGCTGTAGGGTGAGGTCCACCAATAGATATGAAAACATCAGGGCGAACCTGGCGAATAGTCTGTATGGTTTGCTTCGCACCAAGATAGTTGAATGAGCATGCATGGATTCCTATGACTTCGAGATCAGAAGAAGTTTCCTCTATGAGATACCTCTTCAGACGCTCCTGATCCCAATGTAGAAACTCAGCATCAACAGCCCAGACATCAATCCCTGCCTGCCTAAACATACCACTTATATATGGTATACCAAGGTTAGGATTGTATGTAAAGTGCTGATGAATGTTCATCCAATTTGGTGGATTCAGTAAAAGAACACGCATCGTTATCCTCCCGTAGCCTATTATAATCGAAACGCTAAATCCACCTGCTGCACAGGTGAAAAGCTATCCTAAGCCGAATACGGCTATAAATACTAATTCCTAAGTGCAAGGGTTGCAATCGCGTGAATTCACGTTTGATTGCTAATCCCAATCGGGTGGATTGTAAGAAGGGTGTTCAATATAGGGGAATCCCTGGGATATGACCTCAGACACCTTCTCTATAATCCTTGCCCCAGTTATCTTTCTAATACAATCAGACGCCTCAGGCAGCCCGCAAGGTCTATCCCAACAAGGAGAGCAGTTCAGCTCATTAGTGCGGATTGGATAACAACGAGGATAATATGTTACCCTTACTCCTTCGTGGATAGTAGTAAATACAGCAATAGATGGAGTATCAAATGCTGCAGCAATATGATAGCCAGAAGAGTCAGGACAAATAAGGAGTTTTGAATTTGCAATGATTGTGATTACTTGCCTAATTGTCACAGCACTCCATAGGCAAACCATATTAGGTCTACTGTGAAATAGGTTTGGCCACTGTTTCTCACCATAGACTATAACAAAATATCCTTCTGATATTAGCCAATCAACTGTCCTATTTACAGCAATAGGGTCCAAAGACCTGTGACCGCTACTTCCATATGGCTGAACAGCAACAACTGGCCTGCAATCAGGATTATGTGTCTTATTGAACTCCTCAAACCACACCTGCTCTTCCTCATGTAGTTTCAGACATATCCTGTGATCTTTCCAATCAAAATTGTCTGAGAAGGCCATCCCAAACAAATCTGATCTATGTATCTTAGCACAGATAGGATACTGTTCTGACCACCCACAGAGATTAACAGATACATCATAATCAGCTGGATTCTTACTTCCAATTGTTATGACTTCATCTATGAAATCGAGGTTCTCAATGAGACACACATATCGCTCTGATGTTGCATAAGCAATCTTCGCCTTTGGGTATCTAAGACGGAGATTATACACAAGATCAGTTGTTATTATTACATCTCCTGCTCCCATATCACGAATTACAAGAAGAGAAAAGTCTTCCTTTCCTTCTTCAACAAGTTTGTCCATCACTTCACAGGGAGGAACAATCTCGAACTGTCCAGATGGTGAAATCTTAGACCACTGGTATCGAGAGATACGGACAGGGTTATCATCCGAGATCATTAGCCATCGGCCATCAACTCTAACAGTCTTGTTGTGCCTTATTGCTGGATTCTTTTTTCTTCGGATGTAATAATAGCAGAGAGGAGGGTCTTCCTCAAATGTGCCTGTGTGGATGAGCCGATAGAACAAAGAATCATCTTGAACTGGTTTTGGCTCATCCTTGCGGAAGCAGAGGTTTCCGACGGTATACGACAGACCGCCACGAAGAGTTAATGTTCTCATAGAATCTGGCGCTCAGAGGCGCTCACTCAACTTTCCAGCCACTAGTGCTTAGGAAGCACCAGCAACTCTTACGTTGTATCCAGTCACCAGCGCGTTGACATTCTCAAGAATGTCGTCAGTGCGGGTGTAGGTCGTGCTCTCCCAGCCGTCCTTCCTGGGCTTGAACTCGAAGTAAACTTCGATGTCGCGTGTGATCACGTGAACGAAGTTCATCGGGTATGTCAGCCAGATGAAGGAAGCATCACCCCAGGACTCGCTCTCATTGAGAGAGTTCAGGTCCTCAGGAATGAGCGGGATTTCAACAATCGGAACACCGAACACCGTGAGCGGAGCGGCACCAGTCAGAGAGTTGTCACCAAGGGTGGTCTCTCTGTTGGCCAGCTGGTCGCGGTAGTCCTGGACGATTGACGGCGAGCAGAAGAACCGCAGAGCGGCACGATTCTGCTTGAACTGGACCGGAAGCGCACGAATCATCTTCGAGAAGACGGTCTTGCTGACGTTTCCGCCCTGGACATCAACGGTATGACCGTCAAGGCCCAGCTTGAACCAGCCGTCATTTCTCTTGAGAAGTCGCCCTCTCCGAGTTGCCACAGCAGCATACTGCTCCTCGTCGCCCTGGATAGCCAGAAGCTCAAGGTCAGTGCCGATGCGCTTGCCGATTGACGTCATGACTGTCGTGCGGTAGCCCGTTCCCTCGATGTTCTCCTCAAGGGATTCCCTTGAGATGTCGATCGCAGAGCGGAGCTTCTTGGTCGAATACTCGACCTTGGAGTGAGTCGGCTCGAACACATTCCCAGTGTCCTCCAACTCGTCCGCACCCTCGGTCACTACATCACCGAACTCCAACTTGTCGAACTCGCCCTTCGGATTGTTCCTGCGCAGAACGCGGCACATCTTTAGAAGAGTTGAGCTATCGACAGTCAAGTCGATGAATGCGTTTGCCTGCTCTTGATTTAGACGACCGCCTCCATCAAGAGTAGTGGTGGTTATTGCTTTCTGAAGCTTGTCTCCAGCACCCAACTTAGTTTCACCTCCTTCACGTGGGATTATTCAGATGCTGCAGCCATGCCTGCCGGGAACAGACTGTCGAAGATTCCTTCGCCTTCGCCCTTCCCGCCAACCGCATCGACTGATTTGCGCATTCCCCTGGATTCCTCCAGAGCATTTACGCGCTCGGAAACGTCCTTCATAGTGTCAACGACACTCTTCAGGCCCTCTCCGAACTGAGCAAACAGCTCGGTGACGACTTTGGTTCCGTCACCAGAGTTCTGCGGCGCAGCTTCTCCAGCAGCCTGAGACCCAGTCTCCTGGCCCTCACCGGCAGCCTTGTCCAGCTTTGCCATGAACTCGTCCAGCTTCGTGGAGATGCCGCTGACATTATCATTAATACCAACCAAGTCTTCCTTGGTGGCATAATTGGACATATCAATGCCCAGGGCAGCAGTCATCTCGTCTTTGCCCTCGCCCTTGATCCACTCAACAAACTGAGCTATCAAGCCCTTGTTTGCCTCCTGCTCTTGGGTCTGGTCTGTGTTCTGATCGGCCACTTTGTTTTCACCTCCTTTATTGATACACAACACAAGTGAACCGCCCTGGTTCGTTACGAACTGATAGACCGCTCCAGGGCATACAGGTCTATCACAGAGTGAAATCCTATCAATCACTATCTCAGTGAGATCACACTCAAGCCTTCCTTCCTCAACATACTCTCTAACTGCAAGAATATCCCCACCGAGAGAAAATCCCTTGTAGGTTCCATCCTTGACTTTATCCCATGCAGAGTCATCAGACACATGGGCACCAGTAAGAAGGCCAATATCGTCAATCTGAAGAACCGGAGCGTTACCAACATTACCATTGTTGTGCTCCTCGTCAATTATCGGGTTCTCCATATAAGCAGGAAGAGCGTTCTCAACTGCTTCCTTGGTCATTCGCTCTCCCTCATAGTCTCTTACACCAAAGAGAGTTGAATAACCATAGACCAGTCTCTCATCTTCCTTTATGCCATTCTTGACAAATGGAGAGAACAGCTCAAACCGATTCTTGCCTTCCTCTTTATAGACTCTTATTGAAACCTTTTCAGACTGAGAGGACATCGGTTCAGGAACTCGCTTCGCAAAGCTCTCTGGTATTCTCTCAAACTTGCTTGCGTCAAACTTCAGCCCGTTCACAACAAGAGTCTTCTTATCTAGGCAAGCGGCAATTGGCATCATCTGATCATCTATGCGATCTGCAAAACCATTCTCTACAGCATCTTTTGCCGTAAGCCACGTCTCAGAGTTCAGCATGCTGATAAGTTTCGCTCTATCAAGCCCTGTTCTTGCTTCGTAAGTCGCAAGCATCGTCTCTCTTGCTGTATCAAGAAGGTCTGCAACCTTCCGCAAGTCCCTGGCATCTCCCCAGGCCATCGTGGAAGGGTTGTGAATCATGAGCGCAGCATTCCTCGGCATGACTATATCATCGCCAGCCATGAGGATTATTGTTGCAGCAGAGGCAGCAAGGCCATCGACATAGGTAGTAATCCTTGCCTTGTGGTTCTTCAGCATGTTGTATATTGTGTTTGCTGCAAAAAGGTCACCACCAGGAGAGTTTATCCTCACCTTGAGGCCAGTTATATCCCCAAGAGCAGCAAGGTCGTCTGCGAGTTTCGATGGTGTAACATCATCATCCCACCAAGAGTAGTCTGCGATCTCACCATAGAATAGAAGCTCTGGGTCTTCACCATTCACAGACTTGCGGAGCGACCAAAAAACCTTACTCTGGTCTACAGTCTGCTTCCCAGACTCTACAACTTCCTGAGTTTCCTCAAGGTCTTTATCTTTGGTATTATCTGCCATTGGCTATGTTCTCCGTAGAAGTCTACGTCCTTATACTCCACAACGGAGATTAAACCATTTGTGTGGGGAAAGCACAGTTATCAGGAAATACCAGAGGTTGAAGCCATCGGTCCTTGTGCTATCCCCACACATCCGCTGCCTACCAGATACTCTTGGCTAGGCAAAGAACGTAGCGAGTTTTTCACTTAGCTGCTTCGGCTTTGGAGCACAGATTCCATTTCCATTCTTCCAAAGCTCAAAGTGTAGGTGCGGATGCTTGACCTTTCTCCCGACCCATCCGATGATTTGGCCTTTCTTTATTTCATCACCTACATGGATCGTTTGATGGACATGCAAATGAGCATAGACACTTCGGTATATCTTATCAGAGCCTGTTCCAGTTATGATTACACAGGCAAGAGTTCCATCTGGGTCACGGACATCTGCTACATATCCAGAATGTGCAGCATAGACAGGAGTTCCTGCATTGATAAACCAATCAATAGCATCCCTGTCCATCTTGATATACCAACCTGTTACTACGTTGTGGCCATCAACATTTGCAGGTCGATACTTCGACCGACCATGCAAAGTAGTATTGACCTCAAGAGCAGAAAGGTTACACTTTAGTGGATTCTGTAGCTTTTCCATGCTTCTTACCCCTTGACACAACCTTAATCTTGTTCATATGCCCGCAACGAGGACATTGAACTTCGCCAACTGTCCCTGCACGATAATGACCAAGAAGTCTCTGACCAGGATTTGATACACCAGTATTCTTGTTTGTCCCACACTGAGGGTTCTGGCAACGGACTGGATAAAGTTTCTCACCAGTCTGACCGGGCAACTTCTCTCGTGCAGCAAAATGCTCTTTTCCCATTCTAACCTCTCACAAGTTGAGCGAGTTCTCTAACTGCATTTTGGGCACCAGGAGACTGAGGACCACCTTGTGAAGCTAGATCATTATCATCAGCTGGTGGCCTACCTCCATCAGAAGCTCCCTGGTCTGATCCAGAAAGCGGGTCTGTAGGTTTGGCACTCAAATCTCCGGTGCTCAATTCTTCAATATCCTCGATCTTAACAAGGCCAAGGGGAGTTATCTTGAATAGAACATCTCCACCCTTCTTAGCAGGAAGACCAAGTTCTCTGCGAACCTCGTTTAGAGTCATGACATTGGATTCGATGTAGCCGCGATAAATCTGCATTTTACGCAGCTCATCTAAACTATCAATCTCGTTGAATCGGAACTCCCATGTTGTTATTCCAAGACTCTCAGAGACGATATACTTATTGATGATGAACTCACGTTCAGACTGGATTGGCCGAATAACCTGCGACTTGAATACTTCAAGATCGACCATCCCCGTATCTCTATTGAAGTTAATACCCTGAATCGGGAGTAGGGAGCCAGGGACTCTGTGCGCAGTGACAATCTGGTCACAGTTGTCCTTTCGGTATTGACGGAAGCTCGCATCAGTGACTTCTGTAGCAAGTTTCTCAAAGACGATTTCAGATGCCGGTATCTCTTGGCCATGGTCATCGAACTCTTTCCCTGGAACCTCAATGACAAGAGTTCCGTGAGCATGTCCCTTAATATCCTCTTCAAAGAACGTCTGGATTTCATCCTGAACTTCCTCATCAAAGCCTCCACCCTTGAATATTACTGCCATTCTCGGAACAGCGTTGTTATCAAAGAACTGTTCCTGGAACTCTGCAGCTGCCTTATCTCCTGCACAAGCATCAAGGGCAGCGACAATGTCACTCATTCCATACCAGAAGTTTTCTGGGTTATACTTTCTCTGGATTATTACTTCATTCGCCCAGAACTTCTCATCAATCTTTACAGTGTCGTCTTCTACGCCTTCCTTGTTTATCCAGCGAACCTTCTGATTAGTCTTCCCATAGTTGTCTATGATGCCACAAACCTGTCCATTTCTAGCATCCATTACAATAGGAAGGCCAACCTTCTTGAAGAAGACCCTGCTATTTGCATTGAATGAGCCCATCTCTATATTGAAGTTGCCAAAGGCTCCAACGCCGGAGTTCTTTACTTGGCAAACTCCAATATTGTTAGACATCATCCTGACAGTTACTGCCGGCATATGATATACTTCGACAATCCTGCCTTTGTTATCCCGAATTACTTCCCAGCAAGCAAATCCAACAGACTCCTTGTCAATATCTGTCTTACTATTGACATTTGTAAAGGACTCTTCAGGATTGATATTCTTGAAGTGGGTCTCAAGAATCTTTCTATTTGCCAGGTGAAGTTTATACTGAGCCTCTAGCTCTGCAAGCTTGTCCTCCTCTTCAGGAGTCAAAGGCCCAGTTCCCTCCAATGGCTCAGGAATAGGAGAGGTAGTAACAGATGTTTCATCACCACCATCGAATTGGCTATCACCCTCTATGTCCTCAATAGGTGGTGGTGGAGGAGTCTGCTTATTCATCTCCTCTATCTGAGCAGCCCTCTGCCTTCTTTTCAGAGCGTTTATCTCACCAAGAATCTCTTGTTCGTTGAAATCCTTGGCAACAAACCTATATCCTACTCCAGATATACAGGCAGACTTAATGTTTACGCAGAAGAAGTGGGCGTAGTTTGACTTATACAGCTTAACTAGGTTCTCAAGAGGAAGTTCTGGCTTTACAAGGTTATCCTTTGTGTATCGGAACTGCCTCTCCAGCTTTGCAACCTCAAGCTGTTTCGATCTATTCTGTGCTGTGCTAGGGACTTCTGGAAACTTCTCTTCAGTTTCCATCCCTATTCCTGCTTGGGCCTTCTGCATCGGCCTAGCAACAGCACCAACTCGCCTAACTTTGACTTTGCGATCGGACATATCTACCTCAGAGGGATTTGACTAATTCGTTATTCCCTTATACTACAACGTCAACCGCGACCAACACGGTGCACCCGGACTTTCCTTTGTGTTCTTCTTGTTGTAGATGTATTCTTTAGAAGATACTCAAAGGCGATATCACAATATGCAGAGGTAAGAGCAAGGTGGTCTTGACCAGCATATACCATTTCCTCTACACCATCACGATTCTTGCGCACTTTGATACTCTTATGGTGCTCTAGCCACTTCTCAACCCTAGTTTGCGACTTATCTTTCGCAAACTTTATCTTATCAGTATCATGAGGAAGCCAGATTCTCTTATTCTTGAGAAGAACAAAGTGGCGCTTTAGGATTCTCTCCTTGAAGCAAACAACATGATGGTTCTTTAGGTTGAACTTTGGCTCAACCGTCCCTACAGAGTTCGATGCAACTTCCCAGAATACATCACCAAGAGCCTGCTTGAGACGATAACCACGAGAATCTGAGTAGCCAATGTCAGCCATAACCATACAGGCTTCAGCCTGACGAGCTAACTCAATCATCCTATCAGGATGATCATCAGGATTTGTCGATTTGAAGCACTCTATCCAGATGATCTCACCATCAGGGTTGTCATCTTCTATGCGACGAATCTCTGCCCAAGACCAAGGAAGCCCCCAGTCTATTGACATTATTGCCTTTCCACCAGTCCTTGAGTCAGGATCAAGTGGGTGGTCTCCCATTATAGAATCATAATCTATCGTTTCAACTGACCCTTCAGAAGAGCCACGATAAGGAAGACCCCAGGTATAGTTATAATAGTCAGCTTCTAGCTGGGATGTCTCCTTCTTATGGAGAATATCTGCCGCAGAGATCATCGGGGACATTGCCTGAGTTATGTGATACCCAGACATTTCAGGCTTTCCTTTAGCTGTAGGCTTCCAGAGTCCTGTAAATCTATTCAGTTTTGTCTTACATCGTAGACAACCGAAGTATGGCTCAATATGTTCCTCATCTTCCTCGTAGAACATAATGTGCTCTTCAGTTATAAACTGCTCTTCTCCACAGCGATTACAGGTAACATACCACTCTTTCTGATCTGTATCAAGATAAAGAGTGTGGATACCAAAGCCTTCTATGGTTGGAGTCGAGTAGTCTGTCTCATATCTATAGGCTGAACCGTCCATTCTCGCTCTAAGAGAACCAATGATGTCAGGTTTCTGCCTATCAAACTCGTCGATATAGATAAAGTCAATGTCCATCATCTGAGCAAGACGAACATCCCAAGAGCCTCTAAGAATCAAGAAGCTATTCTTTACCTGCTTTCGACCAAGGTTGTCAGTTCCCTTACCAGACCAGCGAGTGATGTATGGAGAATCCTCAAAGATTGGACGGACACGAGTGTCAGAGAAGATTCCTACATCAGAGTCTGTTGGAAGAGTGTAGAGGGCTTTAGTTCGATCATTCTTACAGAGTCGGCAGACACAGTCACGAGCCATGATCTCGGAGATTCCCATCTGAGCAGACTTCATGACTACCTTGTGGTGGGCAGGATCATTAAGAATGTCTATCTGGAAATCTCTGTTCTTATATCCAAAGGCAGAAGCACCCTTGCGAGTATACTTGGCAATCCACTCAGCATTTGGAACTTCATAGAACTCAGAGTCATCAGCGCTATCTATAGCCATGACGATACACGAGCGGACAAAATCCTCAAGGACACGCCCTTGCATCTGCCGCTCTACATTCTCATCAGAGGTTATTATTCTTCTCTCAGTCGTCATTGCATCGCGCTTTTCTTATAGGGAATCGGGAGGTATTCTAGGTCGTCTTAGGATTGAAAGGCCCTGCATTCGCGTGAATTCACGCTCGTTTTTAGGGCTTTACCCCTCGATTCTAGCCCGAAACCGCCTTCCCGGTCCCCCACTCCTCATAGCAGAACGAACACTATCCTCCGGCTGCTTAATACCAGCTTCTCTCCTCATTCGCTCTGACATACCCATCTGGGCAGATTTCTGGACTACAGTCTGCCTTGGTCTATCATTCAATGATTGTCTGTTGTCGCTCACGAACTGCCTCCAGTATTCTTCGTCTACACTCAGGACAAAGTTGCCCATTGATAAAGGCCATTTCTTTGGTTACAGCAGTCTGAACCTTCTCCATTATCTCGGACTCATCACCCTGAAGCGCAACTACTATCTTCTTATCACGAAGTTGATCGTATGCAGCATTAACTGTCTTCACCGTTGACTCAAGAAGTCGGATGAAGTAGTATTCCTTCTCTTTAGCATTTTGGCGTGGCTGCCTACCAGCGACCTCTACAGTGACTCCACCTTCATCTTCATTTGCTTCCATATCTGCCGCAGCGCTGGCAAGATCATCAGCCATCTTTCGGACAAATTGTGCCAGCTTTACTTTGCTGAGGGCAGCCTCGTGGACGAGCGTTAGGTCACCAAATGCCTGATCGTAAAGGTCCATCTCCTCTTCAGAAAGAGATTGGGAATATAGGCCATGTTCTACAGGTCTACCAGGTGGGCGGCGTGTTCCGTCTTCCTCGCGGATAGCGGTGCCAGCACCATGGACAGAGCATACATCATAACCATCTCTTGCCACTCTTTGACACCTCTCTCCTGTTGCCTTGCACATCGCTGTGCACTGGCGTGCTCTTCCTTCTGCTATAGCTCTTTGTAGAGTATTTCCTGCGTCGTGGTTAGCCATCGTAATCTCTTATATACCAGAAGATGTGCTAAAGCAGAGAAAAGGCTACTGGTATCTAATCAGCAGCCCTTTCTCCGCCTTGTGCCTCTTGCACCTTTGCTCGATCTTCTATAATCTTCTAGGAGTTTATCAGGTTTAGAAGTCGCAACTTTATCTTACTACACTTATCACAACGGAACTGAGGGTCGGGGTCTTCCCTTCTATCATAACCACGAGGGTCGAACCGAAGACGCTTAACAGGGCCGATGTGACCACAGTCGTGGCAGACTCCTAGCCTTTTGATCTCCCACTCTTGGAACTGCCGAACACCAAATATAACTCTGTCTACCCAAAAGAATATCAGAGCGCCAATAAAGTTTGCGACAATCGTTCCCAATATTCCAGGACCTAGCCACAATATGACTACCCATAGAGTAGGAGAAG
>Ga0265297_10007986_pt1 | contig 14349 bp, 13 predicted proteins | sample Munlanlwell13791_FD_192502 | JGI IMG/M metagenome (GOLD analysis project Ga0265297, IMG submission 192502) | Leachate microbial communities from a municipal landfill in Southern Ontario, Canada - Leachate well 137-91 | ecosystem: Engineered > Solid waste > Landfill > Unclassified | place... | reverse complement strand
TGGCGGCTTTTTCTAATTGCCCTTATCAATATCGTTTTGCGCATATCTTGAAAATCCCCGGCCGGGGAAAAGCGCAATTTTCTTTTGGGAAAACTATGCATTCGGCTCTGCAGAAAATTTTTGTTTTGCTGGAAGAAAGAAGAGGATTTAAGCAGTCCAATCTTTTTTCCGAGAATGACGGCAAGAATGTTAGCAAAAAAAATATTTTAACCATGGAAGAAATTTTGAAAATTTATGAAGAAAGCTGGATTGATGACTGGTATGAGAATAAACAGGAGAAAGAAGAATATAGGAAGAAGGGGAAAGAAATTTTAAAAAATTTTTATGAAAAGCATAAGGATAACTGGCCAACCGCTGTCTTTTTGGAAAAAGGATTTAATTTCAAAATCAGAGTAGACGGCGAGTTATATACCGTACGCGGAGTGATGGATAGAATTGATGAAAAAGAAAAGAAGATAAAGATAGTTGACTATAAAACCGGTTCTCCTAAAGACAAATTAACTTTTGACGATAAATATCAATTGTTGATTTATCAGCTGGCGGCGCATAATCTTTTCCGGCAAGAAATAGATTCCTTATCTTTTTATTATTTGCATGATAATTCGGAAGTGGAATTTTTGGGCAATGAAAAAGAATTAGAAAAGACAGAGGAAAAAATAGCGGAAACTATCAGCGCAATAAAAAAGGGCGAGTTTTCTCCCAAGCCATCCGTCCTCTGCAAATTTTGCGATTTTTTTAATATTTGCGAATTTAGAAAAAATTAATTATAAAGTTTAAATTTTAAAAAATATGGATATTATTTCCCATGCCCTTTGGACAAATCTAATTTTTAAAGAATTACCGTCCGAACAAAGAAGTTTAACGGTTCTCTTTGGGTTTCTTCCTGATTTGATAAGTTTTTCTTTTTTAACAGTGAAGAATTTTATTAGAAAGACTTTGCGCTTTGAATCTCCAGAGCCGTTTGAATTTCCAAAGCATGTTTTTAAGCTTTACGATTTTACTCACAGCTTAGTTATCTGGCTGGGGATATTTTTTGTTTTAAAAATATTTGGATTATCCTGGTGGATAGTGGTTTTTTATGGCTGGGGCCTTCATATCCTTTTGGATATTTTTACTCATACTACTACGTTTTTCCCTACGCCGATTCTTTGGCCATTTTCTAAGTTTCATTTTTCCGGCATAAATTGGTCAAATAAATGGTTCATGCTTTTTAACTACGCCCTGCTTTTTTTTATGTATCTGGTGTTTTATTTTTAAAATAACAAATTCGATTGTGGTTGTTAGAAATGGATATATTTGATGAACCAAAATATTTTTAGTTTATAATATTATGAGGGATAGAAAATATTATTTAAATTTAAGGAATAAATATTCGCCTGGTAATTTAAAAATTATTTTTATTTTAGAATCCCCGCCGACTAATGGTAATTTTTTTTATGATCTAGACGGGCGTATAACAGAAAAATTATTTTCTGCAATGATGAAGGTTATCGGTTATCGACCATTATCCAAAGAAGATGGTTTAAAAGAATTTTCAGAGGAAGGGTATCTTATAATTGACGCAACGTATGTTCCTGCTAATGCGATAGAAAATAAGAGGGAAAGAAATAAGGTGATATTAATGGATTTGCCTAGATTGTTGGATGATTTATCCGACAAAAGAAGAGCAAACATAGTATTAGTTAAAGCAAATATCTGCAGGATGCTTGAGGGACCATTGACTGAAGCTGGATTTAGGGTGAAAAATAATGGCAGAATAGTCCCTTTTCCGAGTAACGGTCAACAAAATAATTTTCTAAATCAAATAGAAAAGATACTGAGCTAAAGGTTATGACAAAAATCGAAAAAATTAGTGGAATGTAATTGCGGTAACATTGTAGATGTTGTTTTACATCAAAGCGTTAATGTAACTATTAATCCCGCTTTAGCAGAAGATGTTATAAACAGAAAAATAAACAATTGTTATTGCAAAAAATGCGGTATTGGCAAAGAACTAGTTTTTCAATTCTTGTATGTTGACATGAGAAAGAATAAGTGGATTTGGTGCTACCCAGAAAAGGAAAAATCAAGTAAAGATCAAATTGAAAAAGAAATTAACAACTTTCCTGTTAATAAATTTTTAGAAGAAATGAGGATTGAAAAACCAATTATAGCATTTGGGTATAATGAACTTTTTTCTATTATCAATATTGGGGATAAACAAGATATCAAATAGACAATTTTTTAGTTTGCGAAAGGAGGAAAAGGTGATAAGATTCAAATATGGATAATATTAACAAAGAAAGAGTAATAAGTCCTGAAGAAATGGGTAATGACAAGGCCCTTGATTTAACTTTGCGTCCCAAAAACCTATCGGAATATGTGGGACAAGATAAAATAAAAGAAAGCCTGGAAATCACTATGATGGCCGCTAAACAGAGAGGAGAACCGATTGAACATGTGCTTCTTCATGGTTCGGCTGGATTGGGGAAAACCACTTTGGCTCATGTTATTGCTAATGAATTGGGCGCAAATATCAGAATTACTTCTGGTCCGGCGATTGAAAAGGGCGGAGACTTGGCGGCGATTTTAACCAATATGGGCGAGGGCGATATTTTATTTATTGATGAGATTCATCGCTTAAATAAAACTATTGAAGAAATTCTTTATCCGGCCTTGGAGGATTATGCTTTGGATATTATTATCGGCAAGGGGCCGTCCGCTAGAACTTTGCGGCTTGATTTGCCTCGTTTCACCATCATCGGCGCCACTACCAAAGTAAGCTTATTGTCAGCACCCTTGCGTGATCGTTTTGGTTTGGCTTATCGCCTGGATTTTTACGAACCCGGGGATATAAATAAAATTGTCAGGCGAAGCGCTAATATTTTGGGCGTGGATATGGAGGAAGAAGCAGCCGATAGTATCGCTAGTCGTTCTCGTCGGACACCCAGAATTGCTAATCGCCTCTTGAAAAGAGTCCGTGATTATTGCCAGGTGAAAGGAAACGGAAAAATAGAATGCGTTTCTTGCCAGGGAGCTTTTAAGACTTTGGATATTGATGAGCTTGGCCTGGATTGGGTTGACAGAAAAATTTTGGAGACGGTTATCGACAAATTCAATGGCGGTCCGGTCGGCTTAAATACCATTGCTGCCTCAGTCGGCGAAGAAATGGCAACGATTGAAGAAATTTACGAGCCGTATTTAATGCAATTAGGTTTTATTGATCGTTCTCCGCGCGGTCGAGTTGTTACAGATATCGGCTATAAGCATATAGGGCGAGAAAAACCGAGCCAACAAAAAATAATATAGTCTTTTTATTTTTATGACTTTTCCTTTATACATTTTTTTAATAATTTATTTTATTTTTTTACTGATTTGGCTGATTTTTAGTTTTATTGGGGTTTATCATATGCTGAAATTTGGTTTTTTGAACTTAACCACATTTTTTGTAATTTTTATTTTTATCGCCGTTTCTTTTTTAATACTTATTGCCTCTTATAAATATCTAAGTCAGATTGATTGGAGGATGAATATTTCGATTTTTGGCGATATTATAAAGATTAATTTCTAATTTTATGCTGTCCATCTATCGTTTGCCGGGGAAGCTTCCCGATGAAAAAGTGATGAAAGTTTTAAGAAGGGATCTTTTTATTTTGGTAAAAAAAATTTTATTTTTTTTGTTATTGTTAATTTTACCCTTCGTTCTTTCTTATTTGGTCGCCACTTCTATTTTTCCAGAAATTCTTTTTGGTCAGATTTCTTATCCTTTGTTTATTTTGTTGGTTAGTTTTTTTTATCTTTTTCTCTGGGTGTTTTTCTTTTTTTCTTTCATTGATTACTATTTGGATGTTTGGATAATAACTAATGAGAGGATTATAAATATAGAACAGCAGGGATTTTTCGCTCGAACAATTTCTGAACAGAGATTGGAGCGGATCCAGGATGTCACCAGCGAAGTGGAAGGATTTTTTCCAACCATTTTAAAATATGGAAATGTCTATGTCCAGACTGCCGGCGCTAAGGAAAGATTTTTTTTCAGTGAAATTCCAAATCCGGACGAAGTGAGGGATACTATTATAAAATTAGCCGAAATCAGCAAGAAGCGCGCGGCGCATATTGCGTAACACGTAACGCATAACGTATAACGTGAAACGCGTAGCGAATTATTAATTTTATTTTTCTTTTTAAAGAATGATGCAAAAAAGAAGGACATAAAATTAGTTTAATATTTAAAAAATGTTTTGGAGTGTATTTAATTAATGTTGCGCGTTATGCGTTATGAGTTATGCGACTTGAAGAATTTAATTATTTTCTCCCGAAAAATTTAATCGCGCAAAAACCCGTTAAACCGCGAGACCGCTCGCGGCTTCTTTTATTATCAAAAGAAATAGGGAAGATGGAGCATAAGAATTTTTATGATATTGTTGATTATCTGCAGAAGGGGGATGTCTTAGTTTTGAATAATTCCAAAGTAATGCCAGCGAGATTATTGGGAAAGAAAAAAATAACCGGCGGGAAAATTGAAGTTTTTTTATTAAAGAAAAATCCCCTCACCCCCTTTTCGAAAGGGGGAGAAAACTGGCAATGTTTAATCGGCGGCCGGGGCGCCAGGCCTTTTTTGGAGATTGAATTTAAAGAAAAATTAGAATGCCGGATAATAAAAAACAATCAAGATGGAACCTGGGAAGTTGAATTTAATAAAATTGGCAGGGAGTTTATGAACAAAGTAGAAAAAGTCGGATTGATGCCTTTGCCGCCGTATATAAAGAGGGGAGTGAAAGAAAAATCAGACACTGCTAACTACCAGACAGTTTATGCCGACGAAAAAAAAGTAGGCTCAGTCGCAGCGCCAACTGCCGGTCTTCATTTTACTCCCGGCTTGCTAAAGAAATTAAAAAGAAAAGGCGTATATATAAAATATATAACCTTGCATGTCGGCCTCGGCACATTTGCGCCAGTCAAAGCTGATGATATAGAGAAACACAAAATGCACGCCGAGTGGATAGAAGCGGATAAAAAAATTATTGCTGATATTTGTTTAGCCAAATCCAAAGGCAAAAGAATTATTGCTGTTGGAACAACAAGCGCCAGAACATTAGAAACAATTTTTTCAAAATTTTCAAATAAAAAGACGTCTCATCGAATTTCAGATTTTAAATTGAACGGTTGGACGGATATTTTTATTTATCCCGGCTATAAGTTTAAAATCGTTGACGCTCTGATTACTAATTTTCATTTGCCAAAATCCACTCTTTTGATGCTGGTTTCGGCTCTAGCCGGGAAAAAAAATATAGCGAAAGCGTATCAAGAGGCGGTAAGAAGAGGATACCGTTTTTATAGCTATGGCGATGCTATGTTTATTTATTGAAAGTGTATAAGCCCCGTCTTTTTTGTCATCTCGACGACCCGCGGGAGGAGAGATCTATAATATGTGACAAATGGTAAAGACAAGATGTTGTTAATGCTATCCGTACATTATAGATTTCTCCTTACCGCTGCGAGCGGTTCGTCGAAATGACAAAAAACTACTGGATTTGATTTTTTTGGAGCTTAATGTTATAGTGTTATAGTAATAAAATAAAATAACAAACAAAAATAAATAGAATAAGCTAAGAAGCTATTTATATCTTTCTTCTTATTTTATTATTATTTTGTTTTTATGTTTTAAAACCCATGCTTAAAAGTTTCTTTGCTTTCTTTTTTGAGTTAATAAAAATAGTTGTTATTTCATTAGTAATTATAATACCGATCAGGTATTTTTTGGTTCAGCCCTTCTACGTGAAAGGAGCTTCAATGGAGCCGAATTTTTATGATCATGAATATTTGATTATTGATGAAATAAGCTATAGATTCAAAGCGCCGGAGCGGGGAGATATTATTGTTTTTCGCTACCCGAAAGATCCGCAGGAGTTTTTTATAAAAAGAATTATAGGCTTGCCGGGGGAGAAAATAAAAGTGAATGACGGGCAGGTTTATATTTATAATAATGAATATGAAAATGGTTTTATTTTGAAAGAGCCGTATTTGACGGAGGGAGTAAAAACCTATAGCCTGACAGATGAAACCATAAGTTTGGGAAATGAAGAGTATTTCGTTTTGGGAGATAATCGTAATTCTTCAAAAGATTCACGCAGTTTTGGTGCAGTTAATAAAAGTTTCATAATCGGCCAAGTAATAATTCGCGGCTGGCCTTTTAACCGGATAAATTTATTTAGATTGCCCGAATATCAATATTCCAGTATTAACTAATTTATAATGTATGCCTAGAAAAAAAAATACAAGAGCCCCAAGGCCGAAGATGAAGGAAAAAGAAAAGGAGAAAAAAGTTAGCAGTATAAAAAGTTTTTCACGCTTAAAGGGGATGAAAGATATTCTTTTTGATGAATATAGATATTGGGAATTGGTTATAAAAAAGGCTACCGAAATGGCCAGGGTTTATGGATTCAGAAGAGTTGATACGCCAATTTTGGAGGACGCCAGGCTTTATGAAAGATCAACCGGCAAAGGCAGTGATATTGTTACAAAAGAAATGTATACCTTTGTTGATAAAAACGGAGAAAGAGTTTCTCTTCGGCCGGAAGCCACGCCCAGTTTGACTAGAGTTTATATTGAACACGGGATGTTTAATCTTCCTCAACCGGTAAAAATGTTTTGGCTTGGTCCGATTTTTCGCCATGAAAAACCTCAGGCTGGAAGATATAGACAGGCGACTCAGTTTGATTTAGAAATATTTGGAGAAGAAGGGCCGGTGGCGGACGTGATGCTTATTTTGATTGCTTATAATTTTTTCTCTGAATTGCAGGTTAATGTTCAGATACAGATAAATAGCATCGGCTGCGAAGATTGCCGCAAAGAATATCTTGCGAAGCTTCTTGAATTTTATAAAGAAAGAGGCCGGCGTTCAAAGCTTTGCAATGATTGCAAAAAAAGATTGGTAAAAAATCCGTTGCGTCTTTTGGATTGCAAAGAAGAGAAGTGCATTGAAGCCCGCGAAGAGGCTCCGCAGATAGTGGATTTTTTATGCGATAGCTGTCGTGAACATTTTATAAAAGTATTAGAATATCTTGATGAATTGGAGATAAATTATAATATGAACCCTTATTTAGTAAGAGGCTTGGATTATTATAATAGGACAGTGTTTGAGATTGTTCCTGTTGAAAAAGAAGAAAAATCAGGGTTGCCGAAGCTCGCTTTGGGCGGAGGAGGAAGATATGACGGATTGGTAAGATATATGGGCGGACGTCCGACACCGGCTTGCGGGTTCGGTCTCGGTCTAGAAAGAACAATTGCTAAAATAAAAGAAAACAACATACCTCTCAAGAAAGATGAAGATAGTATAATATTTTTGGCCCAATTAGGAGAACAAGCCAGAAGAAAATCTTTTATTTTGTTTGAAGAGTTGCGCCGGGCTGGATTTAAAGTGCGCCAAGCGTTTACAAAAGACAGTCTTAAGATTCAATTGGAAGAAGCTAACAGAATCGGAGCGAAGTTCAGTCTTATCTTGGGGCAGAAAGAAGTAATGGATGGGACAGTTCTTTTTCGGGATATGGATTCCGGCATTCAGGAAATAATTAATTATAAAAAAGTAAAAGAAGAGATTGAAAAGAAATTAGAAAAAAAATAATAATAATAAATTAATAAAACCCCGATAGCTCGGGACTAGAACGGAGGTGGACTATGGTCGAATTTAAAAGAAAAAAAGGAGAAAGTTTTGAAAGTTTTTTGAGAAGATTTAATAAAGGCTTGAAACAGAGCGGCCGGCTTTTTGTTGCCCGCCAAAAACAGCATTTAGCTCCCAAGAAAAATAAGAGACAACAAAAGCAATATGCCTTGTCAAGCTTAAAAATGAGAAAGGAAAAAGAATATTTGAGAAAAATCGGCAAACTTCCCGAAGATACCAGATATAATAATAGATAAAAAATATGTCCGTTTTATTAGAAAAAATTAATAGCGACTTGAAAAAGTCCATGCAAGAAAAAGATGAATTGGCTATTTCTGTTTTGCGCTTGCTGATAAGTTCTATCCGCAATAAAGAAATTTCTTTGCGAAGCGGCAGTCAAATTGACTTGAAAGACGAGCAGGTCGCCGAAGTAATAAAAGCGGAAATAAAAAAAAGAACCGATTCAATAGATATTTATCGCCAAGGCGGACGTGAAGACTTGGCCGGAAAAGAAGAAAAAGAAAAAATAATTTTGGAAAAATATCTGCCTCCGCAAATGAGCGACGAAGAGCTGGAAAAAATTGTCGCTGAGATCGTTGCTTCGGCCGGAGAAGTGAGCGAAAAAGATTTTGGAAGAATAATGGGGCAGGTGATAGCCAAAACTAAAGGACAGGCGGATGGAAGTAAGGTTAGTGTAATTGTAAAAAAGATTTTAGCAAAATAAAAGAATAAAATTTAAAATAAAAATCCCGGTTTTTCCGGGATTTTTATTTTTTGTCGAATTTCGGGAAAAAATCTTTGAAGCTTTCTAGGGTAGTTTTTGAGTAGTGCTTAATTTTACTTTTAGCATTATGAGTTTTGGCGAATTTCAGCCAGGCCCGGTTTGGGCCTTTGCGATTTTTTTCCGTAATCATTTCCACTAAATCGCCATTTTTTAATTCTTGGTCTAAACTGGCAATTTTGTCATTGACCAAAGCTCCGACCGCTTTGTTGCCGACTTCAGTATGGACAGCATAAGCAAAATCAATCGGAGTGGCTTTTTCCGGCAGTTCAAAGACATCTCCCTTCGGCGAAAAAACAAAGATGCGGTTTATAAAAACATCAAATTTTATTTTTTTTATGAAATCGCTTGTATCCTCTGCTTCGCGCTGAATATCCATGATTTCCTTGATCCAATAGGGTGCTTTTTTTTCTTCTTTGGCCATTCCTTTTTGTTTGTAATGCCAATGGGCGGCAATACCGTAAAGAGCTTCATCATTCATTTCTTTTGTTCTGATTTGAAATTCAGTGGCTTTTCCTTCTGGACCAAAAACCGTCGTATGCAGACTGCGATAGCCGTTCGGCTTGGGGGAGGCGATATAATCCTTGAAGCGATTAGTTTTTGGCTTCCAAATAGTATGGATAATCCCGAGAACTTTATAGCAGTCATTAATTGTCGGGACCACCACCCTCAAAGCAAAAACATCATAGATCTCGTCAAATTTTCTTTCTTTTTTCTGCATTTTTTGAAAGATGCTGTAAAGATGCTTGAATCGGCTTTCTATTTCGTATTCAATATTCGCTTCTTCCAATTTTTTCTTTAAAATATTTTTTATTTTTTGAATATATTGATTGCGCTCAACTTTTTTTTCTACTTCATATTTATATTCTATTTTTTTGTATTCTTCCGGATAAATATATTTAAAACAAATATCTTCCATTTGCCATTTTAAACTCCAGATTCCCAGAAGGCCGGCGATTGGCGCATAAATTTCCAATGTTTCCTTGGCGATTCTTTGCTGTTTTTCCGGCGGTAGAACATCTAAAGTTCGTAAATTATGAAGACGATCAGCGAATTTTATAATTATAATTCTCAAGTCGCTCGCCATGGCTAAAAACATTTTTCTCAGGCTTTCCCGGTACCTTTCAATGCCCCGATATTTTATTTTACTTAATTTTGTTATGCCCTCGACTAAGTAGGCGATTTCTCCTCCGAAATTTTTTTTAATATCTTCTAGAGTATATTCTGTGTCCTCTGGGATATCATGGAGAAGCCCGGCGACAACCGTATCCAAGTCAGCTTTTATTTGCGCTAAAACAAAGGCGGTATGAAGGCTGTGCTGAATGTATGGTTCGCCAGTTTTTCTTTTTTGGTCGCCATGGGCCTTGGCAGCAAAATCATAAGCAAGCTTCAGAATATCAATATCTTCCTTGGGGTTGTTTTCTTTGACTTTTTTTATTATTTGCTCAATGGTCATTTGTTTGCCATTTAGTTTTTATTTATGTTATAATATCATTAAATAACAAAACTGTGGAATAGTCAACGTGACTAAAAGAAAACAATAAAATTACCATGCAATTTTTTAAAAACAAACTAAGAATAAATAAACTTACTATTATTTCAGCCTTAATGTTTTTTATGGCTGTTTTTTTGTGGGGAAATCTTGTTTTCGCTCAGGTAGATGTGGGCATGGAGTATGGGGCGCAAATTGGCTTATCCAACACCGATCCCCGAATTATAATCGCTAGAGTTATTCAAGTAGCTTTGGGATTTTTGGGAATTATAGCTGTTGGCCTGATCTTGTATGCCGGCTGGCTGTGGATGTCCTCGGCCGGAAGCGAAGATAAAATTGAACAAGCGAAAAATATTTTAAAAAACGCTGTTATTGGTTTGATTATAATTCTATCATCTTTTGCAATTGCCACTTTTATTTTGAATAAATTCATGGGGGCGGTCAACGGAAACGGGAGTTATAATCCCGACGGCGCTGGCGGGGGTGGTACTGGCGGCGGAATTGGTGTTTTAGGGTCTTGCACTGTGGAAAGCGTTTATCCTGAGCCAAGCCAGCAGGAAGTGCCAAGAAATACTTCAATTATTATGACCTTCAGGGAGGAAGTCAACTCGGAAACTATTTGCGAGGATACCAATGCCAATGCGATTTTTTGCGATAGTGGAGATTATATAAAAACAGACGGTCGAATAAAGATTTATAAAAATAATGAAGAGGCTAATTTTATAAAATTAATAAAAGCAGCTACTACTGATAATAAAACTTTTATTTTTTCACCGGATGCTTATCTGGGATCTCCCTCGGAAAGTATCTGGTATACAGTTTATTTATCCGATGCCATCCAAAAAACTAACGGCGATTCAGTTTTCAAAACTTGCAGTAAAGATTATTTAGATTGGAATTTTGAAGTAAGTAATAAACTTGATTTTGATCCGCCCCAGGTAAAGGCGGGAGGAATTTTTCCGTTGCCCGGCAGCACTAATCCCACAAATTCCGTTATTCAAATTAACTTTAATGAAGCTGTTAATCCAATAATGGTTTCTGGAAGCGCTGACGACGTGAAAGATTATATAAAAATAGTAAATGTAGCTGACCCCAGTAATTATCTAAAAGGCAGGTTTGTGGTTTCTAACCAATATAAAACGGTTGAATTTCTAAGTGATAATCAATGCGGGGTGAACGGCTGCGGAGAAAAAATTTATTGCCTGCCTGCCAGCAGCCAGCTAAGAGTAGAATTAAAAGCGGCGGCCTTAGCCGGCTGTGTAGATTGCAATACTCATAGTCCCTATAATATTTGTTCCGAAAGCCATTGTCAGGATAGTGATGGAAAAAATTATCCCACCGTTCAAATTTTGAATGGGATAGTTGATGTTGCTTCAAATTCTTTGGATGGCAACAGGGCCAATGGCGCGGAAGGGCCAGCTACTTATTATAATGAAAATAGTCCAGCCGAAGGTATGGGTGATAATTATCAATGGTCTTTTTCGACTAGCGGCGGCGCTGATACATCTTCACCGGTTATTGAATCAATTTCTCCCGATTTCGGCACTTCAGGAACGAGCTTATCCAATCCTATTATAATCACTTTTAATAAATTAATGATGTCTTCCAGTCTGAGAACAGGTGAAATAAATATAAATAATAGCGCTGGATCGGTTACGCATAAGAGAATCAATTTAATTTCCGCGAAACCCCTAGATGTTACAAAGCCAGAATTAGAATTGCCCGGATATTTTATTGGCAAAAGCGATGTTGATAGTAATAGCGACGGAATAGCGGACAAAACGGTTGCAGAAATTAGGCATGGAATTTTTGGAGATTTAGTTAAGTATAGAGCTCAAGTTGGCTCCGGGGTGAAAGACAATCTTCAAAATTGTTTTAAGCCGAGTTCTGGTCCAAGTTGTACGGCCGACGCCAGTTCTCCTTCTTGCTGCAATGGAGTTAAAACTGTCGGCGATCAATGTCCAGATTAGTAATTAGAAATTTTTAAAATGTCTAAATTTACAAAAAATTTAGCAATTGTGGCATTCTTGGTTTTAGCCGGGCTGACTTTGGCTAATTTTGTTTTGGCGCAAGGCGTTGACGTCGGATTAAACTATGGAGAACAGATTGGTTTAAATAATACCGATCCGAGAATAATGGCAGCCAATGTCATAAGAATTGTTTTAGGATTTCTCGGAGTTATTGCGGTCGGTTTGATTATTTATGCCGGGTGGCTCTACATGACTGCCGGCGGAGAAGAAGAAAAAATCGAGAAAGCTAAGAAAATTTTAATAAACGCAATCATTGGTTTGATTATAATTTTATCATCTTTTGCTATTGCGACTTTTGTTTTAAATAGGATGCTGGCAGCGACAAATCCATCTGCTATTTCAGACGAAGGTTCCGGCGGAGGAGCGACGCCCGGAGGCGGGGGAATACCAGAAGAAGGAGAAACACCGGGTGGTGAGAATGAAGATGTTTCTTGCAGTGATTCAGATAGCGCTTGTGTGGCAAATAACACTAAATGCGAAGATGGCTATCATTGCAATACTAGCTGTATCTGCGAGGCGGGAGGAGGCTATGAAGAATCTTGTGATAGCGCCCCCGATTCTGCGACTTGTGAAGCTGATGATGGAGCGTGTTCTGCTTATTTGACCTGTGATACAGGAACTTGTACTTGTTTGGGCGCGCCGGTGATTGAATGGGTGAGTCCCATGGACGAATCCGACACTCCTAACGGAAAACCCGGAAATATGATCACTATCGGCGGACGTTATTTTGGAGATGAGCCAGGAAAAGTTTATTTTTTTGATGGAAAAGAAGCGCAGTTTCCTGGTGCTCCCTGCACAAGTAATTGGCGAAATGATCAGATAATTGTTTTAGTGCCAGCTGGAGCGGTAAATGGCCCAATCAGGATTGAAAGAGCTGATGGCGCTAATGATACTACCTCAAATGATCGAGGTCCAGTTATTAATGATTTTGTCAAAAATGATATAGCTAGGCCGGGAATTTGTAAAATAGATCCAACAGAAGGAGTGATGGATTCTCCAATTAATTATTATGGCTTTGGATTATCCGGCAGTGTAGCTTACTTCGGGAGTGCATCGAATAATGTGCTAGCCTCAAATTCTACTTTTAATAATAATACTCAAGGTAAGGCCGACGTATCAGATATTAGAACTGGAAGAACAAGTACTTTTGTTTCAAATAACGGAGAAAATAGTAATTATTTGGGTTTTAAAAAAAATCCAGAACCTTATGCTGGTCCGAAAATAATTTCTTTTGAGCCTGCTTCTGGTGCGCCCGGACAGTATGTGACAATTCACGGAAGCGGCTTTGGGGCAGTTAAAGGATCAAGCGAGGTTTATTTTAGTGAGAGTCCCAAGATACGGGCAAATTATGATTTTCCAGAGATTTGCGCCGATAGCGTTTGGAGCGATAATCAGGTGATAGTAAAAGTTCCGACTGGTTCAAGCTTAATGACCAGTTTTATTACTATGGAGGTTGTTAGTGGAGGAAAAACTTATAATATATCTTCCAACAATTTGTTTACAATTAATAGTAACCCTTTAACCCCAAGTCTATGTAAAATAGATCCAGTTATGGGGCCGAATAATGCGCCCATAAGCTTGTGGGGTGAGAATTTCGGTGAGCAGGCTGATGTCTCGGTTAAATTTTATTCTAATAGAAATCAAAGTGATATAGATTCTTGGAGTATAGAAGGCGGCGCTCAAAAAATAGTAACTAGTGTTCAGCCGGAAGCGCAAACCGGTCCGGTTCAAGTTGCCAAAGGTACTTTAGTTAGTAATAGTTTGAACTTTAATGTTGGCAGTTGTGTCCAGAATGCTGATTGCGCTAGTGGCGTTTGTTGTCCGTTTGACAGTAATGAAGCTGGCCAGTGCAGAACAGATTTAAATAATTGTTATTCTAATATTACTGGTTCGGTTTATGAATGGGAATTTAGTACGGGAAATTCAGGATCCGAAAGAGGTGGATGCAGTGATGAACAAATAAGCTGCGGAGCTTCTTGTTGTTCCTCTGAAATAGGTTGTTTTGACGATCTCCATAATTGTTGTGAAGAAGGTAATTGTCCTCCCGATGGGGAAATTACTTGTGGCGACGAGACTTGTATTGCCGAGGAATGTATTAATGGAGAATGTCCATCAAGCCAATGTGCTTCAGGCCAGACAGTTTGCGGTTTGGGATGCTGTGACGACGGCGTTGCTTGCGCAGCGGACAATCAGTGTGAAAATTCGCCCTGTTCCGAATCAGAGATACAATGCGTAACAGAATGTTGCGCAACCGCTTGTGTTGATGGCGCATGCTCGCAAGCAGATCGTCCGGGTGAAACCTGTTTTGCGGAGGGAGCTCCGTCAACTTGCAGTGTTTATCCTGCTACTTGCGGAGCTAATTATAGCTGTATGGCATTTGAAACCGATACTTGTGGAACTTGTTGTT
>Ga0265297_10007985_pt1 | contig 14351 bp, 16 predicted proteins | sample Munlanlwell13791_FD_192502 | JGI IMG/M metagenome (GOLD analysis project Ga0265297, IMG submission 192502) | Leachate microbial communities from a municipal landfill in Southern Ontario, Canada - Leachate well 137-91 | ecosystem: Engineered > Solid waste > Landfill > Unclassified | place... | reverse complement strand
ATTTTTATACATAATTTACAAATAGTTTAATCATTTAAAAAATGTTATGAAAAAATAAAAAATAAATTTTCTTCCCCCCTCCCCAATAAGACGCGCACTAAAACCGACGAAAAACAAAAACTTATAAACTTCAACACCCTTGTTTTTTCAAGAGGTGGAAACCACCTCGTGCGGTTTCTACCAAAATACAATGATGGGAAAACAAATGCAACCGAACATCAAAACAAAATACCTTCTAGATTCATCTAACCAATTTTATCAGGAAACTTTAGGATACAAACCAGAACAAACCTCTCTACAACAAATTCCAGAATTTAAATGGAATGAATTTGCAACACAAAGAGGATTAAATCCAAATTCATCAGGAATTTATTTACCAAGAAATCAAACAGCAATTATAAGAGACGAAAATCCTTTGAGTTTATTTCACGAATATTTTGGACATGGAATTTATTCTGAACAATCTTTAAGCGGAAGAAAATTAGTTGACTTAGAAAGAAGATTACTGGAAGAAGAAAAACGAGAATTTTCAACAGGAAAATTTACTTTAGAAGATGTGCAAAGATTTAGACAACAAAATCAAACCTTTCAAGAATTAGATGGGTTTAGAAAACAAAATTTATTACAATATGAAACTTTTGCAATTTGGACAGAATATCTTCTTTCAGGAGAAAATGGTTTAAGGGATTTGTTCGGAAGAAAATATGACTCTTTAACTGGACAAGAAAAAGAAGTTGTTAATTCAGCAATCAATTTTTCATCTCAATACGGTAATTTGGCAACTTTTTATGTGAGTAGTTTGGCTAGGAAAACTACGGCGGAGAGAGTTAAGAGATTGTTAGAGGATGTTTATGGAAGTAAATTACAAGATGTAAAATTTGCTTTGCTTTATGGGTCAAAAAAAGAATTTTCTGATATTGATGTTTTTATGGTGGGGAAAGGAATACCAAACGAAGCTCATTCAGATTGGTTAGATGTAAAATATAAATCTCATAAAGAATTTAATTTAGGATTAAAAAATTTTGATGTAAGAATTTTAACTCCTTTAATGAATGGAGAATTAATTTTTGGGGATAGGAATTATTTTGAAGAATTAAAAAAACAAATTTTATCTCAACCAATTACCGAAGAAGCAATAAAACATAATTTAAAATGGTCTTCTCGTATGCAAAGATTAAAAGAAGAAAATACAGAAGACGACTTTTTAAAAAATAAATTTGACGGATATTCTAAAACTTATTTAGCAAATGCTTTAGCTTTAAGAGAAGGTTTAAGATTATTTACAAAAGAAGATTTGCTTTCATATTCTCAACAAGAGAAACCTATCGAATTGAAAGGAGGTACCGAAAAGAATGCAATTAGAAAATATGATGGAAATGTATCAACCGCGAGTTTCTGAGACTAGACATCAAACTTATTTTGTTGTTGGAGATTTGGAGAGTATGAGTGCTAGTGCTTTGTACGGTGGAGATAAACCTATAATAAAAGATTGGGGAATGATAATTCCGCTAAAAATTAATGAGATTCCTATGCATGAGACATACAACATTGATAAAGAGGGAAATGTGTCAAATGGGCATAGCACAGTAAACTTGCCGAATGGAGGAAAAGTTTATATGCCATATGGATCAGGAAAACCGTCAATTAAAAGGGGTTCTTAATTAATAAAATGGAAACCATGCATATGACAGCAATAGGAACAAGCGAAAAAAGAAGTTACTACATTTTGGTTAAAGAACCTCTAGTTGAAAAACCTCTGAACGAGATAATGAAAAAAATTGGTTCAGATCCTTTGTACTATGGCGAAGGAGATTCTCCAACAGATTCTGAAAATCGTATTGACCATATAGTAGCAGGAAAATACGATATAGATGTAGTTTATACACACAATCGAATTATCTTGATTGTAAGGGCTCCTAAAGAACAACAAAAAAATTTCAAAGAGCTGATGCTTGCATACAGCAAAATGGATGAATAATTTTATTTCTTACAGGGCTCGAAAGAGCCCATTCTTTTTTATTTTTATCTAAACAAGTCTTGAGTAACTAAATCGCGCGCGTCAAAGACAAAACCACCCCAAGAAAAGTGATTTTAACTCTGCGAGATTTTTTGTTCCACTTCGTTCCACAAAAACCGTTTGCAACTATCTCTTGGTCTCCGTAAACTCCAACAAACATAACAAGGATTTAAACTCAGCTCCGTTGCACTATGCTCCGCTTTCAGTTTCACTTCAGAGAAATTTTTTACTACATAAAAAACTCACGAGGTCATTTCGACTTCGCCTCCATTCCCCTCGTGCTTTCAATAAATTGAAAGTCTCTAAACCCCAATGTTATGAAAAAATAAAAAATAAAGATAATTTATTCAGCAGCTAAGAATGCCCACCAAGGTTTTCCTTCACGGATAACTTCGCCAGTTTCTGCATCAACTTGTGCTTGAACATTCATTTGTGTTCTGAAAAGTCCAAAAAGTCTTGCTTCTTTTTTTGCTTGAATTTCATAAGCTGCTCTAACTTGTTCACCGCTTCCAACTTCTTTTAACTCAATTGTGCAATTGTTTGATTCATTGCATTGTCTTAACCTCAGTTGATTAATTGCAGTTTCAGATGCGACGTCGGGCATTATCTTGATTTCAGCATTCGCTCCGTTAGAAAGTTGTGTATGTAAACGAGTTCTTTCCTGTTCTTGAGATTGAGTTATGTTCAATGAAGAATTTGCTTCATAATTTCCAACTTTTAATCTCGTGCGGTCGTTAACGCTAATTTGCATTTCTCTTCCTTCTTGATTAAAATAAGTTCCAGACCTTAAAGTTGTTCTTACTTGAAGTTGCGAAGAGTCGCCTTGATTCTGTGTTGCAATTATAACTGCATTTTGAGAACCATTCTCATTATACGCACCTGTTCCATTTTGTCCGTTTTCTGCAACTACGAAAGACATTACAAAAAGCAAAGCAAAAGCAAACAAAAATATTTTTTTCATTTTCACCTCCTTTCAAAATTGTTAAGAAATTAAACTTTAAAAATTTATTCTTAACTAAATAAACCGTTTGAAGATTTCTCTGAATCAATTAATCTCTGAAGACGGTTTTGTTCTTCTTTTATAATTTGAATTTGTTGTTCAAAAATATTCTTAATTTCTCCAGAACATTCACAACGAAGTTTAAGTGTTTCTAAATCTGAAATTCTTTTTTCATTTAATTTTAATTCAGTTTCAATTTCATCTGCAGATTTCTTATCTCCTCCTAAAAAAAAGCGGACAAAAAAGTTTCTTTTTTGTATTTTCTCTTCGGCAATTATTATTTTTTGAACAGAACCGTTTAATTGTCTTGCAATATCTGAAACAAGAATTCCAATATTTGGGATTAAATTTTCCATTGAAAGAAGAGAATAAATTGAATTGCGAACTTTATTCTGATTCTCGTAAATAATCTTTTGATTTTTATTCATAGAATTTATTTCTTCATTGAGTTTATCTTCGTTATTTTGAATCATTTGATTTAATTCATCTAAACTTTGTGCTTTTTGATGTGTTGAACTTATTTCAGAAAATTGAAATCCCGAACTTGTTACAATATTAAATTCAGTAGAGTCTGCATAAACAAAAGAAATTAAAAAAATAAAAAAGATAGAGAATAAAAATTTTTTTATCATATAATTAAATAGATTTGTTGTTTAAATTTCTTACTGTTAGTTTTATAAAATGGAAAATCTTTTTTTATTTATGATAAAAAGTTATCCTTTTTTTGTAGGAATATTTATTTTAATTTTAGGAATTCCTATTGGAAAATTTCTTGCGAAGATTACAAAAGAAGAACTTGAATCTGGGGAGAAATGGTTTAGAATTATAATTTTAGTTTCTTTCATCGGAGCAATTGTTTCATTATTCTTAGAGAATGATGCACTGTTATTCAGTTTTTTGTTTATAGTTATCATAACAAATCAAAGTTTAAAAATAAATAAATGTAAAAATTAGTAATTTTTATTACTTAGCTTTTTTCTTTGCTACTTTAGCTTTTTTCTTTGCCATTTACGGAATACCTCCTTTTTTGACTTGAGTTTTATATTAATTTAATTTAAAAATTTAGTGAGTAACTTTTTGGAGACGAAAATTCGCTATTTTTTGTCGTCGGAAAAAACCGATAAAAATATAAAAAGGATTTCTTAAAATATTTTATGTTATATCTAATTGGGCTTGGACTTAATGAAAAAGGAATTTCTTTGGAAGGAATTGAAACTTTGAAAAGATGCGAGAAAGTTTATTTAGAAAATTATACTGTTGATTTTCCTTATTCTTTTACAGCGTTAGAAAAAGTGGTTAAGAAAAAAATAATTTCTTTAAATCGTGAGAAAGTCGAAAGTAATGAAATTGTCGCTGAAGCAAAAAAAGAAAATGTTGCGCTTTTAATTTATGGAAGTCCACTTACAGCGACGACGCATATTTCTATAATTGAAGATGCTAAGAAGAATAAAGTAAAATGCAAAGTTATTTACAGCGGTTCTATTTTTGACGCGATTGCTGAAACTGGTTTGCAGATTTACAAATTTGGGAAAATTACGAGCATACCAAAATGGCAGAAAAATTTTACACCAAATAGTTTTATTGAAATCTTAAAAGAAAATAAAAAGATAGATGCGCACAGTTTGATTTTAATTGATATTGGTTTAGATTTGAAAGACGCTTTGGAAGAATTAGAAAAATCTGCAGAAGAAAAAGATTTGAAGGTTGGGAAAATTTTGGTTTGTTCACGACTTGGGACAGAAGATAAAAAGATTATTTATGACGAAATTAAGAATTTGAAAAATAAAATTGTTAAGAAACCTTATTGTTTAATTATTCCTGGGAAAATGCATATTGTGGAGAAAGAAATTCTTGAAAGTTTTTAGAAACGTTTGTAATTTTCTTGATAAAAAATTTTCATTGCTAAAGTCATTCTCGTATTTGCAAAATCTAATTTACGGTCTTGATACCAATATCTATCTCTTGAACATTCATTAAATTCAGAGATAAATTTTCTTCTTTTATCAACAGGTAAATTTTTGACTAGATTTACAACAGCTTGTTCTTCTAAAGTAATTTCTTCTACAGCTTTCATAATTTTTTATTTAATTTCCATTATTTAAAGATTTATGAACTGGAGAATATTGAAAAAGGTAATTATTTAAAATAAAGTATTTTAGAAAAAACATGGAAGTTAATAATGAAGAAAATAAGATAATTGAATTTTGGCGAAAAGACAAGACATTCGAGAAATCTTTGAAGAAAACTGAAAAAGGAAAACCTTACATTTTTTACGACGGGCCGCCGTTCGCGACTGGGCTTCCGCACTATGGACATATTTTGGGAAGTGTTACAAAAGATTTATTTGGAAGATTCTGGACAATGAAAGGAAAATATGTTCGGAGAATTTGGGGTTGGGATTGTCATGGATTGCCGATAGAAAATATTGCAGAAAAAGAATTGGGAATTAATTCTAAGGACGAAATTGAAAAAATTGGGGTGAAAAAATTCAATGATTTTTGCAGAAGTAAAGTTTTAAGTTACGCAGGCGAGTGGGAAAAAGTTACAGAAAGAATCGGGCGATGGGTAGATATGAAAAATTGTTACAAGACAATGGATAATGAATATATTGAAAGTGTATGGTGGGCGTTCAAAAAACTTTACGAGCAAGGATATATTTACGAGGGGAAAAAAGTTTTGATGTATTGTCCTCGATGTTCGACGCCGTTGGCGAAAGCAGAAATTGCGATGGATAATTCTTATAAAACTCTGAAAGAAAATTCTTTAGTTGTAAAATTTAAATTGAGAAATGAAAATGTTTACGCTTTGGCGTGGACGACGACGCCGTGGACTTTGCCGTCGAATTTAGGTTTGACAGTAAATCCAAAATTAAAATATGTTTACTTAGAAGATAAAAAAGATAAAACTATTTTCTTAATGGGAAAAGATGTAATCAAAAATTTTTACAAAGATGAAAAAGATTACAATATTTTGAAAGAAGTTTCTGGAAAAGAACTTGAAGGAAAGGAATACGAGCCGTTGTTTGATTATTATAAAAATCAGAAAGGTGCGTTCAGAATATTCTTGGGCGATTTTGTAACGTCAGAAGAAGGAACAGGAATTGTTCACACTGCACCTTATGGAGAAGATGATTTTGAAACTTTTAAGAAATATAAAGTTGAAACAATTGGAAATGTCGACGAGAAAGGACATTTTACAAAAGATGTAAAAGATTTTGCTGGAGAATATATCCACGATGTTAATGATAAAATTATTGATTTTTTGAAAAAACAGGGGAAAGTAATTGCAGTTAGAAAAGTCGAACATGAGTATCCTTTTTGTTACAGATGCGACACTAAATTAATTTACATGCCTCTGCCTGCGTTGTTCGTCGACATTCAGAAAGCGAAGAAAAAAATTTTAGAATCAAGTCAGAAAATAAATTGGTATCCTGAATTTTTGAAAGATGGGCGAGTAAAATACTCAATTGAAACTGCGCCGGATTGGAATATTTCGAGAAATAGATATTGGGCGAGCGCGATTCCTATTTGGGTTTCTAAAGACGGAGAAAAATTAGTTATTGGTAGCATTGAAGAATTAAAAAAATATGCGAAGAAATTACCGTCGGGAAAAATGGATTTGCACAAAGATTATTTGGATAAAGTTGTATTAGAAAAAGACGGAAAAGAATTCAAGAGGGTTCCAGAAGTTTTGGATTGTTGGTTTGAATCGGGAGCAATGTCTTTCGCACAGTTTCATTATCCTTTTGAAAACAAAAAGTTCTTTGAAGAAAATTTTCCTTCGCAGTTTATTGCAGAATATATTGGACAAATTAGAGCTTGGTTTTATTATATGATTGTTTTATCTACGATATTATTTGATGATATTCCTTCGGAAAATATTGTAACTACTGGAACAATTCTTGCTGAAGACGGGCAGAAAATGTCAAAAAGTAAGGGGAATTTTACAGACCCGATGATTTTAATTGAAAAATACGGCGTCGATGCTTTGAGGTTTTACTTGATGAATGCCCCAGTTATGAACGCAGATAATTTTAATTTTTCAGACAAAGGCGTCGACGAAATTTACAAACAGGTTATTTTGATTTTGTATAATGTAAATAATTTTTATGAAATGAATAAAGGACGGGAGAAAAATAAAACTGAAAGTTCTGACTTGACAGACAAATGGATTTTATCTCGTTTGAATGAATTTGGATTTAAGGTTCATAATTATTTAGAAAATTATAACACAATAAAGGCATGTTCTGAAATAAAAGATTTTGTTAATGATTTGTCGACGTGGTATGTTAAATTGAATCGTGATAGATTTGAGGAAGATGAAACTGCGAGAGGAGTTTTGAGATATGTTTTAGAAACGACTTCAAAAATAATTGCCCCAATAATTCCTTTCACCGCTGAAAAAATTTATCAAACTTTGAACGGAGAAAAAAATTCTGTTCATTTGGAAAAATATCCTTCTTTAGAAGAGAAAAAGATTGATAAAAAAATTTTGGAAGAAATGAAAATTGTTCGTGAAATTGTTTCGATTGGTTTAAGAGAAAGAGATAAAATTCATATTGGTTTGAAATGGCCTCTTACAAAAGCAGTTATTTATTCAAAAGAAAAAAAATTGTCAAAAGAACTTGGAGAAATTGTTAAAGCACAGTTGAATGTAAAAGAGATTAAATTTGAAAATGGAGAAGAAATTTCTGTTGAACTTGATGAGAAAATTACTCCAGAACTTGAAGCAGAAGGTTACGCGAGAGAGATGTCGCGACAGATTCAATCTTACAGAAAAGATTTGGGTTTGAAAAAAGAGAATAAAATTGAAATTTTTATCGTCGCTGATAAGGATTTGAAGAAATTTTTGGAATCGCAAAAAGAATTTATTTTAAGTAGAACAAATTCTAAAGATATGAAAATATATGAAAATGTTACAACTGATGAGGAAAGATTTAAAAAGAATATTGAGTTTAAAATTAAAGATAAAAGAGGTAAGGTTGCTATTAAGTTAATTACTAAATAGTGAAGTAAGATGTTTACTCTTTTACCATAACAATATTTAAAAATAGAAAAAGGGTTACAAAAACAATGATAGTTAAAGACGAATTTTTAAGCAGGATAAGAAAAATTTTTGATTTGAATCTTTATGAAGTTAAAGTTTGGGCTGCGTTACTTTCGCGCGGAACTTCAACAGCAGGAGAATTAAGTAATATCTCAGATGTTCCAAGAAGTAGAACTTACGATATTCTAGAAAGTTTGGAGAAAAAAGGATTTATTCTTATGAAATTGGGAAAACCAATTAAATTTGTTGCACTAAAACCAGAAGAAGTCGTCGAGAGAGTTAAGAAAAATTTGATGAATCATGCTAAAGAAAGAACAGAAAGATTAGAAAATTTGAGAAACGACGAGGTTCTTACTGAATTAAATGGTTTATTTACGAAAGGAATAAAATTTGTTGAACCAACAGATTTATCTGGAAGTTTGAGAGGAAGACAGAATTTGTATAATCATATGGATATGATGTTAAGAGGAGCAGAAAAAAGTATTACAATTGTTACAACAAAAGAAGGAATGAATAGGAAATTTGAAGCAATAATGCCTACTTTAGAAAAATGTAAAAAACGTGGAGTTAAAGTAAGAATTGCTGCACCAATAGATTCTACAAATCAGAAGATCGCAAAAGAATTTAAGAAAGTTGCAGAAGTTGGCGATATTGAAGGAAAAATGAAAGCGAGATTTATAATTATTGATTCAAATCAATTAATGTTTATGCTTCTTGACGACGAGAAATTCCATCCAAACTATGATGTAGGAATTTGGATAAATACAGAATTTTTTGCTCAGACATTAGAGTCAATGTTTGATATGATGTGGAAAGATTTGAAGAAAGTTAAATAATTACATTTTTTCTAAAGTTTCAATTCCTAAAAGATTAAGTGCGTTTTTCAAAACTTGTTTAAAACATTCTACTAAAACAATTCTGAAAGATTCTTTTTCTCTTGAACCAATTACAGGACAGGCGTGATAAAATTCGTTGAAAATTTGTGAGAGTTGATAAGAATAATTTGCAATTAAAGAAGGGTTCAAAGTTTTGTAAGAATCTTCGACGACTTTTTGAAAATCAGATAATTTTTTTATAAGAGAAATTTCTTTTTCTTCTAAATTATCGATGATTAATTTTTTGGGTTTTGTTTTTATTTTATTTAAAATAGAATTTGCTCTCGCGTAACTGTATAATAAATAAGGACCTGTATCTCCTTCAAAGGAGACAAATCTTTTTATGTCAAAAGGAATATTATTTGTTCTGTTATTTTTTAAATCTCCGTAGATAATTGCAGCGTTTGCGACTTTTGATGCGCGTTGTTTTAATCTTTTTTCTGAAATCTTTGGTTCGCGTTTTTTAATTTCTTTTGATGCGAGAGAGATTGTTTCTTTTAAAATATCTTCCATAAAAATTGTTTTTCCTTTTCTTGTTGCAAACTTTTTTCCGTCGCTGTCAAGATAAAGTCCGTGATAAATATGAACACATTCTTTTGCCCATTCATATCCGAGAAGTTCAAGAATTTTGAAAACTTGTTTTAGATGTAAAATCTGTTCTTGTCCGACTTCGTAAAACATTTTGTCAAATTTATATTCTTCAAATCTTGAAATTGCCGACGCTAAATCGCGCGTTGCATAAAGTGTTGCTCCGTCGCTTTTTTGAATTAATGCTACTCCAAGATTATATTTTTCAAGATTAACAACAAGTGCATTTTCACTTTCTTCAAGAAGTTTTTTATCTTTCAAAAGTTTAATCACATCTTTCATTTTTTCTTCATATTTTGATTCTCCAAGATAAACATCAAATTTGATTCCTAATTGAGAATAGATTTTTTCAAATTCAATTATACTAATTTCTTTGAACTTTTTCCATAAAGCAAAATTTTCTTTATCTCCATTTTCAAGACGGAGAAATTCACTTCGTGCTTTATCCTCGTAAATTTTTTTATTTGCTTTAACATATAATTCATAAAGGTGCTGAACAGGATTTTTTTTGAATTTTTTTTCATCGCCCCATTTCTTGAAAGCAAAAATTAATTTTCCAAATTGAGTTCCCCAATCTCCTAAATAGTTTACATTAATTGTTTTGTAACCGTTAAATTCTGAAATTTTTGAAATTGAATTTCCGATTATTGTAGAACGAAGGTGTCCGATTCCGAAAGGTTTTGCAATATTTGGAGACGAGAATTCGACGAGTATTTTTTTTCCTTTTCCAGAATTGTTTTTTCCGAAGTTATCTTTTTGTTTTAAAATTTCGTTTATTAAAATTTTTGTTAAATCTTTTCTATCAAGAAAGAAATTAATGTAAGGTCCTTTTAATTGAATGTCTTCAAAACCTTTCGGAACATTTCCTATATTTTTTCTTAGGTTAAACGCAATTTCTGTTGGTAGCATTTTAAGTTGTTTTGAAAACGAGAAACAGGGGAATGCAAAATCTCCCATTTCATAAGAAGGAGGAATTTCAATAATATTTATTATCTCTTCTTCTGATAATTTTATCTTCTCTTTTTTTAATGCCTCTTTTAAGATTGAAGCAATTACTTGTTTCATAAAATATAAAAACGATTTGAAGTTATAAATATTATGAAAAAGTTTGATGTTGTTATAATTGGTTCTGGAGCAGCTGGAATGACTGCTGCGCTTTATTCAGCAAGAAATGGATTGAAAACTGCAATTGTCAGTAAAGATATTGGGGGAACTGCAAATTCAATTTTAATTTTAGAAAACTGGCCAGGATTTTATGGAAGTGGTGCGGAATTAATGAAACAATTTTATGATAGTGTAAAGAAATATGAAGTTGAATTTATTATGTCTGAAGTTGACTCTATTGAAAAAAAAGGGAAAGAATTTTTTGTTAAAACAAAGAAAGAAGAAATAAATTCAAAATCAATTATAATTGCAACAGGGACAGAAAGAAGAAAATTGAATGTTAAAGGAGAAGATGAATTTATTGGGAAAGGAGTTAGTTATTGTGTTACATGCGACGCGTTTTTCTTTAAGAATAAAATTGTTTCTGTTATTGGAGGAAGTGATTGTGCAGCGACATCGGCAATTGCACTTACAAATCTTGCAAAAAAAGTTTATGTTGTTTATAGAGGAGAAAAATTAAGATGCGAGGAGATTAATGCAGAGAAATTAAAGAATAATAAAAATGTTGAAATAATTTACAATGCTGTTCCTGTTGAAGTGAAGGGAGAAGAGAAAGTTGAAAGTGTGATAATTAAAAGAAATAATAAGTTAGAGGAAATAAAAACTGACGGGATTTTTGTTGAAATCGGTGCGACGCCGTTGGTAAAATTTGTTCAGAATCTTAATTTGAAGTTAGATAAAGAAAAGTATATTGTTGTTGATGAAAATATGGAAACTTCGGTGAAGGGAATTTTTGCTGCAGGAGATGTTACAAATTCAGAAGTCAAACAGATTGTTACAGCTTCGGCTCAGGGTGCAATTGCAGGAAAGAGTGCACATGATTTCTTGAGAGAAATATAACAAAACTTATTAACTTTAATTTTTATTGATTAATATGGAAATAAAAAAAGATAATTTAGAAAAAGCATTGGGAAACAAAAAGCAACCTGAAATTCCGAAGGAAACAGAAATTGGATTTCATCAGGGTGCGTTGAATACTTTGATTAACGAGAGAAATGAATTGATAAAAATAATTCAGCAAGTTGAGATTGTAATGCAAGCACACATGAAAAGACTTGAAGAATTAGGTGTTAAAATCAAAGTTGGTGAAAATAAAAAACAATGAGTTATAATTTCACACCTAAATTAATTAGTGGAAATATTTATGATTGCCCTTTTTATTTACATTGCCCAAATAGGCTTTGTGAAATAGAAGGAGGAATTGAAGAAAGATGTTTAATTTTAGAAAGAGCGTCTTTTAATAATAAATCTGAAATGAAAGAAGAAATACAAGAAAATTTTGGAGAATATTGGGAATTTTTTTTTAATTAATTAAGAATTTTTCAAACAAAACTTTCAGTTCAATCTAATTTTTTAAGCCTCAGGAGAGGATTGAACTCCCGACCTTTTGATTACGAATCAAACGCTCTACCAACTGAGCTACTGAGGCATATAATTTTGAAATTCTAAAAGTTTTTATATAGTTCGTTTTTGTTATTCCTATATGCGGGTGTGCCAGAAAGCAAAGTTTAACAACTTTGTATTCGTTCGCCTCTTAAGAGTCAAACGAGTGGCGAGCCACTCTGCATAAATCAAATCACAAGCGGGTGTGCCAGAGTGGTCAAATGGACTGGACTTAAGATCCAGTGGCTTAGTGCCTGCGTAGGTTCGAACCCTATCACCCGCATTTTGAATGAAATGAAAAATACGTAAGTGAATAAAGTGAACTTCCGCATAAGATGTTGAGCGAAGCGAAATATCTTGAGTTCTTAACAAATAACAAAAAATTATTCAAATAATTTAGAAATAGAAAGTCCTTTTTGCGCGCGGTAAATTGCTTCTGCAAAAACCGAACTCATATCAATAACTTCAACGCCATTTCCCTCGCTGTAATGTGTGTTGCTTGTCATAACTCTTTGAAAATTATTTAATAAATTAGAAGTTCCTTTTGTAAAAATTCCGTGAGTTCCGTAACAAAAAAGATTTTTCGCTCCATATTCTTTTAATAAATTTGCTGCTTCGCATAATGTTCCGCCAGAATCAATCATATCATCGACAATTAAAACATCTTTGTCTTTTACATCTCCTACAAGTTTCATTTCTTTGACATCTCCTGCTTTTTCTCTTTGTTTGTAAATCATTGCAAGAGGATTTTCTACGCCGATTTTTTGTGCAAAAGCACGTGCACGACTTACTCCACCAGAATCAGGAGATAAAATTACTAATTCTTCTAAATTTCCAAGAGGTTTCTTTTCTAAATATTTTACAACTTCTGGAAAACTGTAGAGATTATCTATTGGGATGCTCTCGTCGTAAAATCCTTGAATTTGTGCTGCGTGTAAATCCATTGTGATAATTCTTTTCAAATTTGGAGAAATTGTTCTCGCAAGAGTTCTCGCTGAAATAGGAACGTGCGGTTTTTCTTTTCTATCTTTTCTGCTGTAGAGCATATTTGGAAGAACAAAACTTATACTTTCTGCAGAAGCGCTTAGTAAATTATCTTTCAATAACATAAGTTGCACCCACCACTCCTGCGGATTTTTCGTCGAATCGTGAATAAAATAAATTTCTTTTTTCCTAATATTTTCTGGAACATACATATCAATCTCTCCATTTCTAAAATGATTTATTTCAACTTCTTTGAGAGGTACTTTACACTCTTTTGTGTCTTGAAGATAATCTTGAATTTTTTTAGCAAAAGTCCATGATTTAGAATTCTTGTCTGCGAGGAGAATTACATCATCCATAATTTGAAACAGAAAAATTTATTTAAATTAATTGTGGTGTTAAATGATGAATAAAAGGAAGGAGATAATTTTATTAATAATTTTTATTTTATTATTTTTTACAATAAATTATTCTTGGATAGATGGATATTTTGTTAAGGTTTTTGAAAATTTTGATAAAGAAGATTTTATTGTTCAGCGTGTTATCGACGGAGACACAATTGTTGTTGGAAATGATACGCATGTTAGATTATTTGGAATTAACACGCCAGAAAAAGGAGAAAAATATTATAATGAAGTAAAAGAATTTCTTGAAGATTTAATTTTGAAGAAGATAATTTTATTAGAATCTTTTGGAAAGGATAAATATTATCGGGAGTTAGGAGTTTTATTTTTTGAAGGGAAAAATGTGAATGTTGAAATAATTGAAAATGGTTTTGCAAATGTTTACATTCTCGACGATAAAACTTATGAAGAAGAATTAAGAAATGCTTGGGAAAAATGTTTGAAGATAAGGAAAAATCTTTGTGAGTTTTCTAGAGATAAATGTGCTAAATGTATTGAGTTAAAAGAAATTGATGTGAAAGAACAAGAAGTTGTTTTTTATAATAAGTGTAATTTTGATTGTGATTTAGAAAATTGGGAAATTAAAGACGAAGGTAGAAAGAAATTTATTTTTGATGATTTTGTTCTAGAGAAAAATCAAGAAGTTAAAGTTATCGTCGGAGATTTTGATAATTATAGAAATAATTTGTATTGGAAAGATGAAACTTATGTTTGGACATCGACGGGAGATACTTTATTTTTGCGAGATGACGAGGGTAGATTAGTTTTGTTTGAGTTAATTAGATAGTGAGATGTATATATTGGAAAATATATATTAGACAAAACATTTTTAAATAATAATTTACTCTTTGTCTAATGAAAAGAGAAGTTGGAAAATTTTTATTGATATC
>Ga0265297_10007984_pt1 | contig 14352 bp, 11 predicted proteins | sample Munlanlwell13791_FD_192502 | JGI IMG/M metagenome (GOLD analysis project Ga0265297, IMG submission 192502) | Leachate microbial communities from a municipal landfill in Southern Ontario, Canada - Leachate well 137-91 | ecosystem: Engineered > Solid waste > Landfill > Unclassified | place... | reverse complement strand
AGAAAGTATTACGAGCCCACGGAACAGGGATACGAGAAGAAGATAAAAGAGTATTTGGATAAGCTTAAAGACAAAACCCAGTAGGGGAGGTTTAAACCTCCCCTACTGGGGTCGAATGGGGCCAAAAGAGCGTGAATAAAAAAGCGGTTGTATTATTTTCCGGCGGGTTGGACAGCATACTGGCGATCAAGTTAATGCTGGAGCAGGGTGTGGACGCGCACGCGCTGTATTTTTCCTCGGTATTCAATCAGGGAGACGCGCGGCACAACGAGGAAATGATGCGAAAGAGGGCCGAGGCGCTTGGCGTGCCGATAACAATAATAGACATCGCCCAGGATCAGCTTGAATTGATAAGAGACCCGAAACACGGCATGGGCAGGAACATGAACCCGTGTATTGACTGTAGGATCATGACTTTGAAAAAGGCGAAAGAAGTGATGGATAAGATGGGGGCGTCTTTTATAGTGACCGGAGAGGTGATTGGCGAGAGGCCCATGTCGCAGAGAAAAGACGCGCTTTTATTGATAGATAAAAAATCCGGCCTGGGCGGTTTGATAGTGAGGCCCCTGTCGGCGAAATTGTTGGAGCCGACCGCTCCGGAGAAAAAAGGCGTTGTAGACAGAGAAAAGTTTTTGGACATAAAAGGGCGCAAGAGAGATAAACAGATCGGGCTGGCAAAAAAACTCGGGGTAAACGATTATCCGAATCCAAGCGGCGGGTGTCTTTTGACAGACGCCGGTTTTTCGAACAGGCTCAGAGATCTTTTAAAATATAATAGCGGTGTTGACGCCGGCGATTTGAAATTATTAAAGACAGGCAGGCATTTCCGGATATCCGATAAGTTAAAATTAATGGTAGGCCGGGATGAAAAGGATAATAATGCTCTGTTGTCTTTAGCAAGGCCGGGCGATCATGTCTTTGACGTATTGGATATCCCAAGTGCCGTGGGCCTGGCCAGAGGCGTAACCGAAGAGAAAGACATAGAAAAGGCGGCGGTTATCATGGCGCGGTATTCTGACGCCAAGAGAAAAGAAGTAAAGGTTTCTTATAAGGTCCTGCCTTTGGAAGAATGGAGAGAGATTATGGTAAATCCTGCCTCAGAGTCACTTATTTCATCCGCGCGCATCTAATTCATAGCTAGCAAGTTGACAAAAGGAGTATTGCTTGGGTGTCAACTTAGAAGGGGATTTTTCTTGACAAACTCTTTTGATGTGGTATAATCACTACTAAGTTAATCATATTTATAGAGATTAGGAGCAGGTCATGAAGATTACATATAAAGGCGATTATGGGTTAAAAACCCTTTTGGAGTTAGCGCTGAATTATAATAAAGGTGTAGTGTCGATAGAGCAGCTTGCCAAAAAGGGCGATATACCTAAAAAATTCCTGGAACAGGTGCTTTTATCCTTGAAAAAAGGCGGGTTCGTGGACAGCAAGCGCGGCACAGAAGGCGGTTATTTTTTATCAAGGCCGCCTGAGAGCATCACAGTTGGCGAGGCCATAAGATTTTTAGACGGGCCGATAGAGCCGGTCGCGTGCGCGGGTAAGAAAAGTTATGAAAAGTGCGGGGATTTTCCGCATTGCGTGTTCAAGGAAATTTGGAGTCAGGTGTATACCGCGACTTCTCTTGTCGTGGATACCGTAACATTCGCGGAGCTTGTCAGGAGGGCGGAAAACGCGAAGAATAATAATGTAACAGCATCTTATTATATTTGAGGTGAGTTATGCCGAATATCCATGATGATGTGACAGGGCTTATAGGTAACACGCCTTTGCTGCGCCTGAACAAGATAGCGAAAGGCGCCGGCGCCGATATTGTCGTGAAGCTGGAATCGTTTAATCCCGGCGGCAGCATAAAAGACAGAATCGGTTTCTCAATGATACGGGATGCCGAAGAAAGAGGCGTCCTGAAGCCCGGGGGCGTGATAATAGAGCCGACAAGCGGCAATACAGGCATAGCGCTCGCTTTGATAGCGGCGGCCAGGGGTTACAGGCTCATAATAACAATGCCCGACACAATGAGCGTCGAAAGGCGGAAGATCCTGAAATCGTTCGGCGCCGAGATTATATTGACGCCTGGCGCTAAAGGCATGAGGGGTGCCGTTGAAAAGGCGGAGGCGCTCGCCGCGGAAAATAAAGACGCCTTCATGCCGCAGCAGTTTAAAAACCCGGCGAATCCAAAGATTCACAGGGAGACGACAGCGGAAGAGATATGGGATGATACAGATGGAAAAATAGATATTTTGGTGGCCGGGGTCGGTACAGGCGGCACGCTGACAGGCATCAGCCAGGTTATTAAAAAAAGAAAATCGGGATTTAAAACAGTGGCCATAGAACCCTTTGATTCCCCTGTCCTTTCAGGGGGCGGGCCCGGGCCGCATAAGATTCAAGGCATAGGAGCGGGTTTTGTGCCGGATGTGCTGGATAAAAATTTGATAGACGAGATTATCAAGGTGAGGAATGAAGAAGCGATAAATACCGCGAAGCGCCTGGCGCGGGAAGAAGGAATACTGGTTGGCATATCAAGTGGAGCGAGTGTTTTTGGGGCCATTGAAGTGGCTAAAAGGCCTGAAAATAAAGGCAAGATGATAGTGGCGATATTGCCCGATACCGGAGAAAGGTATCTGAGCGCGGAATTATTTGAATGAGGAGGAGTTAACATGGCGAAGACAATCAAGGAAATAAACGAGAAGATTAAAAAAGGCGAGGTGGTAGTGGCCACCGCCGAGGAGATCATTGATATCGTAGAGAGAGACGGCCTGAAAAAAGCGGCGGAAAAGGTAGATGTTGTTACCACCGGTACCTTTGGCCCGATGTGTTCCTCCGGCGTTTATTTCAACGTCGGGCATTCAAAGCCGAGAATAAAGCTCGGAGGGGGCCATGTTACAATAAATGATGTGCCTGTGTATACGGGGCTTGCCGCGGTGGATTTGTTTTTAGGCGCGACCGCCTTGCCGGACGACGATCCAAGGAATAAGGTATATCCAGGCGAATTCAAGTATGGCGGCGGCCACGTGATACAGGAGCTGGTGGCTGGAAAAGACGTGCGGCTGGTTGGCTCCGCTTACGGCACGGATTGTTACCCCCGCAAGAAAATAGACACCTGGCTTAATATAAAGGACCTCAATGAGGCGGTCCTTTTCAATATTAGGAACGCTTATCAGAATTATAATTGCGCCGTGAATCTTTCTGACAGGATGATTTACACTTACATGGGCGCGTTACGGCCTAATATAGGCAATGCCTATTATTGTTCCGCCGGCCAGATGTCGCCATTATTGAATGATCCATATTATAAGACAATAGGCATGGGCACCAAGATTTTTTTAGGCGGAGGCATAGGGTATGTGGCATGGCAGGGGACGCAGCATTCGCCTACTGTAAAACGGAAAGAGAACGGCGTGCCGCAGGCTCCGGCAGGGACCCTGAGCGTGATAGGAGATTTGAAAAACATGTCGCCTGATTATTTGGTTGGCACGACATTCCAGGGTTATGGCGTTACTCTGACATTAGGCATAGGGGTGCCAATACCTATTCTGAACGAGGAGATATGTAAATTCACGGCCGTCAAGGATGAGGAGATTTGGACACAGATAATAGACTACAGTGATTCTTACCCGAATTGCAAGCCCGGGAGCCTTGGGGAAGTCAATTATGCCCAATTGAAGAGCGGCAAGATCCAGGTGAAAGGCAAAGAAGTGCCTGTGGGCGCTCTTTCAAGTTATTCGAAGGCGGTTGAGATAGCCGACACGTTAAAGGCCTGGATTAAAGCGGGGAAGTTTTTGCTTACAGAGCCTGTCGCCGCGATACCGGGCCCTGAATCAGGCATTAGTTTTAAATCATTAAAGGAGAGGCCGGTAGAATAACAAGGTAGTTACAAAAGGTACAAATTTATGTTATTTTTGTAACTTTTGTACCAACTAAGTTGACAAAAGGAGTATTACTCATGTGTCAACTAAGGAGTCAAAAAGGAGAGGGGTTATGAGGGAAAAAGTCGAGAAGGCGATAGAGAAGATACGGCCGTTTCTGCAGAGAGACGGGGGGGATGTTGAGCTGGTGGATATAGTGGATGGCGTTGTGAAGGTGCGTTTGAAAGGCGCGTGCGGTTCTTGTCCAATGGCGCAGATGACGCTCAGGGAAGGGGTCGGAAGGGCCTTGAAGAAAGACGTACCTGAGATAAAAAGCGTAGAGGCCGTGCAGTAGCGCTGGTCATGAAAATCCCGCCGCCGATCATACCCAGGATATCGATTTATTACAGGGCGCTTTTATCGCAGAGGGGCCCGGGTTCGATATCTTCTGAGGAATTATCGTCGATAACGGGCTGCAGCGCGGCCCAGATAAGGAAAGACCTTACTTATTTCGGTCAATTCGGGACGCCGGGCCGCGGTTACCAGGTAGAGGGCCTCAAACAGAAGCTGAGCGAAATACTCGGAAAGGACAAGGCCTGGGATGTCGCGCTGATAGGGGCCGGCAACCTGGGTTCCGCGCTATTGGCGTACAAGGGTTTCAAGAACCAGGGCTTTAATATAAGATACGCGTTTGATAACGACAAGAAAAAGATAAATAAGACGCATCAGGGGATCAGGATAAGAGACATTTCCGACCTTAAGTCAGCGGTAAGATCCAACAAGATAGACATAGCCATAGTCGCCGTGCCGCAGGAAGACGCGCAGCGCGTTATAGATATATTGGTTAACGCGGGGATAAAGGCTATCTTGAATTTCGCGCCGATAAGGCCGAAGGCCCAGCCGAGCGTCCAGCTCCTGAACATAGACCTTTCCATAGAACTGGAAAAGCTGACGCATTTCTTAAAGACCGCGTAGCAGATTTTGCTTGACGTATTAGGCCTGATTATGGATAATACGCATTGGGCTAGAGATACAATGGTCGTGTTAGACTTGAACAAAGACGTTCTAGAGGTTTTACAGTAAACCGGAACGTCTTTTTTTTGGGCCGGGATGCCTATTAAATAAGCAGATTGGGAGTAAAAATTATGCCGAAAATCAAAGACATCAATAAGGTTTTAATCATCGGTTCAGGGCCTATCATAATAGGCCAGGCGTGCGAGTTTGATTATTCGGGTACGCAGGCCTGCAAGGCGCTGAGAAGGTCGGGCTATAAAATAGTGCTGGTGAATTCAAATCCGGCCACTATCATGACGGATCCCGGAATGGCTGATTTTACTTATGTTGAGCCGCTGACAGTGGAATCGCTCGCGAATATAATTGAAAAAGAAAGGCCGGACGCCCTCCTGCCTAATCTGGGCGGCCAGACAGGCCTTAATCTATCCAGCGAATTGGAGAAAAAAGGGGTTTTGAAAAAATACGGCGTGAGGATAATAGGGGTCCAGGCGGACGCCATTGAAAGAGGCGAAGACAGGATTGCCTTTAAAGAGGCCATGAAAAAACTGGATATCCCCATGCCTTATAGTGAACCCGCGTATTCAGTCGAGGACGCGCTGAAGATAGCCCGCAAACTCGGTTATCCTGTAATCGTACGGCCGGCATACACGCTTGGCGGGACCGGCGGCGGAGCGGTTTATAACGATCAGGAATTGGAAACAATCGCCTCGCGCGGGATCTCGGCGAGCCTGATAGGGCAGATCCTTATAGAAGAGTCAGTGCTTGGCTGGGAAGAATTGGAGCTGGAGGTTGTCAGGGATTCAAAATCAAACAAGATCACGGTGTGTTTTATAGAAAACATAGATCCCATGGGCATTCATACGGGCGATTCGTTCTGCGCGGCGCCCATGCTGACGGTAAAACAGGACCTTCAAAAAAGATTGCAGGATTATTCATATAAGATAGTCGACGCGATAGGCGTCATAGGCGGGACAAACGTACAATTCGCCCACAATCCGGCGGATGACAGGGTAGTCGTTATAGAGATTAATCCAAGGACATCGCGTTCATCCGCGCTCGCGTCAAAGGCAACGGGATTTCCCATAGCGTATGTCTCGTCGCGGCTGGCGGGCGGGGACGATCTGAAAGACATCCCATACTGGAGAGACGGGACACTGGACAAATATACGCCGTCAGGCGATTACGTGGTTATAAAATTCGCCCGGTGGGCGTTTGAAAAATTCAGAAACATAGAGGACCATCTTGGCACTCAGATGAGGTCTGTCGGCGAGGTGATGAGCATAGGCAAGACCTACAAGGAGGCGCTGCAAAAGGCCATAAGGAGCCTGGAGATAGGCAGATATGGTCTGGGTTTCGCGAAAAATTTCAATTCGCTGTCTCTGGACGAGTTAAGGAATCTATTGGCGTATCCCACGTCTGAAAGGCAGTTCATAATGTACGAGGCGATCCGCAAGGGCGCGGGCGTTGAGGAATTATACGAGAAGACAAGGATACACCGTTATTTCATAAAACAGATGAAAGAACTCGTGGAGCTTGAGGAAGAGATATTGAGATATAAAGGAAAGGCCCTTCCGGAAAAATTATTGATAAAGGCGAAAGAAGATGGGTTTTCAGACAGGTATCTGGCGAAGATGATCGGGGTTTCAGAGACTAAAATACGTCAGCAGCGCGTGAAGATTGGAAAGACAGAGGCCTGGGAGGCCGTGCCGGTGAGCGGCGCGGACGCGGCGTATTACTTTTCAACGTATAACGCCACGGACAAGGTGAAGGTGAGCGACAAAAAGAAGATCATGATACTCGGGGGCGGGCCGAACAGGATAGGCCAGGGCATAGAATTCGATTACTGCTGTTCTCACGCGTCTTTTACCTTGAGAGATATGGGTTATGAGAGCATAATGGTGAACTGTAACCCGGAAACCGTATCAACCGATTATGACACGTCCGATAAGCTGTATTTTGAGCCGCTGACAGTAGAGGACGTGCTCAGTATTTACAATAAAGAAAAACCCGAAGGCGCCATAGTGCAGTTTGGGGGCCAGACGCCTCTTAATCTCGCGAAAGAGCTGGAAGAGGCGGGCGTCAAGATCCTGGGGACCTCTACGGAAAGCATAGACCTCGCCGAGGACAGGGACAGGTTTAACAGGGCGATGAAAAAACTGGGCATACCTCAGCCTGAAAGCGGGATGGCCAGCAGCATGGAAGACGCGATAAAGGTGGCCGGGAAAATAGGGTATCCTTTGATGGTCAGGCCTTCTTATGTATTGGGTGGCAGGGCGATGGAGATTATTTACGACGAGGAGATGCTGATGAATTACGTGAAGGCCGCCGTTGACGTGACCCCCGACAGGCCAATACTGATAGATAAGTTTTTAGAGGACGCTGTCGAGACAGAGGCGGACGCGATATCCGACGGAGAAGACGTGTTCATCCCGTCCATAATGGAGCACATAGAGGAGGCCGGGATACATTCCGGGGATTCGGCCTGCGTCATACCGCCGAGGACAATACCGAAAAAGCACATCGATACCATAATGGAATACACGGAGAAGATCGCGAAGGAATTAAAGGTGATGGGGCTCATGAATATACAATACGCCATCGCGGACGACAAGGTCTACGTGCTGGAGGCGAATCCCAGGGCGTCCAGGACGGTGCCTCTGGTGTCAAAGGTAACAGGGGTTTCCATGGCGAGGATAGCCACAGAGCTCATGCTGGGCAGGAAATTAAAAGACATGAAGCTGACGGGGAAGAAATACGGTCATTTCGGGGTCAAGGAATCCGTCTTTCCTTTTAACATGTTCCCTGAGGTCGATCCCGTGCTGGGTCCTGAGATGCGCTCGACAGGCGAGGTACTTGGCATGGCTGATTCTTTCGGGCTGGCGTATTTCAAGGCGGAAGAGGCGGCCGGCTCCAGGTTGCCGGTGAAGGGGACTGTCCTGATAACACTCACGGACAAGGATAAGAAAAAAAAGATCGTGGACGCCGCCATGAAGTTCAAGGAGCTCGGGTTCAGGATCGCGGCCACGGAGGGCACCAGGAAATTCCTTGAGAAGAACGGCATCCAGGCGGAGGTAATCAAGAAGATGAACGAGGGCAGGCCGAACATAGTAGACGCGATTCACAACAAAGAGGTGGATCTTATAATAAACACGCCCGCGGGAAAGAGCGCGGCCTACGACGATTCTTATATCAGAAAGGCCGCCATAAAATATAAGATTCCGTACATTACCACAACGGCGGCGGCCCTGGCGGCGGCTGAGGGAATAAAATCGTATATCGAGAATAAGCCCGCCGCGAAGTCTCTGCAGGAGTATCATAAGGAAATAAGCTGATGTTCAAACGAGTCGTCACAAAAAAACCCTGTTTCGATAACGAGAAATATCTTGAAGAGCAGACAAGAGAGATATTGAGCAGGGTCAGGAGATTCGACAATAAGCTCTATTTGGAATTCGGCGGGAAGATATGTTTTGATTATCACGCCGCGAGGGTCCTGCCCGGTTATGATCCCAATGTCAAGATGCGCCTCTTGGAAAAATTAAAGGATTACGCCGAGATAGTCATAACGGTATACGCCAAAGACATAGAACACGGCAGGGTCAGGGGTGATTTCGGCATAACTTATGACCTGGCGACCCTGAAATTGATAGACGACCTCAGGGCGTGGAGCCTTGACGTGAAGTCTGTCGTGGTCACGAGGTTTGATGACGAGCCGTCCGTGATCAAGTTTGCCAGAAAGCTGGAAAAATCGGATATAAAGGTATATAAGCACTATAATATAAACGGTTATCCGTCGAATGTGGAAAAGATAGTCAGTCCTTCCGGTTACGGGAAAAACGATTACATCGAGACGCGTAAGCCGATAGTTATCGTGACGGCGCCCGGCCCGGGCAGCGGCAAGCTAAGCACCTGTCTTTCTCAGCTGTACCACGACCATAAAAAAGGGATAAAGTCAGGGTACGCGAAATTCGAGACGTTTCCCATATGGAATCTCCCGCTTGACCATCCTGTCAACATAGCTTACGAGGCCGCGACCGTTGACCTGGGGGATTTTAACCTGATCGACCCTCACCATTTAAGCGCCTACGGGAAAGAGACCATAAATTATAACCGTGATGTGGAGGCCTTTCCCATATTGAAAAATATAATATACAAGATAACGGAATCAGCCGATAGTTATTATAATTCCCCTACGGACATGGGCGTCAACAGGGCGGGTTTTGGCATAGTAGACGATGCCGCGGCCCGGATGGCCGCCAAAGAGGAGATAATACGCAGGTTCTTCAGGCATAATCTGGAGTTCGCGACAGGGTCGGGCACGAAGAAGGAATTCGAGAGGGCGAAGTCGATAATGAAAAAATCAGGCGCCAGGCCGGAAGACAGGGCCGTGGTATTGCCCGCGCGTTCAGCGGCCGAAGACTGCAGGGAGGCGGGCAAGGGCAATAAGGGTTATTATTGCGGCGCGGCGATTGAGCTCAGCGACGGTAAGATAGTGACCGGGAAAAATTCTCCATTGATGCACGCCGCCTCGAGCGCCGTCATCAACGCGGTGAAACACCTGGCCGGCATAGGAAACGACGCGCACATACTGAAACCAGAGGTCTTGAACGATCTGTCCCAGTTAAAAAAAGACATACTTTCCATGTCTTCCGAGAGCTTGAACCTTGACGAGATACTGGTGGCGTTGTCGATAAGCGCCCACGCGGACGTCAACGCAAAGAAGGCGGTCGCGAAGCTCAGCGACTTGAGCGGGTGTGAGCTTCACAGCACGCATCTCCCCACGCCCGGCGACGAGGCCGGTCTTAGGAAATTGGGCATAAATTTCACGACAGACGCCATACCGTCGTCGAGCTTGTTTTTTAATTTCTGAGGAGGTTTTAAATGAGCGGTGTCTTTGGAATAGTATCCGAGAAAAATTGCTGTAATGAGTTATTCTACGGGGTTGATTATCAGTCGCACCTGGGGACGCAGTACGGCGGCATAGCGGTGCTGCACGGGAAGAGGATCTACAGGCAGATACATGACATATCGCAGAGTCAGTTCAAGTCAAAATTCGGGGATGATTATAAGGAGATAGAAGGCAGGATCGGCATCGGCGTTATAAGCGACTCAGACGCGCAGCCGATGTTTCTCAACACAAAATTCGGGTCCTTCGCGCTGTGCGCGACAGGCCTTATTGAGAATACAGGCGCGCTTATAAAGGAATTGCACAAACAGAATTGTTCTTTCAGCGAGACAGAGGACGGTTCTTTCAATACCGTGGAGGTCGTCGCCAAGCTCATAAGCATGGGTGAGGATGTAGTGAGCGGCATAGAGCTCGTGTTTTCCAAGATAGTCGGGTCGTGTTCTCTCCTGTTGTTGTGCAAGGACGGCATATACGCCGCGAGAGACAGATTTGGGTATACACCTCTTGTAATAGGAAAAAGAGGGGAAGAGATCGCTGTCGCGTCAGAGACAAGCGCCTTTCCGAACCTCAGGTTTAAAATTCAAAAATATCTCTTGCCCGGAGAGATTGTCCTTATAAATGAAAACGGTTTGAAGCAGATACGCGGACCCAGAGACACCAATCAGATATGTTCATTCCTATGGATATATACTGGTTTTCCAGCCTCCAGTTATGAAGGCATAAACGTGGAGATGGTGAGAGAGCGCTGCGGGGCATGTCTTGCCAGGCATGACAAAGATATCGAGGTGGATCTGGTTTCAGGCGTGCCTGATTCAGGCATAGCCCACGCCATTGGTTACGCCATGGAATCAAAAAAGCCGTATCGCAGGCCTCTCGTGAAATACACGCCGGGATACGGCAGAAGCTATATTCCGCCGGTTCAGGAGATACGCGACCACATAGCGAAGATGAAACTGATACCCGTCAAAGAAGTCATAGAGGGCAAGAGGATTGTCGTGTGCGAAGATTCTATAGTGCGCGGCACCCAGCTTAAAAGCTTCACGGTTCAGAAATTATGGGACAACGGCGCCAAGGAGATTCACGTCAGGCCCGCCTGTCCTCCCCTGATGTATCCGTGTAAATTCTGCCTCTCAACCAGGTCCATAAACGAACTGGCGGCCAGAAAGGCCATAAAAGCCATTGATGGCGAAGACGTTCAGGATGTGTCGGAATACATAGACCCCTCCACAAAGAAATATCAGAAGATGGTGGAATGGATTAGGAAAGATCTGGGCGTCACTACCCTGCGTTATCAGACCTTGGGCGACATGATAAAGGCCATCGGCCTCCCGCGCGAAAAACTCTGTACTTATTGCTGGAACGGCGAGTGCCTCGCCGAAAATAATCTCGTCTAAGTTGACAAAAGGAGTATTGCTTCTTTTGTCAACTTAGTATATATTATATGTAAGATATGAAGAGAAAAATAGCCGGTATTTGTCTATTGGCAGTGTTTTGCGTCTTTATTTTCCACGCGGGGAACCTTTATGCCTCCGGCGGCGGGGTGTTGTACGCCAAGGCGATAAAGGCGATCAAAGAAAAGCAGTATGATTATGCCTTCATGCAATTCCGCGCGATTGTCAGGGACTATCCTGGCACGAAATACACACAGAGGGCCATGTTCGGCACGGGAGAGTATTTTTATAACAGCAACATGCATTATGAGGCCATCGAGGCCTTCTCGGACTACATCAGGCGGTATCCGGATTCAGATGCCGGTATTTTCGCCAGGGCTTATTTGTTGAATATCGCGGAAACCATCGCCAGGCCCACGGAAGAAGATAAGGCCATGGTAGACGGCATGAAAAAAGAGTTTTTTTCAAAGCCCGTGTTCCTTCTCTTTTCGGAATACAAGGAATTTTCATATAAGAGCGTTTTTGGGAATAGTTTCGAGATACGGTATTATCTGGATATTATAGAAGTATACAGAAATGGCCAAATCTTTATCAAGATCGCGCAATAGAGCATTTCTATTAATATTCATAATAGGCGCAGCGCTCCTCCTTTTCAATCTCCCGCTTATTTTCACAAGACAGTTCTCAAAGATCAAGGCCTTCGCGGAAAAAAACATGAGTCAGTCCCTGGACAAGAGGGTCAGGATCAATAATATCAGTTTCCTGCCTTACGGAGAGCTGGTGTTTCATGATATCAGCGTAGACAACAAAGACGGGCATATCCAGTACGCCTATGTAAAAAGATGTCACGTGGGAATAGGGATAATAGAATCGATATTGACGCGCTCCGTCGTGATATCCAGGGTTTCCTTGTCAGAGCCTATTTTTTTGCCCGACGCAAAGGATCTGTTCGGGGTAAAAGGTCCGCTTGTCAATCTAGAGCGGTCCGTGGCGCGGCCGGGGAAAAATTTCCTGTTAAAGTTAAAATCCAGCAGGATAGTGTTTCCGGACGCCAGTTACGTGAATCTGGATGCCTGGTTTTTATTAAAAAACAATAACAGAGTTTATTCGCGCGGTTTGATAGACCTCAAAAAATCTAAATTGAACTATAGGATCTTCGACAGCGTAGCGCCGGCGGATCTGATCGATATCTTGAGATACAGGCTAGAGGGTTCTTTTATGGACGACATGCTGTTCATAGACAGGCTGCTTTTGGACCCCGGCTCGTTAAAGCTGGAGGCCGGCGGGAGCGTAAAAAATTATAAGACAGCCCGGCCAGAAGTGAATCTGAGCCTCAGATTAAAAGAGCCTGACCTGCAGGAAAAGGCGTACCTCGCGTCAAAATTCTTTATCAAGTCCGTCAGGAATTTCATTCTGCGCGTAAAGGGAAATATCAGGGAACCAAGCTGGTCGATAAATCTGGATGAGTTCAGGACCAGCCTTCCGTACCTGCCGGGCGTTTTAAGAGTCGATAATTTTTACTGTAATCTCAGGCTGTCAAAGAACGAATTTGTTATAGATGACCTCGGTTGTTTCCTTAACGATTTCCCGATAGGGGTAAAATGTAAGGTGGTCGATTTTAAGGATCCCCGCGTGGAGTTTAACATGATATCTTATCCCGGCCAGATCGTCTCGCTGAGGCCTTTCAATCCCATGAATTTCGAGATATCGTTTTCCGGATACAAGGAGGGCAGGTCCGTAAAAGGCAGGACATCATTTCAGACGCAGAAGCTTTTGTCCGTGAACCCGAGGAAGACATATAACGCGAAGATTTCCGTGGTTGACCTGCAGGGCGATTTTTCGGAAAGGGTGATAGAAAACAAGAAAAATGTGTTGGTTTCGCTGAAGGCCAAGGACATCATATACGAGACAGACGCCCCGGGGTTGGAGATGAATATAGGGTTGTCGGATTTCAGCGCCCTGGTGTATCCTGACGGCACCAGGCTTTACGCGGTTGATTTAGGCATGTCCGGGTGCAAGGGTTCGCTGAAGGGTAACGGCTATCTGGATTTTTACAAGGCGCCGCCCAAATTAATGCTGGATTTTAAATTTTATGGGTTCGACGTGGCCGAACTGGTCAAGACACTGCGCCTTAATTATGAATCCGGCGGGGTCCTCAGCGGCAAAGGGGTTTTTAACAGCAGGTCAGACCTTTGTTTTTCCGGGGACATAGACATATCGGACGGCTATATAAAATCCGCGAAACTCATGGGGATGATATCGGATTTCTTGAGCATACCCTCGCTAAAAGAAGTATATTTTGATAGTCTTTTTTCAAGGATATTCGTCTCTCGCAAAGATAACGAGGTCCTTTTTGACAGCGTGAGGATCTTGTCTAAAGATATAGATTTAAAGGCGAATGTTAAGTTAAAAGATTTGGAGAAGGTGAATGGGGAGATGTCGGTCCGTCTTTCCAACGCCCTGCTGAAAGAATCGTTCCGCCTGAGGATGTTATTTTTTATGATAGGCGAGCAGCTCCCATATGAGGATTTTGAATTTGAGATAGGCGGCATGGTCGGGTTTCCCCACCTGAAATGGCTTGACACCGCCTTCAAGGAAAGTATAATGCGTTATCTGTCCGCGAGCGGCAAGCTCGCAATGGAACGATCCCTCGAAGAGGCAATCGATCAGCTGATAAAAGGAAATTAAAATGAGCAAGGTTTATGACGTGATAGTTGTCGGCGCGGGTCACGCGGGCATAGAGGCGTCTCTCGCCTCGGCCAGGATGGGGTCAAAGACGCTTCTCGTTACAATCGATCCGGAAAAAATAGGTTACATGTCCTGTAACCCGGCCATAGGCGGCATTGGGAAGGGCCAGCTCGTCAAAGAAATAGACGCTTTAGGCGGGGAGATGGCAAAGGCGGCTGACGCGTGCGGCATACAATTTAGGATCTTGAATAAGAGCAGGGGGCCCGCCGTATGGTCGTCAAGGGCGCAGATAGACAGGGCCCTCTACATAGAATACATGACAGGGGCAATTAAAAAGGAGAAAGGCCTTGAGGTCCTGAAAGGCTCTGTCAGGAAGTTGATATTAAGTGGCAGGACAATAAAAGGCGTGATTTTGGAGGATGGCAGATCCCTGAGATCAAAGACAGTGGTCCTGGCCCCAGGTACTTTCTTGAACGGTCTCATACACATAGGGCTTGAACATTTTCCA
>Ga0265297_10007983_pt1 | contig 14355 bp, 11 predicted proteins | sample Munlanlwell13791_FD_192502 | JGI IMG/M metagenome (GOLD analysis project Ga0265297, IMG submission 192502) | Leachate microbial communities from a municipal landfill in Southern Ontario, Canada - Leachate well 137-91 | ecosystem: Engineered > Solid waste > Landfill > Unclassified | place... | reverse complement strand
AAAAGAAACTCTGGACTTGGTAAAATTAAATCCCGGCCAGCATTTCACCCAGCCCCCCGCGCGCTATTCGGAGGCCTCCATCATTAAGGCGCTGGAAGCGGAAGGCATCGGGCGGCCGTCGACTTACGCGCCCATCATTTCCACCATCCAGGAAAGAAATTATGTGAATAAAGACGAAAACAGAAAATTCATGCCCACGGAAATCGGCCTTAAGGTCAACGACCTGCTGGTTGAGCATTTTCCACAAGTGGTAGACATAAAATTCACCGCCCATATCGAAGAAGATTTTGACAGGATCGCCGAAGGCGAGATTCCCTGGGCCGAAGTCATCAAAGAATTTTACGAACCGTTCAAAGCCAATCTCACCAAAAAATACGACGAGGTGAAAGAACAAAAAACCGCTCCCGAAGCCACGGACAAGGCCTGCCCTAAATGCGGCTCTCCGGTCGTCATCCGCACCAGCCGCTTCGGCAAGTTCTATGCTTGCTCGAATTTCCCCAAATGCCGCTACACCGCCAGTGTCAGCGATCCCAACGCTATGGCCTGCCCCAAATGCGTTGAAGGCCAGGTCATTGCCAGGCGCACCAAAAGAGGTAAGATGTTTTATGGCTGTTCCCGTTATCCCGAATGCGATTTTGCGCTCTGGGACAAACCCACGGGAGCCAAGTGCCCAAAATGCGAGTCCCCTCTGGTTGAGAATAAGCACGGCGTAAAATGCAGCAACAAGGAATGCGATTATAAAGAAAAGGAGGAGAAGCCGGAAATAAAAGAATAATCGCCGCCTCAATCTATCATATCAACTAAAGTCCCGCGAAATGACCAATATCTAATGTCTAATTTCTAATAAATTCCTAATGCCCAACATCCAAATTGTCCCGCTTCGCGGGACCGGATTAGACATTAGGAATTAGAAATTAGAAATTTTCCGGACATGCCCGATGTCTATCTGCAAAAAATCATAGACAAGTGCAAGAAAAACAATCCCGGCTGCGACGCGGAATTGATAGAGCGGGCTTATGAATTCGCCAAAAAAATCCATGCCGGTCAAAAAAGGGCGTCCGGCGAGGATTATATTTTCCATTGCCTGGGCGCCGCCGAAATCGTGGCGGAACTTAAAGTCGATTCCAAGACCATCGCCGCCACCCTCTTGCATGATGTTATTGACGACGGGCCCGGCGACAAAGAAGAACTGGAAAAACAGGTTGAGAAGGCCTTTGGCAAAGAAATAACGCGCCTGGTGAATGGCATTACGAAGCTCGGAAAAATAAAATACCGCGGCGCCCAGCGCCAGATAGAAAATCTACGCAAGATGTTTTTGGTTATGGCGCAGGACCTCCGGGTTGTCATTATCAAGTTGGCCGACCGCCTGCACAATATGAACACGCTCTCATTCTTGCCACCAGTCAAGCAGCAACGCATCGCCTCCGAAACCATGAATATCTATGCGCCGATAGCCGACCGCTTGGGAATAGGACACTTAAAAGGAGACCTCGAGGATTTAAGTTTCCGGTATTTAATGCCGGGAGAATACCAATGGCTCGCCAATCAAGTTCGCGATCGGATGGAAGAGCGAGAAAAATATTTAAACAAAATAATTCCCGATTTTAAAAAAGAGATGCTGAAAGAGGGTGTCGGGCTGATCGGCATAAACTGGCGAGCTAAGCACTATTGGAGTTTATACAAAAAACTCCAGCGCTATGAAATGAATCTGAACAAGATCTACGACCTGGTGGCGCTGCGCGTTGTCGTAAAAGATATTGACGATTGCTATGCTACGCTCGGATTGATCCATAAGCTTTGGCGGCCCTTGCCCGGCCGCATCAAGGACTATATCGCCTTGCCCAAGCCCAATGGCTATCAGTCCCTCCACACGACCGTTTTCTGCTACGGCGGAAAAATCACCGAAATCCAGATCCGCACCGCCAAGATGGACGAAGAAGCGGAACGCGGCATCGCGGCCCATTGGTATTATTCGGAGCAAAAAGGCATTAAAACATACATCAAAAAAATATTCACGCCCGCTCCCGAAAAAGAACTGCGCTGGATAAAACAACTCCGGGACTGGCAGAAAGAAACGGAAAGCGCGCCGGAAGAGTTTTTTCAATCGCTGAAAATAGATTTTTTCAAAGACCGGATCTTCGTTTTTACGCCAATGGGCGATGTCATTGATCTGCCTGAAGGCGCAACTCCCCTGGATTTTGCCTTCCACATCCATTCTGATGTCGGCCAGCATTGCCAGGGAGCCAAAGTGGACGGCAAAATGGTGGCGTTAAACACCGCGCTGCACAACGGCCAGGTGGTGGAAATCATCACGCAAAAAAACGCCCGGCCCTCGCGCGACTGGCTGAAGATCGCCAAAACCAACCAGGCCTTAGGCAAAATCAGGCAATGGCTGAGCAAAGACCAAAAACAAACAAACGGAGAAACGGACGAGATAATAAAGAAAGAAAAAACAGAGCCGGCCGCAAAACCCACCGCTGCCAAAACAGCCGCCCAAAAACCGATCGTAGAAGTGGCCGGCGACCAAAAAATCGCCGCCGCGCTCGCCAAGTGCTGCCGCCCCCAGCCGCCCGATGACATCGTGGGCTACATCACCCTCAATCAGCGCATCACAGTACACCGCAAAGATTGCCGCAATGTCGTTAAAGTGAAAGACCCCAAGCGCCTGGTAAGCGTGAATTGGAAAGCATCCTAAATAAAAAAACCACCCTGAGCATAATCGAAGGGCGGTTTTTTTATTTGTTGTTATTTTAAAATCTTGCTCGCCAAGTCCTCCAGATCTTTTTTATCCTCAAACTCAACGAATATCCGGCCGCCCAGTCCGCTCTTTTTGACCTGGACTTTTTTGCCCAAAAACAATTCCAGGCGCTGAGCGATTTTTTTTATCTCCGGATCGAACGCCACCTTGCGCTTGTGCCCTTGCACGAAAACCTCGCGCGCCCGCTGTTCAACCTGGCGCACGGATAAGTTATTGGTGAAAATTTCGTCAAACAGCGCTTTTTGCGCGGCCGGATTTTTGATGCCGGCAATAGTGCGGGCGTGCCCCTCGGTGATTTTTCCCTGGCTCAAGCTTCGCTGGACTTCTTCGGGCAAATTAAGCAAGCGCATGGAGTTGGAAACATACTCTCGGCTCTTGCCGACTTTCTTGCCGATTTCCTCGTGCGTCAAGTCAAATTCTTCCTGTAATTGCTTAAACCCCTTGGCGCGCTCAAGCGCGTTAAGATCCGATCGTTGGATATTTTCCACCAGCGCCAATTCCAATTTTTGCTGGTCCGTGGAATCGCGCACAATGGCCGGAATTGTGGGAAGCCCGGCCAGCTTGGCCGCGGCCAAGCGCCTGTGCCCCGCCACCAATTGATATTCAACATTTTGGCCTCGGCCCGTGTCGCGAATGACTTTTGTCACTATCACCGGCTGTAAAATTCCGTGCTGCTTCACCGAAGCAGCCAAATCCTTGAGCGAATCGGCTTCCATTTCGTGGCGCGGCTGGTATGGATTATCCTTGACTCGGCCGACTTCAATATCAAAAATACTCTCCTTGCGGGAACGCAAGGGCTCTGAAAGTTTCGGATATTCCACTTCCGTGGCTTTTTGTTTTGGAGGAATCAATGATTGAAGTCCCCGGCCGAGATTTGCCATGATAATTTATTTTAATATTATAATGTTTCCTTGTCTATCCTGATAACTTCTTCCGCCAGCTGCCGGTACGCGCTGCCGCCCGGAGAATTGGGTTCGTATTGAAAGATCGTTTTGCCAAAACTCGGCGCTTCAGCCAAGCGCACGCAACGAGGTATCACCGCATCAAAAACATAACCCGGAAAATGCAGCCGTATCTCTTTGGCCACCTGGCGCGAGAGCTTGTTGCGCTTGTCATGCATTGTCAGCAACGCCCCCTTTATTTTCAGATCGCGGCCCAAATTATCCTGAATTAAATTTACGGTCTTTAAAAGTTGCCCCAGACCCTCCAAGGCGTAATATTCGCACTGCACCGGCACGATTATTTCATCGGCCGCGGTCAAGCCGTTAATTGTCAAAAGACCCAAACTCGGCGGGCAATCGATGATAATGTAGTCGTAATTTGTCCGCACGCGATGCAATAAATTATACAGACGAAATTCCCGCTCTTCCATATTGACCAATTCAATCGCCGCGCCGGCCAGATCCCCGCCCGCGGGAATCAAGTCGTAGCCGAAAAGATTGGTCTTACGAATGACATCTTCCGGATATAAATTATCCACTAAAGTATGGTAGAGGTTCTTTTCCAGGGCCTCGGGCTCAAAGCCGAGGCCACTGGTCGCGTTGGCCTGCGGGTCCAAGTCCACCAGCAGAACATATTTTCCCAGCCCCGCCAAAAAAGCCGCGAGGTTCGTAGCTGTGGTCGTTTTGCCCGTTCCGCCTTTTTGATTTACCACGCTGATAATTTTCGCCATTGCTCATATCTTACAACAAAAATCAAATTGACAAAAGGGGGGGCGACGGTTAAAATTAAACGGAAAATAAGCCCTCCCAAGGCGGGCAGGCCCGAGTGATGAAATGGCAAACATGCGCGACTCAAAATCGCGTGCCGAAAGGCTTGAGAGTTCGAGTCTCTCCTCGGGCACAAAAAAACACCTCAATGGGAGGTGTTTTTAATTTATCTCTTCGTCGCCTCAGATTTCTTCAATTCCTTTAAAACCTTCCAATAATCGGGGTCATTTATTCTGTTATTCATAGCGACCTTACCATTCTTTATCTTACTTATATTCTTTAACCTAAGATTATTATCTTTATTTTGAAAGATAAATTCAAATTGATAATCTTTGTCGAATAATGATTTGTTTTCCGCTCCGATTTTCTTTTTTATAATCGGCAAAAAATCTTTATTTATTTCGTATCCTACAGAATTTCGTTTTAAATTTTTAGCGGCTAAAATTGTTGTGCCACTGCCCAAAAACGGGTCTAAAACCGTTTCGCCCGTAAAACTGAACATTTTTATCAATCTTGTGGGCAACTCCTCCGGAAACATAGCGGCGTGATCTTTTTGTTTTTCACCGGCAAAATTCCAATGACCGGTAAAATACTTGCGCCATTCATCATTTGACATTTTAGATGCCTCCTTTATTTCCGCCGAAACATTGTTGGGCGACTTGCCTAATTTCTTAAATAGCAGAATAAACTCATAATCTATTTCTATTAATCCATTCCTGGGATAAGGAAATGAGCCCATCACTGAAGCGCCGCCCGTCGTATTCATGGTTGTCTTTTTCTGCCAAATTATTGCACCCATATAATCGAAACCAATTGACTCACAAAACCTGATAATTTCCTCTCTAATTGGAATAATTTTATAACGCCCGTATGTAACTGCTCGGGTAAATTGATCGCCGATATTCACACATAGACGGCAACCTTGATGCAATACCCGATAACATTCCGACCAAACCTGGTTAAGATTATTTATATATTCCTCATAGCTGTCGTTAAATCCTATTTGATCCTTGCTCCCATAATCTTTTATCTGCCAATAAGGAGGCGAAGTCACGATCAAATGAACCGATTCATTTTCGATTTCGATCGCCCTACGGGAATCGCCAATTATTATTTTATGACTTGTTGGCATGTTTTTATTTCAAAAAATCATCGGCCTCTATCTCCAGCCCCGACTTTGTCTTATTATAAAAAATTATTTTAATTTTTATTTCTTCGGCTAACGCTTTCTTGCTTTTATAAGATATCGGCTTTATGGAAACAGGTATTTCTCCGATAAAACCATCTATACCCGACGACTCCTCTTTTGGGGTGGCTAATCTATAATCAACATTTTTAATTTTCGCCACTTTTTTCAGAATGGCCTCTTGAAATCTTAGGCCGATAAAGGTCTTTTCTAAAACCAGATCCTCAACCCATTCTTTAACTAATGATTTATTAACTAATTTTATAGCTGTTTTAAGATTTTCCACCATTTCACTGATTTTTTCCGTAGCATCAGAGATGGCTTGGGGATGTTTTTTCAAATACCAATCCTTCCATCCCTGATAGTTTTTCTCCGGACACTCTTTGATAAGTTCGGATAGCTGACCAACTACTCGCGGCCTCGTGCCTTGAGCATTTTGGTTGGCTAAATTCATCAATTGAGTCGTGTATTTTGGAAATTCCTTCGTTTCGCCTACAAGTTCTTTAATTAATTCTTCGTTCTTTATCTTGATCATACGGTATTCTTAATTGTCGCTATTTTAACATATATTTTAAACACCAGCCAGCCCGAAAACATGCCAATCAACGCGCCGGCTAAAATATCGCCGGGGTAATGCACGCCCACAAACACCCGGGCAATGGAAATTATGAAAGCGGCGGCGAAAAACCAGTAGCCGGCGCGACGATTAAACAGATAGACCGCCGCAGCCAGCGCGAAAAAAAACGAAGCGTGGCCGGAAGGAAAAGACGGCCGGGCCGCGTCATAAGCTATCAGCTGGGTCGCGGCATGCGCGGCAAAAGGGCGCAAGCGCATGAAAAACTCATATATGAGGGACGCAAAACCAAACCGCGCTACCAAGGCGGAAGCAAAAGATAAAACCACCATAAAGCGGTTTTTTACTTTCTCTCCCTTGGTATCTCCCAGCGCCAAAAATACCAGTAGCGCCGCCGCGACAAAATACTGCAAATAATTAGCCGCGAAAATCCCAAAATAATCCAGCCAAGCCCACCGCCCGGCCAGCCCGTTTATTTGTTGAAATAGATAATAATCGAGGTTCAAATTATTTACGATTTAAGAATTAAGATTTAAAGATTGCCCCGTGCATACGAAAAATTTTGTTATAAAATCCTGGCGAGCCGAGCGTCTAAAATCGCCAGCGGGACGAAGCGAAGCGAGTTGTCCGCGGCGATTTTAGCGAGGCGAGGCGGATTTTATCAAAATTTTATCGTCGCACGGGAACTCTTTTGCTACTTTTCTGGTTACAGAAAAGTAGGTGAAAATAATACTATGCGAATCAAACATAGATTCCCGCTTTCGCGGGAATGACAACTTAGCTAAATACTCAAAATCTCCAACAGCTTATCTTTGTTCACCGGCCCGATCCTCACTATTTTGGGTTTTTCCTTGCTCAGGTCGAGCACGGTGGAGGGCTCGCAAAATTTCAGGTCGCCCGCATCCAAAATCAAGTCCGGCTTTAAAAAACTTTCTTTGAAATACTCCAGCACTTCGCCGATCTTGGTCGTCGCCTGCTTCCCGGAAATATTGGCGGAAGTGGCAACATAAGGCCGCCCCATATTTTCGGCCAAAAGATGCGTTAATTTATAATCAGGGACGCGCAAACCGATGGTTTGCTCTTTAGCCGTTAAAACTTCCGGCAATTTATATTTTTTCCATAAAACCACCGTCACCGCTCCCGGCCAAATGGAATTTAACGCCTTTTCTAGGCGCCTGTCCACAGCCGCCACTTTCTTGGCCATGGCCAGGTCCCGCACGATTATAGCCATGGGGTTCGTTTCTTTGCGGCCCTTTATCCTGAAAATTTTCTTTATAGCTTGCTCGTTGGTCGCGTCGCACCCCAGGCCGTAAACCGTATCGGTCGGAAAAACCACCGTGCCGCCGCTCAGCATGACTTTGGCCGCCTCAATTATCGCTTCTTCCGAGTCCCTTAAATTTTCCGGATTAACTTTAAGTATTTTCATGCGTTTCCCGATATCCGATGTCCCAAATATTGGGTATTTTGCATCCCGGACATCGGATATCGAAACATTGAATTTAATCTGGCGATATCCGACAACCACTCCCCCGACCCCATAGTGAAGGCGAGGGAGAGGGTGGAATTAATGTTTGGGTTGTCGGATATCAAAAAACTATTCCGGCCAATTTTCCGCAATCAGCGCCTCTTTGGGCCGATGCGGCATTTGCTGATAAATTTCTTCCGTGATGAACGGCATAAAAGGGTGGAGCAATTTTAACGATTCCATCAGCACCTTCCACAGAACATACTGGGCGGTTTTTTTATCTTCCGCGTCGGTTGAGTCCTTTATTCGTTTTTTAACATCTTCTATGCACTTATCGCAAAAGCTGTGCCAAAAAAAATGGTACGCGCTCTGAGCGGCTTCATGGAAATCGAAATTATCCAGATCTTTGGTGATCTTTTGCGCGGCCGCATCCAGTTCCTTTAAAATTTCTTCGTCCGCCGCCGTAAATTTCGGTTTAAATCCCTGAGGGTTAAAATCTTCCAAATTAGATAAACTGAACCTGGCCGCGTTCCAGATCTTGTTGGCGAATCTTTTCTGCGCCACTACTTTATCCTCGCCAAATGGCAGGTCGCTGTCTGAGGCCGCGTTAAAAACCAGCGCCATGCGCAAGGCATCCGCTCCATTCTCGTCCACCACCGCCAAGGGATTGACGACATTGCCTTTGGACTTGGACATTTTCTGTTTATCTTTGTCGCGAATCAGCCCGTGCATATAAACTTGTTCGAATGGCTCTTTGCCCGTGGCGTAAAAACCCATCATCATCATTCTGGCCACCCAGAAAAACAGAATGTCCCAGCCGGTTTCCATAACGGCCGTCGGATAAAATTTCTCAAAATCCCCCGCTTTGGTTGTTTGCAGAGTGGCGAAGGGCCACTGGCCGGAAGAAAACCAGGTGTCAAAAGTGTCGGTTTCGGCAATGAATTCCGTCGCACCGCATTTGGGGCATTTATCGGGCTTGGCGTCGGAGATAACAAAACATAACGATTTATCCGCCTTCGCGCCGCTGCGCGGCGCTTCGGCGGATCTTCGCTCGCCTTGCTCGCTACGACAATACCAAACAGGTATCCTTATTCCCCAAACAATCTGGCGCGAAATGTTCCAGTCGCGGATATTGCCCATCCAATGCTGAAATATCTTTTCGTATTTGGCGCTGACGAATTTCACTTCGCCTTTATTTACCGCTTCGATTGCGCGTTCGGCCAAGGGTTTTATTTTCACAAACCACTGTTCCGAAACCATCGGCTCGATAACCCGCCCGCATTTGTAGCAGACCCCGACCGAATGCCGATACGGCTCCTCTTTTATCAAAAATCCTTGCGACTGCAAATCCTCCACGATTTTTTTGCGCGCCTCGGCTACTTTCAGCCCGGCATAACCGGCACCGGCGGCCGCGGTCATTTTGTCGTCCTGCCCGACAACCGAAATGGTTTCCAAATTATGGCGCCGGCCAATGTCAAAGTCGGTAGCATCGTGCGCCGGCGTCACTTTCACCGCGCCCGTGCCAAATTCCGGCTCGACGGCTTCATCCGCCACGATGGTAATTTCGCGATTCATTAAAGGCAGCAGAACTTTTTTGCCGACTAATTTTTTATACCGCTCATCTTCCGGGTTGACGGCCACAGCGCTGTCGCCCAGCATGGTTTCGGGCCGGGTCGTCGCCACCTCGATGAATTCTCCCTCCTCGCCGACCAGCGGATATTTTATATACCATAGTTTATCTTCCCTGTCTTCGTATTTGACCTCCAGATCCGAAAGCCCGGTCTGATGCTTGGGGCACCAGTTGATGATGCGCGGCCCGCGGTAAACCAGCCCGTCATCGTATAATTTCTTGAATGTCTGATAGACGATTTTTACTATATCCGGATCCAGCGTGAACTTGCTGCGCGACCAGTCGCACGAAGCACCCAAGCGCTTCAATTGGTTTTGGGCGACATCTTTGTTTTCCTGCACATAATCCCAGATCATTTTGTAAAGAGTTTCCCGGTCGAACTGAAAACGGCTTTTGCCCTGTTTTTCCAACTTTCTTTCAAAAACCACCTGCGTCTCAAAACCGGCGTGGTCCGCGCCCGGGAGCCACAGCGTTATATCGCCGCGCAGGCGCCGATACCTTATCAAAATATCTTCCAGCGTCGTCATCAACGCATGGCCCAAATGCAGCGCTTCGTTGGCGTTGGGCGGCGGCATAATGATGCAATAGGGCCGAGTCCGTTTTTTTCCGCCTTCAAGACCGGGAAGATTATCCGGATCAAAAAAACCACTCTCTTCCCAGAGCCGATAAATCTTATCTTCCACTTTTTTCGGGTCGTATTGCGCTTCCATATTGAAAATATTAACCCAAACAACCAAAAAAATCCAGTTCCCCGGATTAATTTATTTATCTAAAAACTGATAACTAAAAACTATCAACTGCCCGTGTATTCCGGCAATCCTATAAAAAAAGTGCTGCCAAGCCCGTCGCCGGGCGACTCGGCCCATATTTTACCCTTATGCTCCTCTATCAATTTTTTAGCCACATAAAGCCCCACTCCCGCCCCCTCCGTGTTGTAATGGGAAGCGTCCGCTCCGCGCATGAATTTTTCAAAAAGACGCTCGTTTTCGCCCGGATGCATACCCATCCCGGTGTCCTTAACGGCCATCATCGCCCAACCGTCTTTATGCTCCAAAGAGATACTGACCGAGCCTCGCTGGGTATATTTTATCGCATTATCGATCAAGTTCATCACGACTTGCCGTAATTTTTGCTCATCCGCCCGAACCCAGAATTCTTTGTCCGGCATTTTTTTGGTAAGCTCCAACTTCTTATTTATGGCGTTGGGCTCAAGCTCCTCTATCACGCTTTTGACCATATCGTCGAAATCGATCTTAACGAATTTAAGTTCCATCTTTCCGCTTTCCATATGCGACAGATCCAACAGGTCGTTCACCAAGCGAATAAGGCGTTCGGCGCTATTGAAAATCTTCCCTATTTTATCTCCCACTTTCACATTGACCTTGCCGTAGCTTCCCTCCAGAATCATAGAAGAAAATCCCTTGATGGCGGTCAACGGCGTGCGCAGCTGATGCGAAGCGATGGAAATGAAATCCGACTTGGCCTTGTCCAGCTGCTGCAATTCCTTGTTGGCCGATTGCAATTGCGCGGTCTGCCGTTCGACTTCCGCCTGCAGCGTCCGGGAGAACTTTTTCGTCTCGTCATAAAGCTGAGCGTTTTTTATGGAGATAGCGGCCTGGGAAGAAATAGTTTCCAAGGTGCGCAGATCTTCGTCGTTATACATATCGCCGGATTCTTTCTCTCCCAAAGCGATTATGCCCAGAACCTCGTCTTTGACCTTCAGCGGCACCAATACGGCCACTTTCAGCAAAAGCAGCAGATCAATGGTTTCTTTATATTTTTCATAAGAGGCGCTCTTTATTTCTTCCACCACCAAAGCCCTGGATCTGTCGGCAAATTCCTTCTGCAGGCCGCTGTTGCCTGGAAAATCGTGGCGTCCGGCGGTAAAAAAATTCTTATTGAATTGCGTGACATAACAATTGCTGGCCGCGTCATATTTCAATATAGAGACCGATTTGGCGTGAAAGGAGTTGGTCAATGTCTCGGAAATGAAATTATAGACCTCCGAGACATCTAGGGTGGAGCGCAATCCGTCGCTCATTTTCGAAATAACCTCCCGGGCATCATAAAGCGAAGAGAAAAAATACTTGTTGGCAATGCGGTAAAAATAATCGCGAATAGGAGAGAAGACCGAAACAGAAAAAATCAAAGCCGCGATACTGACATAAGTTATATAATGAGGAGAGAATAAATTGGCCAAGTATAACGCTATCGAAGCAGGTATCGCCACAGCCATAACAGAAAATAAATAAACAAACGACCGGCGCAAAACCATCTTAATATCCATCAAACGATGCCGAACGATAGTATAGGCAAATATCACCAGAAAAACAAGGATAAACAAAAAACCGAAAGGATAAAATTCAAATCCATAGTTCACGGCAAAATCCGAAGCGGCAGCGATATAAACCACCAAGGCCAACAAAACATATTTTATTTGATAATATCTGTAAGAAGAAATTTCGCGCGCCGCCCCGAGCTCTTTAAGGGATAGATAAAATATTCTCACAGTTAAAAACGATAGAAATAGCAGATATATCGGATGCAAGACCCCCGCTCTCGGATAAAAACTCCAAAAATAATGATAAAATCCGTTTATTAAATAATCTGTGAAGAAAAGAAGATAAACAAAAACCAAGCCAATCACATAGAATAATCCCGTTAAAATTCTTTCAGGTTTGGTCGCCTTGCCGATCAAATGCGTGAAAAAATGATAAAAAGTTATCGGAATGAAGATTATTCCGATATATCCTATTTTTACCAAATAGTCAGCGACCGCGGCGTTGTTTGCGCTAAACAAAATGAACCAGCTGAACTGCCACCAGAAGGTCACAAGACAAACCAGTAAAAATGTCCGGTTTATAGCCGCCTTTCTGTTTTTTAAATAAATAAAAAAGCCCAGTGCCAAAAAAGCCATCGAGCTGACTAGCGGGGGCAAAGTATAGATATTCAAAAAATTATACATAAAGTTAATACTTATTTAAATTCTAACACACTTTAAACCCGCGCAAAAGAAAAAGAGGCCGGCACCATCGGCGCCGACCCCTCTGAACGCACGCATTAAGCGGCGCTCTTTGTCTTTACCCCCATTGCCCCCCTGAGAAGCGATTTAAACTCCCCGGGAAGACGCGCGACCCGCCCGTCCATACCGGCAAAAGCGATTCGCTGGGTGGCGGAAGCGTGAACTTCTCCGGTCTTGGGGTTGACGAAATCAGCCTTCAAGCGAAAACTGGCCCCGTTAACCTCGATAACCGACATTTGGACCCGAATGGTATCTCCGAAGAAAAAGTCCTTATTCAGGTCGAATGCCGCTTCCCTCGTTTTGAGAAGGTATTTTTTGCCCACCTCCTCTTTAAATCTCGGGATGACATCCAGGCCGAAAAGCTCCCTAACATCTCCGAACAACTTCGCATATTGAATATGCGAAACATTGCCCTCCGGGCTGAGGAAAGAAAACACCACCCGCGCATCAAACATATACTCTCCGACCATGATGTCACCTCCTGACTTTCTGGATTTTTGAAATAACTATCTTATCCTCTTAATTTTACCGCGTTTAAGGCAAAACTAATAGAACAAGCCTATGTTATATATTATACTCTTTTTAAAAGTGTTTGTCAAAATTCGAGCGCAATAGCCGCTCCTTGTCCGACACAAAACCCGCTGATTTAGCGGGTTTTGATAAAAGAGTAGAGATACCCTATGGGCTCAACCTCTTCACATCGCGCGGAAAGAGAATCGCTTCTTTAATGCTGCCAAGGCCCAGCATCTGCTGAATGAGGCGCTCCGAGCCCATTCCCCATCCGCCGTGGGGCGGCATGGCGAATTTAAAAACTTCCAAATAATATTCCATTCCGTCGGGCTTGATTCCCTTCTTTTTCATATTGGCAATCAGCTCATCATATTTATGGATGCGCTGGCTGCCGGTCACAATTTCCACTCCTTTATACAGCAGATCGAATCCTTCGGTTTCTTCCGGATTGGCCGTTGACGGCATCGTGTAAAACGGCTTGTCTTTCCAGAAATAATTGGTAATGAAAATGAAATCGGAATTGAATTCTTCCTTGGCGTAGCGCCCGGCCAGGCGCTCTCCTTCAGGATCAATATCCGTGGTCTCAGGAATATCATAATCGTATTTTTTCTTGATAATTTTCCGTATCTCGGATAATTTCACCGAAGGAATTTCTTTGGGAACGGAAATATCGGCAATACCATACACGGACAAAAATTCCGCGCCCTCTTCCTGGATTCTTCCAAAAACCTCAACCAAAACCTTATTTAGCATTTTTGCCACATCTTCGAAGCCGTTGATAAAGCCCATCTCGCCGTCCAAACTGATGTATTCGCTCACATGCCTGGTTGTAAAAGACGGCTCGGCCCGGAAGGTCGTGCCTATCTCAAACACCCGCTCAAAAACGCCCACCATCATCTGTTTGTAAAATTGCGGGCTTTGCGCCAAGAAAGCCGTCTGATCGAAATATTTTATCTTAAAAAAATTCGCTCCGCCCTCGCTTGCCGCGCATAAAATTTTCGGGGTTTTTATTTCCGTAAAGCCATTATTGCGCATGGCCAGGCCGTAGTGCTTCAATAGCAAATCATACAATTTGAATATCGCCTGCACTTTGGGGTGGCGCAGCGACAACGCGCGCATATCCAACAGGGTGGGCAGCTGCAAATTCAGCTCTTTTTTAGCGAGGTCTATCGGCAAATCCTCAATGCTGGTGCTTATAACTTTTATATTCTGACCTAAAATTTCGCAACCCCCTTTGGCCCGCTCGTCTTTTTTGACTTCGCCCTCAACTTCCACCACATCCCCCATCTTGGCGTCGTTCTCTTTTTCCCAGACCGTCTGGATGAAGCCGGAATAATCCTGCACCTGCAAAAACGAAACCGCGCTTAACTTGCGCACATTTATCACGCGGCCCATTATTGAAATGGTTTGGCCGATATTTTGCTTGGTGTCTTTTATCAAAATTCGTTCCATAAGTTCAGTTTATATTGTTTTCATTATATCAAAACATCTGAAAATATGC
>Ga0265297_10007982_pt1 | contig 14356 bp, 9 predicted proteins | sample Munlanlwell13791_FD_192502 | JGI IMG/M metagenome (GOLD analysis project Ga0265297, IMG submission 192502) | Leachate microbial communities from a municipal landfill in Southern Ontario, Canada - Leachate well 137-91 | ecosystem: Engineered > Solid waste > Landfill > Unclassified | place... | reverse complement strand
AATATGTTGGAGAAATAAAAACATTTGATTGCGAAAGGAGTGCAAATTTTTCCCTTTCACTTAACCATCCAGTTACGACAGTATTATTTGCCTTTGCAAGTTTTTCAAGAACCTTTGTTGTTGTTTTTGCTAATCCTGCATAATTAAGTCGTGCATCCCACGTTCCCATAAGGATAAGAAATAGGTCAGGTATTTTTGATTTTGCAGCACGAAAGGCCTGAATTGCCTCAAATGCTCCCTTTCGTGGATTAGTTAATGCACCTAGAAATACTATATATTTTCTTCCTTCAGGAATCCCATATTTTTTAAATGTTTCTTTAATAAGTTGTGGTGTAATCTTTTCCGGTGGGCGGTCAAAACCATTGGGAATAACTTCAAAATTATTACCATTATAACCGGTATATTTTTTAATATCATCTTTTTCATTTGGAGAAACAGCGATGATTTTATCTGCTCCTCGGAGCATGTTATAAACCTGATATTGTTGCATAACTTTCCATACTTGATCTGCGTTTAGTTTTTTATAAACATCATATGGTGCAAAATGAAGGGTAAAAACAAATGGAACTTTTTTAATTTTTGCCGCATAAAATGCTTCTTCGGCTGGTTGTTCTCCCATTCCGTGAGCGTGAATAATATCTGCTTTATAATCCATGAGGAAATCGATGAGATCAGGAATCTGGACTCTTCCGGGAGGAATTTTTGTAAGAAATCCTTTGAGTGTAACAATTTTAATCCCAGGGATTTTGTCTGCTTTTCTTTTCATAATATATTCACCTGAAGGTGAATAATCTGACGTAACGATAGTTACTCGATGACCTTTTAAAGCAAGATATTTGGAAATTTGATATATGTGTTCTTCTCGTCCACCACCATCAAGAAACATGTGACTTACTTGTACAATGTCCATAGGATTTGCCAAATGTGAAAATTATATCATACTTTCTTTGAGTCGGGAATAAATTTCAGGGAAAAGATAATGAATAATTTTTTTTTCCTCATCTTTAAAATCCTGCAGAACATACGCTTCTCCGTTAATTCTATTATCTGTTGGACGGTTATCAACTCCTATTCTAATTCTCCAAAAATCATTTGTTCCTAATTCGTTTTCAATAGATTCTAGACCATTATGTAATTTTGGCCCGGTACCTTTTTGGATTTTGAATTTACCCAAGGGAATATCAAGATCATCATGAGTAATTATTAAATTATCGATTACGCATTGCGAATTACGAATTAGTTTTTTAACAAAAATACCGGACTGATTCATAAAGCAGTCAGTTTTAAAGGTTTTAAATCCGTAATTCGTAATTCGTAATTCTTTAATTAAGTAATTAATAAACATATGCCCAACATTATGCCTATTATTTTTATACTTCTGTCCCGGATTGCCCAGACCCACAATAATTCTCATATTGATAAATTATACATTGATTTTTATTTGAAATTATAGTTATACTCATAGGTAAGACAATAATTTAAAATTTCAAATTAATTACTATGTCACGTTATGTTCCCGATGTCTTATCTCATCGTTGGGTAATCATTTCTCCTCAACGTACGAGTCGACCCACCGACAGTAGCAATAAGAAAAAAAAATTTGTTTGTCCTCTTTGTCCGGGTAATGAAAAAATGACACCAGCGGAAGTTTTGCGTTATGGAGGTGATGAGCCAAATAAGCAGGGTTGGCAAGTAAGAGTGTTCCCTAACAAATATCCAATAACTGATTTTCATGAAGTAATTGCTTATACTCCCGATCATAAAAAAGATATTGAGGAACTATCGTTAAAACATGTTGAACTTATTTTTAAAGCCTATAAAGAACGCTATAATTTTTATAAAAATAAAGGACGGGTTCTTATATTTTGTAATCATGGAGAGCATTCGGGAGCCTCACTCACTCATCCTCATTCCCAGTTGGTAGTTATTCCTTCCCAGATAAATCTTGATACCTTATCTCGTGAACCATTGAATAATATTGTTGACGATAATAAATATTTTAATGTTTATTGTCCTGAATTTTCTCAGTGGCCATACGAAGTATGGATTGCACCCAAAGCTGCTGGTAAGGTTTTTGGTGAAATTACCGATTTTGAAATAACAGACTTGGCTTTAGTTTTTCAAACGATTTTGAGAAAAATAAGAAAAATATACGAAAAAATTAAGATTAGTAATAATCCATTTGGCTATAATTATTATATTTATCCCAATGAGAATTGGTATATCCGTTTAATTCCGCGATTGATTCATAGGGCCGGATTTGAATTGGGGACGGGTTTGTCTGTTAATATTGTTGATCCGATGACTGCAGCTTCTGAATTAAGGGAAATAGAAGAAAGAATGGAAAAGATAATGACTAAGCTTAAAAATAAGATGTCTAGCCACCATGTTTAGTAAAAGATTGGAAGAGAAGAAATAATGCCAGAATAGAAAAGCCTCCACTAATTGTTTCTACTTTTTGTCCGACGCCTCTTATAAAATCTTTAAATGCCTGTTGTTTTTCTGCAGGCATATTGTTGATATTATTTTCGATAGCGGCATTAATTACACCAGTAATATTTCCATGGGCCAAATTGTCATTAATTTTTTGACCAACCTCTGGTGTTACGTTGCCATTTTCCAGATCTCCAAAAAATTCTTCCAGTTGTGAATCACCATCGGCGAGCATGCTTCCTTCCTGAGCTTCTTCAAGGTTTTTAAGTGTTGCTGCTATTCTGTCCGCATTTTTTCGTGCAAATTCTGCAGCTTCTCCAGTCAGTGTTTGTAGCTGACCGGCAATTCTTGACAAATCTCCTTGTAAAGCGGCTTGGTTTTGTGCAATGTCCTCACTAGCAAAAAGCTTAACTACTCCAGCTATTTCTCCGGCTGTTGCAACTGTACCAGGATTTAATTTATCAATTGTTTCTTGAAGTCTTGCATTAGCTTCTGCCTGTCCTTTTGGTAATTCTCCAGTAGGGGGTGTAGGAATCATTCTTGACTGCAAAAGTTTTACTAAAGAATCAGTAAGAACCATTCCATTACTAGCAGCAGCTTCTCTTAATGTGGTGGTGTCAAGCGGTTTTTCTGTTGAAAGCCCAAGATGAGTGCGTATGACAGCTGTTTCTTGAGAAGTAAATGCGTGTTCAGCTGCTTTTGCATCTGTTTTTAAAATACCCATCATTTGAGCATCTAAAACTGCTTCAACCGGAATTCTAACTCCCAACTTACCTTTTGTTGTTGAAATTATAAATTCACCTTTTTCTCTTGCAGTTATATTGGCAATCACCATGACTCTGTCTTGTTCATTTGCTCTGGCAGCTCTATATATACCGTTTTCCTGGATGATCCTGATAGGAGTATCTCTATCAACAACAGAATAAGGTTCTGTATAAGCACCTTCTTTTAGATCAGCAATAGCTGCATAAGAACCAATTTCTTGGTTAACTGAAGATTCTTGCATTTTTTCTTTAGGCGACAGACGAAGTATTTGTCTTCCGCGGCGTAAAACTGCAGCTCTGGCAACTGTACGTCGATCTTCTTTAGTTCTTTGAGTTTGTTGTTCAGGATCAGGTGTTGTTTCAGTAGCAGCTGAGCTATCTGCATCAACCGGTAATTCGGTTGGTGGTGGAGCTGTAACTGAACCTTCGGCTGGTATAGTTGTAGCTGGAACAACTGGTAATTCTGCTGGTGCTGGTGGTCCTTCGCCGTTCATATACAAATAATAATTGCTTTTTGTTTGAAAATCAAATACTATATAAAATATGGCAAACGTTCTTGGAAATGAAACACCAAAAGTTGCACAAGCCACTATTCTTCGTTCGGGCCGACTTGCTCCCGGACCACCAAGAGAGTCTGCTCATCCTGTAAGACAGGCGACTGAAAGCTCAATGTCAGCGTCTATGCTGCATGATATTAGTCCAAGATCACCTGAAAGATATGCTGTAAGTGGAGAACTGATGGGTGAATTAACAACATTTTTAGATAATCATTTAAATGCCTTACTTAGAACTCAACGAGCAATACAAGAAAGAGGACTTCCTGACATATTTAGTCCTGGTGTTAGTCCTAATCATCAACATGAAGCTGCTTTATTAAGACAATTGGCTCCCGGTGGAAAAATTGATGAAGAAAGGGTAAAAGTTTTTTTAAGCACCAATGAAGGGAAAATGGCAACTGTAGTACTTCTGGAAGATGTAGCTTGGAAAAATTTAGCGGTTATGAATTTAAGGGCAGAACAAACAGGAGCGCCTCCACCCCGAAGAGAAGATCATCTTCATTTAGGATTTGATCGAGGCGTGATTAATACATGGATTACAAAACACATTGATGATTTAAGAACAGCAGGAATACTTAGCGGGCCGGTTGCGACTGCTGTGGCTGTAGCTGCGGCTACTGGAATATGGCCGATAGCTGCTGCCGGTCCCGTCGCTGATGCCATAATTACCTTTGCCCGTTCTTTTAGAGGTGGGGCTACATTAAGGACAAGAGAATGTGAAGAAATAGGAAACATTATTAGACAAGATCGAAATGAACAAATTTATTTTTGGAACACTTATGAAGTTGACATGATAGATCCAGCTAATACTGCTGGTCAAGAAAAAAAACGGGAACAATTACTGGAAACACTTTATACAAGATTTCAACTTTTAAATGAGTTGGGTTTTCCTCCAAGAGACATTACGGCTCTACCAGATTATATATTAAGAAGGGATCAAGGCGTAGATAATCAAGGTAGACCAGTAACTAATAGAGATGCAAGAGAACAAGAAGACACGCTTTGGCGAAAACAAGTAATTGATGAATATAATCAATTATATGAAACAGGGGTAAGAGTTAGGGGAAGAGCGTTGAGCAGAGATGAAGAAATACAGTTAGTTTTTGAAGCACAAGCGAACATAGTTCTGCGTAATGCCGAAGTTGCTTTTGAAGAAATTACTACTAAAGAATCTGAGGGAACATTAACAAGAAGACATCAAGAAATAAAAACAAGAATAGAAAGTGCCACTGATGCAGATTTTCAAAAGAGTCTAAAAAAACTAAGAGACGCACGAGATGTGTTAACCCGCTTAAATGGAGATGGCGGTCTAGGAGGAGAAGATCAAAAACTTGTAGCTTATACGCAAGCCCTAAAAAAACTTGAAGTTGCCAGGGCAAGAGCTTTTGCCCAATTTGGTACGGCAGATCTCGTTGCGGTGGATAAATTAGTTAATGGTGTAACAGATGAAAGATTAGGAGAACTTCGTCAGCAACTTTTTGACGCGGAAAAAGCTGTAATTGATCAACGTCAAGCATCAGAAACAATTGGTTCAATTTTTAAATCAGGACAAGATAGTTTTACCGAAATTACAGCAGTAGCAGTTGGCGGAGTAGTAGTTGGATTAACGCAAGATGAATTGACTAAACTTTCTTTCGACGCATTACTTGGTAGAATTAACGCGGCTGGTCTTTGGCAAGCTGCTGATAATGCTGATCCTCAAAACAGAATGCGTTTAATGCTGGCTATTGCTGAAGCCAAATCTCGAAAGGCAAATCTCGAAATTATTCCTGATGCAAATAGAGCTTTTGATCGAATAACAGCAGTTGCAGGTGCACCGTCTGAGAATTCGCTTTGGGCAATGACAGGAAACCAATTGAGAAAATATTTTGCCGATAATTTATTAGTATGGCCTGTTGATGCTCTTACAGGAAATCCTATTGATGCCAATAGGGTAATCGAACAAGCAAGGGGAAGATTTTCCACCCGCTTTACATATATACAGGAAATTATTCATGGTGAAAATGCTAGAACAAGTAGGCATAATGCAATCGTAGGAAGGGAAACAAGGGAAAGACAACAAAAGATTACCAGTCTTCAAGAATTAAGACAAGTCATATTGCAAAACGAGGCAAAAATGGCTAACATTCGCGATAATGGTTCGGAGTTAGCCTTGGAAACTATCTCCGGTCACTTTTCTACTTATCAAGAAGCCTCAGATTTTATAGCAAGAATAGACAGGTCAAGAAAGTTAGCGGGAGATAATAGTTATGATTGGGCAAATCTTGCTGGTTTGACTCCTGATCTGATAATGGTAAAATTTAATGGTCTTCCGGGAGGATTAGGTTGGCCTGCTGCTGAAAATACAAGACCTGACCACATGAGAACAGTTGCTCTTATTAAAGCTGAAGCTGATGCTCGAAGACAGAACCCAAATGTATTTAGTGATAATCCGGCGCTAGTTGAGCTGGAAAACCTACAGGTTCATGAAGATGATATAAGATTAGCTCTTGCCGCAAGAACTTCGGTTGAAGAATTTATCAGAGGAAAAATTAATAATGGTTCACATCCAGATTGGGATGCCAGTAATAAAGATACAATAGCTTATGTTCGATCGGCTTTTGATCAAGTGGCTGCCAGACAACAACTAAGAGGGTCAAAAATACAAGCCGTTATGGAAGCCAATCCAAATTATAGGGAAAGTGTTGCTAGACTTAATTCAGAGTATGTAAGCTTAGAAAGGGACTTAATAAAAAAACAAACAGAAGCACAAGGTATAATGGGGGGTGCTCGACCTGATGCGGCTCAAATAAGAACAGCCATTAATACTTTGGAGACTGAATTACGAAATTTTGAGGAATTTGCTGAAATTCAAGGTCTGGATCAGTTGATACTTCAATTTAATGCTTTCAGAACTGCCTTGAGTGGATTAGATAATGCTAGAAATGCAATCAAACAAGAAGTGCCTGGCGTTTCAATTTCAACAGTGTCTGAGATGGATGCAGAAATGAAAAAACGCAAAGATCAGGCTGAAACACGTAATGCAATAAGAAACGGCTTACAAAATGTCGAAGATGAATTTGCTGCAGCTTCCGAGACGACTGGGGCGGCTGATAGAATAGTCGATCAACTGGTTGCCGATTTTGATGCAATAAGAAAAATACAAACTGATCTTGCCGGTGGTGCTCCTCCGGCCCCAATGCTTTTAACGCCTGCAATTTTCGCTACCGGTACGCTAGATCAAGTTGTGACAGCTATTAATGCTTTACATGTTGCCGGACGAGCTATGGCTCCTCCTAGGTTGGTTGGTTGGCCGGATAATTTAAACAATAAAGATGATTTAAGATTAAGAGTGGCTAATGCTATAGTAGAAGCTAGGGCTCAGGTACCTCCTCGATCAGCCCGATTAACCCAAGTTATCGGTGTTGGATTAACAGAAAGTTATTTAAGATCAGCAACACCCGAGGCAATTGCAAAAAGATTAAATGAATCAGGCCTTGGACCTGTTAATTTAGCTAATCCAGCTGCAAGAACAGCCGTATCAAATTTAGTCTTAGAAGCGAGAACCGCATTTAATAAACGAAAAGCATCTCTTGAACAAATGACAGGAGGCAATATGGCCGAACTACTACGAATTGAGGGTGATATAGGCCAAGGCGAAAAAGGAGCACAAGCAGCCAAAGAATCTTTTCAAGTTGTTGAAGGATTATTATCAAAAAGAGAGATTGTTTATTCTAACGTAGAAGATATTTCAAAAAATATTGGAAGATTTACAGATGGTACTTTGCTTGCAGCTGGTATACCCATAGCTGACAATTATAGAGCGGCTGAAATTGGAATGGGTTTACCGGTTGGGATGTATGAGATTTATAATTTAATATTTGACTATCAGACAGGTAAAAGAGAAGAAAATTTTGAAAGGGTCATGAGAGTTCTTCCGCCTGATCAATTAGTAACAATATTCGCTGGTAATTTAAATTTGCCCGGTATTCCTCTTGCGCCGCCAGGGGTAGCACGTCAACAAGCTTTTTTGACCGCTTTGCAAAACGCATCTTTGACAGATCGCGCCTTAAGAAGAACGATTAGAAGTTTAATGGGTTATCTTGCTCCTCGAGAGTTTGGAGCTTAAAACTATGAAAACAACCACGAAAGACATAATCGCATTTTTACCTTTTAAAAAAGAATTCAAAATTGAACTTCTGGAAAAAATGGAAAAGATGGATGAAGATACCAGATTGGCCATAGTTGATATTCTATGGGAAACTTATGACGCACTTACTGAAATCAGATTTCAGAAGAATTTGAAAATGATAATGGATGATATAGTTAATAAAAAAATACCGGCTCCGGAAAATATCCATAAATTTGTTGAAGAAAAAACAGAAAAAGAAATGCAGTCCGAACTTATAGAAGATTCCACCCAATTTAATATTGAAAATATTAGAGTAAAAATAAAAAATTTAATGAAATAAATATGCCAGACAGAGAGCCGCCTGGAATTGGATTTGCACCACCCGTTGAAAGACCTCCATCTGATAGTGGTTTTAGTATTCCTGCGCATGAAGTATTTCCTCCTGCCTTACGGGAAAGTAGTCCGGATGGAGCCAGTTTGCCAGAAGCCCTGGCAAGATTGAGGGCATTGCAAGAAGCGACTGGTGGGAGTGACCCGAGTGACTTAGATATTGAAGCGATAATAAATTCTGGACAAACTCAAAATAAAAAACCAAGTTTTATAAGTAGAATAGTTAATAAAATAATAGGTAAGGTAAAATCTTTTTTTGTCAAATTTTTTCAGAAAAAACCAAAAATTGGTTAATCTTCTTTTTCCACTCCCAAGATTCGCAGGACGACATTTTTGCGGTATCTTCGGTCGCCACGGGAGTTAATGCGAATAGCTGGAAGTTTTCCTTTTTTGCCCCATCTTTTTATAGTAAGAGGGGAGACTCGTAAAAGATTAGCTACTTCACGGATTGTCATCAAATCCGGTAAGTCATCGAGTGATACATTTTTAGAAGCTTTGTTTAGGAGTGACATGGTTTGTATTATAAAATCATAAATAGAGAATGTCAACGAGATTGATAATATATTAAATTATTTATTGCTTGGTTAACGGATTAACGGGTTAACGAGTTAATGTGTAAAAAATATATTAATAAATCCGTTAATTCGTTAACTCGTTAATAAAAAAAATAATATAACTGTCTATATAAATAATGTATTGATTTCTTTCTCTTATTTTGCTAACTTATTTTAAGACATGAAAAAAGGACAAAATGGAGTTGTATCTATTATTACTGTTATTGCATTGGTTGTCCTTGGTGTTGGTACTTTAGTTTCTTCAATTTTAGTTTCCAACCGCAAAAAACCGCAAAGCCTTTCAACAAAAGCGGCTGAACCTCCCTCTCATCCGGCTTCGTGTAATGGCGTTTCTGTCCCTGATTCTTTTGACCCGTCCAATTATTATTGGGATGCCGATTGTGAATCTACCAAATATCTGCTTGCAGGGGCTCCTGCACCAAATTGTCAATCAGAAGATTCTGCAAATCCAAACAAATACTGCAAACAAAGCGATGACTCAAAAGTTTACCCGCCATCAAGTAATTGGTGTTACCAATTTGGAGATGGTTTTACTCGTTGCATGATGTTAAAGTATTTTGGAACAGGAGGTAATCCTCCCGGTACTGTTCCACCAGCTCAACCAACACAAAGAAGTGGTCCTCCACCAGCTCAACCAACACAAAGAAGTGGTCCTCCACCAGCAAATCCAACACCAGTAAATAGTTGTAGTACAGAAGGAATAACTTATACGGATAGTACTAGTGCGACAAGATCTCTTTCGGGTAAAGTAGATTTTGTCGGTGCCCCATACACAAACTATACAGTTTATTCAAAAGAAGTAAGTGAAATTGAGGATTGCTCAAGTGACGATGGTTATTCAGCAATAGTAACAGGTCAATCGCCCGACGTTGGTTTGACTAGGTTTAAAAATTGGCAAAAAACTGGGGTTGACAAAGACAAGTATTACTGCTTAAAAGCAGATATGAAAAACATTGCAGGAAATGAAAAAATTACGGCTGATGAAAAATATGCGATATGTAATAATGAAAAAAATGCAGAAGGTATAAATTTTACACTTTCAAGTGATAAAGTAACCGCAAGAATTAAAATTCATATTGATAATAGTTTTATAATTGCTGATGGCAAGAAAGTATTCGCTAGTTATGGTACAAGTTCAAATGGTGTAGGTTTAGGAAATGGTAAGGAAGCAGATTACATAGAAGATAAAGAATATGAGTCAACTTTTGCCGTAAGTTCTGGTAATTGGTATTACTTTAAAGCTATTATAGCTACAAATGCAGCAGCTAATGGTAACGGTGATGTTTTACAATGTTTAATTAATAAGAGAGAAGGATTTTCAGATCAAGATACTGAAAAAATAATAGATATTACTGTTTCCAATGATTCTTGTGGAATAATTCCAGCAAGTCCAACAACAATACCGGAAAGTACGTCAACAATGGTTACTTTTACTGGTAACATTACTTGTAGTGGTTCTTGTCCAGATGACTTTACGAGTAATTATGCAGTTAACTTAACATTAGATGGCGCAGAGAAGGGCGCTAAACAAATTCTTGGAAGTAAACCCCAATATTCATATAATTTTACTATCCCCGATATAGAAAAAACAAGGCATGACTGTATAATGAGTATTAAAAAAAATGGATATGATAAGACTTACGTTTATTATCCAACGGTTTGTGACTTTACAAGTAGTCCTTCTATCAATATTGATTTGTCAGTTGATTTTCAACCACCGGCTCCAATAGAAAAAACTATTAATTTAAAATTTAGCGGGTCCATAGATGAATTCGCGCGGCATTACTTTTATTGGCCAGGAGGTAATACGCGTCCAGCATGTACGAAGGCCGGAACCTTTGAATTTTATTTTATATATAATGATGGAACAAGTGATAAAATGGTTAAGTTCTTTAATTTTGATTTGTCTGATGTGGACCCTGGTACTTCTGGTGATACGAGTTATACATCATATAAAGATAAACTAGTGGCTTTAGGCATATTAAGTAAACAGGCATCAATTAAATGTACAACAAATCTTCAAATAACTGGTTATTATGTTAGTATTAATTGGCTTCGTAGCAATTGTAAGCCAGCTTGTTCCGCAGAAAATGAAACCACAATTTTGCCAGTATCGATACCAGTTGAGTGTAAAGAAAGTTTACCCATACCAGTTGATCGAACGCCATGGTCACACGATTATCGTTGTAACTAATATGTTAAAAAGAATTGGTGTCATAATAATTTGTCTTTTATTTGCATTTTTAGTTACTCGTTTTCTTCTATCAGTAGTATTTTTAGCAAATACTCCCAGAATAAGAAATAATATTGCTAAAAGATTAAATGATTTATATATAAATCCAGCGACAAATTATCTAGCAAAAATAACAAGAAATATATCACTAGATAATCTTATTAAGGGACCTGAAAGAGAAATGGCTAAAGGTGTTTTTGTAAGGACGGCTAGAGGAAAAGATAATGTCACAACAATTCGTATCGATGAAAATCAAATGGATTTAGTAGCAACAGTTATAACGACAAGAAAAGGTAAGAGAATAACAATTTGGCATGGAAGAAATAAACAAATCCCTCAGGGTTTTTTAAATCTTTTAATTAATGATTAAGATTAATTAATTTTAAAAAAAATTCCTTGACACTCTTTATATATATAATGTATTATAAATTAACATGTATCTAGGTCCATTTTACTTTGACACTAAAGAAATTTTCCTTATTTTAGTTGCTATTCTTTTGGGACTAGCTTGGTATTTTAGTTGGCCCTTGTGGTGGTTTGATAAGAGGGCGCTTCTAACTCTCGTTATTTTAATTTTATTTACCAAGGGTTTGCTTCCGGCCATTCACAATGAAGCCTTTTTTATCCTAGCTCTAATCGCCATTTTTCTCACCTTGTATTTGCCGATTTTTCAAGTAGTATTATTTTATTTCGTGAGCTTTCTATTATTTAGATTATTAAAAGTGATTTAAAAATGCGAAAATTTTTATCATTTGTTCTTCCATCAGTAATTTTTTTATTGCTTTTAATTCCTGTAAATGCTCAAGTTACTCCAACTCCTTATTTTCATAATGGTTATGATTGGTATATAGGTGCTACTAATCAAAGTTGTAATGCTACTTGCAGTCAAAGAGGTAAAACTTGTGTAAATGGAAATTGGGATACAGATGATTCTAATTGTTCTATTATTAAAGCCTTCGTTGGTAGTGATAAATGCGGAACGGGACAATGTTTGTCTGCCGGAGAAGACGCTGGTGCTCCATGGTATTCCTCGGGACACACGTGCTTTTTTAATAATCGCAGTGACGGTAATTCAACTTGCCAAGGATTAAGAAGTAGTGATCAAAGAATTTGTGCTTGTTTTCATCCGACAAGTACTCCAACTTCTACTCCAACCCCCTACATTAAAGTTAATTTTAAAGATACACAAGGAACTTCTATAAGAAGAAATAGCTGTATTGCATATTGTAGTGGATCAACTTGTAGTAATGATACTTGTGCATATAGTACTGGGTATAGACAATTTCCTAAAAAAACAACCGGTACAAAACAAGGAGGATATGTTGTCTCAATTGCTGGCAACAATACTCCCTATATGACTTTGATGGGTATTACTCCGGCAGCTGGTCCAACAGGTTATCTAATAGAAGATGGTGAAAATCATTATTATGTTTGGTCAAGCTGGTCAACAGGTAAAAGAGAAGCAACCTTTATTTTTGCAACTCCAACTCTACCAACTCCAACCCCTTATTATTATGATCAAAAAAATTGGTATTTAGGAGAAGATGGATTGAATTGTAACCAAGTTTGTACTCTTGTTGGTAGTACATGTGATACTTCAAATTGGAATGATCAAGCATATACATGTCCAGTTTTATCTACCTTAACTTCTTCAAATTGTAAAGTAGGAGGGGTTTTAAAATGTTATGAGTCTAGTGCTTTGCCTACTCCAGCAATGGCACCTTTTTATAAAATTGATAACGGATATTGTTATACAAGAAATGCATATGATAGCCAGAATTGTGGTTTGTCTTTATCAGGAAGAAAACGTCTTTGTGTATGTAATGCAGTGTCCGCCACCCCAACACCACACGTTGTTGTAAATTTGAAAAACTCTAGTGGAAATCCTATACAAGCAGAAATTTGTCCTGGTTACTGTAATGTAGCAGTTCCTCCATCTTGTTCTGGTTTAACTCCTTGTTCGACAGCTTCATCAAAAACTTTTAATAAACCTAACACAGGAGATAAAAGAGGAACGAGAATTAATATTTCAGGATATTCAGTTATTGGTGTTACACCTTCAATGCAAGGGTATGAGCATAGGACTACGACATATGAATATTATGGTTGGTCTAATTGGACCGGAGGAGCTAAAACAGTTAATGTTATTCTTGCTACTCCAACTCCAACTCGTACACCAACACCAACAAGAACGCCGACTCCAACACCTCCTGGTGATTGTCTTTGTGTGTCTAATGATTGTACTTCGACCTGTATTTTTGATAAATTTGGTTCACCAATAAGCTATAATAATCCAATTAAATGTACTCTTGATACGGTATCTTTCCCAAATCCTCCTACTGATTCAGATAAAAATGGATGGTGTCAACGAAGTCAAAGAACAAAAGGTGATGTTGATGGTAATGGTGGAGTAACAACTTCTGATTATATGTATTATGTTAGGGCGGTAAACGGAGGAAAAATGCCAAACAATATTGCCCCCAATTTCGTTAATGTAAATCCTGATTTTAATGGAGATGGTGAAGTAGGGACAAAAGACCGACAAATAATTATTAACAAATTAAATCCGGAGCCGACAAATACTCCGGCACCATAAAAATGTTTTTAAACTTTGTAAGAAAAAATTCGATAAAAATAATTACTTGTATTATTTTGGCTGGAATATTAACAGTTATTGGTCTTAATTATTTTAAAAAAGGAAAAAAATCAAAAGCTACTGGTGAGACAATGAACTTGACCTTTGTTCCCTCAAGCGTTAATGCTCCTTCTGGCGATTTTTCAATCATGATAAAAGCAAAACCAAGTATTGATTTTGTTATACAAGGATATAAAACAAAAATAAATTTTGACAAAACAAAACTTCAGGTTAAAGATATTCAATATAAAATAGGAATAGTTTCTCAAGGATTAGGTGATGATAATAGTAAATTAACGCAAGTTAATAGTAATGGATATGTTAGTATTGCAGGAGAAATTCAGTCAGCAGAAGGATATGCTATGCTTGCTAGCAACGATACAGATTATATTAGTCTTACTTTTACTTCAAATTCATCCAATCAATCAACAACAACAATTGACGCTACTCTTGGAATAAGTGAATTTTATAAGCTAAATGGTGATTATACGATTACTACAGTTTCAGTAAACGCAGTAAATAGCTTATCAATTAATGGGTTATCTACCAGTGGCTTGGTACTTATTGAAAATCTACTTGATACAGATAGTAAAAACGTCTTTAAAAGATCATGTGGTGTTGATGCCAATGGTTGGCCAGATGGTAGTAAATGTAGTGG
>Ga0265297_10007981_pt1 | contig 14359 bp, 10 predicted proteins | sample Munlanlwell13791_FD_192502 | JGI IMG/M metagenome (GOLD analysis project Ga0265297, IMG submission 192502) | Leachate microbial communities from a municipal landfill in Southern Ontario, Canada - Leachate well 137-91 | ecosystem: Engineered > Solid waste > Landfill > Unclassified | place... | reverse complement strand
TCATCAAAAAGATCCCTATACTAAACAAATGGATTATTTAGAGGATAGATTTTACTTTTTCAAAGGCACCCTGACACCCTTTAAATAAGATACAAGTCTTTTAATGAATGAAAGCGGGCCATCACGTTTCAAAACGGCAAAAGCCAGTTTAAAATCCCTTATATACTTTGATAGCGGCGACCTGAAATCTTCAACGCATATACCCTTCTCGCGCAACTTCGCAGTCAATAAAGCCTCATTAAAAATCGCCTGAGCCTTTGCAACAAAACGAGACCAAGTTTCACGATTTATTTCAAACTTGCTATGCCACATTTTTGTCAGATAAGCGACAATCATCGTTTTATAATCTTCATTTATTTTTGATCCTTTTTTAAAATAACCAGCTTCCTTATTTTTTTCATATTCATCATAAGTTTCATTTAGAAAATCCTTCATCTGATCAGACGAGACGCTCACCAATGGAGGAAAATCATTCAATATATTTTTCGGTACCAAAAAAGCATTTGTGCAAATCCAGCTCGAAACATCATAGCCCATCAATTCAAACCTTACACCGCGCGAATCCAGGCTTCCAATTACACAATTATTTTTAAGAGATCTTCGCACAAAATTAGCAAAATTTTTGGACATGATCATGTTTTCATCCAAATTTAAAAAAGCTTCATTTGTAAATAAAACAGCGTCGAAATTTTTGCCAGATTTTTTAAGATAATCCAGGCCCTTTTGCCACCCCGAAAACTCCCGGTCAACATTGTCACCAAAAATCTTTATCGCGTTTTCGGAAATCTTTTCCTCGGCTTCATGAGTTTCGCTATCCGATTTATTATCTACAATAACATAATTTACCGAGATATCCTCCATCCGATCAAGCTGGTTTCGCATCAAATCAAAATTCTTCGAATTGTTATTCCCAAACTGCAGATATAGTACGGTCAGATTCATAAAATATAATTATCGTCCGATTATCCAATTTTCTTAAGCCATATACTTCCACCTCCGCCTTTAGCATACAACGGCATTTTCTCCAATAATTCTTTCTTATAAAACATAGACATATAATTATTGAAAAACACTATCTCAAATTTATTGTTGAATTGTAAAAAAGCTCTCAGTAAAAACACTTCATTCCAAGCCCTGCCTTCAAAAAGCCATTCTTTCTTATACTCAAAAGGATAATGAATATCATGAATATGTACATATACACCAGTATTTAATCTCGGCAAAACTTCAAAAAAAAGATGATTTACATCGCTCCCAACCTTAGATACATGACTGGAATCAATAAACAAAATATCGTTCTCTTTTAATTTTTCATATTCTCCAAGATTAAAATCCTGGACCGCACCATCAAATATTTTTACTCTTTTTCTATCTTCTTCCTTTATAAGTGAAAGTAATAATTTTGGATAAGGCTCAATAAAAGTGCAATTTATTGAATTATTAAACCAAAGCTCGTTCGTATCCAATGTCACACACGAAGAGTAACCTGAACCGATTTCTATAATATTTTTAGGCTTCAAATGTCTTAACATGGCATATAAAGCAATGGCATCACCATAAGAAAAAGCTGAATTATTATAAAAATATCTTAAATTATTTTTCTTTTCATCCTCAAATGGCAAATCTTTATAATACACGGCAAAATCATCGAGATACTGAAGCTGCTTTTGATCATTCAAATCAATTCCCAAAAATTTTCGTTTATCCTCAAAATAAATCTTATCCCCGTTTTTTCTGACATATTCTAGATCCGGAAGAACCGAATAAAAATGTCCGGGAGTTGCAAATCTGTTAAAAACATCATTTCCTGACGAAGATTTATCTTCAAATTTCCGTGCCAAAAACAAAAAACCTTTTCTGAAAAAATTTTTGATTTTTTTATACATTAGAATAAATTTAGCGGTTAAATTGTTTGCCCCCACATTCTCAGAAAAATTCTCAACAAAAAATCCTTTTTCACGCACTCTGGCGGAAAACAACTGTTCGTTAACTATTGCCTGAACTTTTGTTCTAAAAAGTCCCCAACTCTCTTTTGATATTGAAAATTTACTGTGCCACTCTTCTGTCAGCCACTTTATCATAGATGTCTTGTAGCTTTCCGACATGTTTGCATCTTTTTTAAAAAAATCCACACCGGATTTTCCTTCCGGATATTCCTTCCCAATAAAATTATCAATGTTTTTTGAATCAACAGAAATAATTGTATCAAAAGAATCCAAGACCTTTTTCGGAACAAAAAAACAACTCGTCCTTATCCAGCTGGTAACATCATATCCATTAACCATCAACGGGAAACCTTTTGTGTCAAGCCTTCCGACTACAGACTGATGATTCATAGCCTTAAAAATAATTTCACGCAATTCCGGCAGATCCAAAATACTATCGTCATAATTGACGATCGCCTCATTGGTAAAAAGAACGAGATCATACTCGACTTTTTTGTTTTTTATAAACTGAATTCCCTTTTGCCACGCCGAAAATTCCCTATTTGAGTTGTCCCCGCCTATTCTAAAAATATTTTTTTCCAGCTCTTCAAAAAATTCACCTTCATTTTTATTGTCGATAATATAATAGATCTTTTCAATGTCATTTAATCTATCCAGACTGGCTCTGATAGCTAAAAAAGCCTTAGCGGATTTCTCCCTGTCATATTCCTGATACAAAACAATCAATTTCATAAAACTCATTAAATTCAACAAAGAAATTTTTACCGTTTAAAGACAACAAAGTCAAAAAAACCAAATAAACATTTTCAAATTATTTACATACTGTAATATTCCAGACAGTTTTTTTACGCAAAATGACACTATTAAAAAACTTCATCAAAAAAAAATTTATTCTCATTGGTTCATTATCATTATTATTGGGATTATTTTATTACTATATTTTTTTATCAACTTCAAACATCGCATATCAGGATCAATTTGCCGAACCACAAATCAATCTGATTACAAAATATTTTGAAGGAAATTTATCTTTTGAAGATGTATGGCAAATCCACAACGGACACAGAATGTTAGCCTACGACCTGATCAAAGTGGCAAATGTGATTTTTTTCAAATACAACACACAAATAGAGATGTTCCTGACAGGAATATTTTTATTGCTGGCATCAGTTTTTCTTTATCAAAATTTCAAAAAAAATTTCAGCACTCTACCCGAAAAAATAATTCAAATACTATTTATACCAACGGCAATTATCATTTTCAGCCTTAATCAATGGGAAAACTTTGTATTCTCAATGGGTCTGGCAAACATCATGCCCATCCCGTTTATAATACTTTCCTTTATAATCCTTGAAAAAATATTCCTTAGGGATTCTTTTAAATTAAATTCAAAACTGACGTATTATTTTATATTTCTTACCATACTGACGGTTTTATTTTTTGGAACAGGAGGTTCAATAGTATTTGTGCTCACATTAATCCTCGCCACACTTACAAAAATATTAATCGAGAAAAAACTCAATCGCACGAATATAAAAATTCTCCTATTGGTTTTAGCCGCTTGCTTACCGGCACTTTACATATATTTCAACGGTACGGACCGATCAGATCCGACGATAAACCAAGGAATCAATTACATTATTTTCAACCTCGCGGACTCCATAAAATTCATAATTCTTTCCTTCTCCGGAAGCGTCTTGGGCTACGACTACATTCTGGGTTTTAAAAATTTTTTAAATATAGAGCTAAACCTTTTAATACCTTTTTCAATTGGAACACTGGTATTTTTCTATTATATATATGCAATAAAAACCTACATTTCCCTCAAAATTCAAAAAAAATCCTACTTGCCGGTTTTTCTGATACTCTTCTCTTTTATAAGCATAGCACTTGTTTTATTAACCAGATATTACTACGGAATAAACTATGGAATGTCTTCAAGATATACAACATATTCACAGTTTGGAATCATAGGAATTTTCTGGATAATGCTATATGCGATTTATTACGAAAAGGAAAAATCAAAGAAAATTTTTTCAAAAAAAACAGCGGCCATATTCATATTAACAATGATTATTTGCGGTCAAATACTCACATATTCCATTGAATTTGCGTGGGCTCCATATAGAAAAACATTTTATAAGAATCTCGAACAAATGGCCCTTAACTATGAAAATTACACAACAGATCAGCTGGCAAACGGATTTCAATACAGACATAATGAACAAGTCATCAAGGCATTAGCAACGCTGAAACAATATAAATTAAACGTTTTCAGTAAGTAAAATTTCACAAATAACATTTTACCCGACAATTTCCTTAAATTGCGCCGCTTCATAATCCTCAGAAAAATATTTTTTAACATATTGAATCGACTTTTCGGAAATCTCTTTCAACTCGTTTTCCGATTGATACAAAGCAACAACTCTTGCAGCAAATTGATCCGGATCATCATATGAATTTAGAACTTTATCTATCTCCTTCAATCCCTCCAAACCTATGGAAGTCGAAACAACCGGAACACCGTTATACATTGCCTCTACAACTTTTCCTTTAATACCGGCCCCATATCTCAAAGGCACAACAACAAGTTTTATGTTTTTATAATAATCATTCAGTTCATCCTCGGTCAAAAATCCTTTAACAACAACGTTCTCCCTTTTTAAAGCAAAGATTTCCTCCGTGGGATTTGACCCGGCAATTATCAATTTCACATCCGGCAACTTTTTTGCTATCAATGGAAATATCGAATTTACAAGCCAGCAAGCCGCATCGATATTTGGTTTATGATTAAATCCCCCCAAAAAAAGTATATTTTTTCTTCCGGAAAAATCACAAGCTTTTAAATCAAACTTATCGTAAATCAACACGGGTACATCAACAATTTTCTTAAATTTAAATTCTCTCTCAACAATTTTTCGTTCATATTCACTGATCATAAGGACATAATCGGATTTTGCGATCAACTTTTCTTCGATTTTTCTAAAATTTTCAATCTGGATTTTCAATTCGGGAGACTCTTCAATTTCCATCTGCCTCTTAAGTCTCAAATAATGCAGATCATGGCCATAATACAAAGTTTTAGCTTTGAGATTTTTTTGAATAAAATCAATATATTTTATGGAAACCAATGGCCTGCTCAAAAACACGAAATCAATCTCCTCAGCATTTTTCATCATCCACTTCTTCCAGTTTCTCGCATACCAAAATCCATACAGCACCTCAATACCCATCTGTTGCAGAGTTTCAGTATATTCTCCGGAATAAAAAAAATTATCGGGAATAAACTTCACTCTAAATCCCATATTAATAAAAGACTTCAAATGTTGAAAAATTGACTTGGAACCGGCATCTTTATCAAAAGTCGGCACCATATGATCAATAAACAAAATTGTTTTTTGTTTTGGTCGCTTTATTGGATATTCAAAAACATTCACGATTTTATCTTTATTTTTCACATTTTCTCCAATTAGTTTTTTGCCCTCCTTAAGACCCGTAACTATCACAGACTTTGGCTGAAAAAATATTTTTCCACCCTGATTCAAAACTTTTTTCGCCAGCAATAAAAAACTCTCAAAATCAAAAGAAAACCTTTCAGCAATAAAATTTTTATCAATCAATATGGTACTTCCATAGAGGAAATCGACTTCTCTTAAAAATGAATATTCCGGTTTAAAAGAATTATCTCTCAATCCCATAAAATCCCCACCACAATTAGACAAAATACCGGGACCGCCAACTATACGTCTTTCATTATCAATAGCAATTCCACCTACAAGCTTAATTTTTTCATGCTTCTCAAAAGCAAAAACCAGTGCGGATAACCATTTTTTTTGAACCTGAAAAACATCATCCATCAAAACAACAAAATTACCCGACAACAAAGAAGGCTTTATTTCTGGAATAAAATCAATTCCGGAAATTTTCCCGGACATTTCTTTTTTCTCTACTTCGGATAAATCGCCATACAGATAGACTTTGTATAAAAGATCCGGAGTATTTCGTAAAATTGAAGACACACACAAATACAGATTTTCTAAATCGGAAAAATTAATAACAATTGAGATCTCAGGATTTTCGCATTTCGGAATTGTAATTACAGTCATTTCACTAATATCCTTATCCTTTTCAAAATCGCATCTGTAATCTTTACGTCCAAACGACATTTTTCCTCCCAACAACTGATAAACCGACAATAGAAAAAACCATCGCCTTGAACCATAAGGTATCAAAAATCTAAAGATCCCGGATTTAACAATTTTTTCCGTAATTTTTTTCAACATAAAAAACTATTTATTAAAAAGCCTCTTTATATAACGAAAAGGAAACAAAATCATTGATCCAAGCTTATAAGAATAAGAATTTTTTAAATTATGATTTTCCGACTCCAAAGCCAAAATATATTGTTCCCCCTGTTTAAAATAACTCAGTTGTTTTTTATCGGAGGCATCTTTAAGACTTTTATAATCAAACAGATAATTCGACCAATTTTTATTTTCCAAATTTATCGTACTCTGAAAATGATGTTCCCACTTTAAAAACAGTTCAATATGATCAGACTCGATTTCAAAATAATCAAACAAATCATTTATTCCGATATTATTTTTCAACAACAAAACTCCATTTTGTAAAAAGAAATAATAACACGACCTAAAAAGGATAAACTCAATTGGAATTGGAAAATTAAACGTCCATTCATAATCAAACAAAACATATTTTTGATCAGAAACAAAAATATTATCAAAATTAAAATCCAAAACACTCGGATTTATGGATTCAAAATTCTCCACCCCGGATTCACCAAATTTTTCCATAAAATATCTATCCGGAAGCGAAGTAATTTTCGGGAAAGAGTTTAAAACACCTTTAAAACTCTTCAACATTTTCCAAAAATCATCCTTTAAATTCTTCGACAATAAATCCAGCAAAACAGTCTGAAATGTTTTTTTATGGCAATATGGAAAGACAACACAATTTCCTTGTTTTTCTGGCTTCAATAATGTCACCAACAAATCAAGTTTCGCAAGATCTTCATATTTTTGAAAAAATGATTCCAAAAAAATCCGTGAATTTTTATCTTCTGCAATTTTTTTTACAATCAACTCGGGTCCGTTTTTTTCAAAAACGGTTATAAGCCTAAATTCGGGTTTTCGTTGCGAATTGTAACGTGAATAAACAATCATTTTATTTTGCAAAAATTAAAAAAGAATTTGAAAAATGTTCAAACAAACCAGCTTTAGACAATGATCCCAAAACCTTTTTTTCATCAAAAAGCGAGTTTCTCTTTGCGGAATAATCTTTGAAAGGAAAAAGCGATTGTCTGACTTCATGATTACCGTTTGGCAGATAATCCTGTGAAAAAATTTCCAAAGGCATTTTATAATCGGGAAAAGGATAATAATAAAAGAACTCTTGAAACCCAGCCTGTAACAATAAAGCATCCAATTCCTTTTTACTAAAAGTTCGAAACGAATCATCCACGGAATAATCCTCAATGGAATCAAACAAAATACCACTATGATCTTCCGTACACCCAGACCAATATTTTAAACCAAGTTTGTTTTCAATAGCCAAAACAAAAACTCCATCTTTTTTCAATAAACCACGAAGCAAAGTTAAAAAATCCAGATAAGGATCCTTGATTTTATTATTTTTCCCCACATACTCCATGACACCTATAGATGTCACATAATCAAATTTTTGTGTCAAATTCACATTTCTGACATCACCGGCAAAAACGGTTAAATTATCAAAATTTTTATGTCTGTTAAAAATAATTTTAGCTCTCCTTTCAGTCAATTCAACAGAAGTAACCTGTGATACCTTTTCACAAAACATTCCGGTAAAAGCACCGCATCCACCACCAATTTCCAACAAAGTCGACTGTGGAGTAAAATCATACCAAGACAGCAAATTTCTTCGTATCGGAGATAAATGATACTGCATTGCCCAATTGGATTTATCTTTTAACAATTCGGACACACCCGTTTCATTGTTTGAAGTCTTAAAAAAATTCAAAAGCTTTTCTTCTGTTTCATCTTCAGAATACCAATCGTTACTACCTTTAAAATCCAGAATCAACTTCGCTCCCTTCTGCGTCATAATTTATTGCTTAACAATTTTTATTTCACTCTTCGGATCAACAATTCCGATAAATCTTTTACCAGCAACTATTTCAAACAAAACAGCATCATACAACCTGTGGTAAACCAAAAAATTATCCCGAAAATCATAATTGGTACACCCCAAACATAAAGAATAATTTCCGGCCTGTAAATTTAAAGACAAAGAAAACTCGACATTCACACGATCCCCCGCTTCATAATTGCCGGATAAAACCTCTTCAATCAATGTATTTGTACCAGTAAGTTCAAGGCCTTTAATATCCCGGATTGTAAAAGCAAAAATCGGATTCTCAACCTTATTTTTAAATAGAATCGACATCCGGACAACAACATTTTCTCCGGATAAAAAAATATTCCTCTTTTTATTATCCCGCCCAATTAATCCATATTCAATAATTTCGGCAGAATCATCACCGTATTCCAAAACACTGGAATTGTCTGATAACGCTCCGGAACCATGTGAATCAGAAACAATAATTTTTTTATAATAATCAACGGAATTTTTAGGCACACCGGAATGGACCAAAACACCTCTTTCAAAAACAAAAACCAGATCACAATATCGTATGACGCTATCCATCGAATGAGTCACAAATAAAATTGTCTTTCCTTTTTTCTTAAAATCCTCAAATTTTTGATAACATTTTTGTTGAAAAGCAATATCACCAACAGCCAGCGCCTCATCAATTATCAAAATGTCCGGATCCACACTAACCGCAACCGCAAAAGCCAAACGGACAAACATACCGCTGGAATAATTTTTTACAGGTTGATAAATATAATCCCCAATATCAGCAAATTCCAAAATTTCTTTCAATTTTCCGTCAATTTCTTTTTTCGAAAACCCCATGACCGCACCATTAAAATAAATATTATCCATTCCTGATAAATCGGGACAAAATCCCGCACCAAGCTCAAGCAGGGAAGAAATTCGACCATTCACATAAACACTCCCTGAATTTTGTGAAAGAACTCCGCTCAAAATTTTAAGCAAAGTGGATTTTCCGGCTCCATTTCGACCGATTATTCCGACAGTTGTACCTTTTTCAATCTCAAAAGAAACATCTTTCAGCGCAAAAAAATCCTTATGATATTTTTTCCTCAAAGGATGCAAAAATTCCTTAACAAAATCCACAGGCTTATTGTAAAGCTTATACAACTTGCTTACATGATCCATTTTTATAGCAATCTCAGACATAATTACAAAACGTCAGCAAAATAATTTTTACTTTCCCTAAACAATTTTACTCCAACAACCAATACAATCAGACTAAAAAGCCAAAAATATAATGTTTGCCAGGGATATTCCCAAAACCAATCTCCATAGATAAAGCTATCTCTGTATCCCTGCACAATATAAGCAACCGGATTTAGAAAAACCAAAAAATAATATTTTTCCGGCACTATACTCATATTCCAAACGACAGGCGTAAGCCAAAAACCAAACTGAAGAATAATAGCGACAATCTGCGTCGTATCGCGTACAAAAACCTTTGCCGTTGAAGTAATTAAACCAACTCCACAAAGCAAAAAAATCAACGCAAAGGTATAATAAAAGATTTGCAAATAGCTGATTTGAAAAGGCACATCATACGCAATCAAAAAAGCCAGACAAATTACAACAAAAACTCCATGCGTAAAAATAGAAGAAATCAACTTAACAAAAGGCAAAAACACAATTTTAAACTGAATCTTTTTGACCAAAAAAGAGTACTCGATATATACATTTGAAATATTTTGAAAAGCATCCGAAAAAAAATTCCAAGCAATAAGACCGCACACAAGCCAAACAACAAAAGGCACCTGCGTATCCACAGTCGGAGTCCTGAAAGCATAGGAAAACACAATCCACAAAACCAATATCATCATCAAAGGCTGAACAATATTCCACAAAAATCCAAGATTGGAACCTGCATATCGATAAAAAATATCGCGCTTCACAAGCTGATAAAGCGCATATCGCTTCATATAAAAATCTTTAAAAAATCCAATTACCGAGTACATTTATTATAGTTAAAACCCGCTGCATTATAATCAAAAGTTTCACCGGGGAAAACCAAATAAAGATGCGAACCAATCAGTAATTGACTATTACGTCATTTCTTATATAAATTACTGCCCCCTCGTATTCGGGAAAACTTTTATAAACATGAAAATGCGCCCGAATATAGTCATTTAATTTTTTCGCATAATCTTCAAATTTTTTATCATCCATATAGTGAGGCTCATCATAGACTAAATATTTAACATTCCTAATTTCCAAAGTTTCAATAATCTCATCCAAAATATTCTCATCAAAATTTCCCGGAATGACCAAATCAAATCTCGTGGGATTTTGTCTGCCAAGTAAGGAATACAACATCGGATTCATGGGATAAATAAACAACAGTTCATCTTTTTGAATGAATAAATTTATGTCATCAATCAATTTATCGTATTTTATATTTGTATTAACATTAACCAGCAACCCATCAATCTGTAAAAATTCCGAGTCATAGTTCAAATATTTAAAATATTTTTCCCTTAAATAATATGAAGCGGAAGACAAAGCCACGACACAAAATACCAGAGAAACAATGATAATTTTTCTATAATCACGTTTAAAATTTATTAATTTCCAAATTAAATAAAAGAACAAAACAATCAGTAACGGCAAAGTCGTTCTCACCTTCAAGAAGCTATACCTTTCAAAATTATGTAAAAAAATAAAGGCCGAAAAAACAAACAAAATAAACAAATAAGAATCAACTTTTCTTCTATAAAAATTTCTTAATATTAAAACAAAACTCGTTATCAAAACCAAAAGCTGAAAATAAAACAAATACGGACTCAGATTTTCAACCCGAAAGTCAAAAAAAATATTTTTTAATTGGTAAATTGAAGGTGGATAAAGCCTTGCTTCAGAGAAAACAGTCAGCGGGAATTTTAAAATGTAAGTATACATGTCTGAAAAAGCCCCCGTATAAACAAAAAAAGATAAATATACAAAAGATAATGACAACAAGACCAGCACAAACTTTTTTATGAAAGAAACAGTTTTTTCCTTATTAAAAGAAAAATATAAATAGACAAGTATAATCAAATAAGCAACAAAAGCGTAAAAGCCAATGCTTTGCTTGAAAAATCCAGCAAGAAAGAGAAACAAACCTGAAAAATATCCACTATTGCTTTTTCCATTTTTAACAAAATCAAACAAAAAAATCATACTGATAATTGCAAGCAAAACGGAATTCCAGGAATATGACGGTGAAATTAAGCCCAGACTCAACCCAAAAAAAACACTTACAATCCAGCCCAAGCCGGAAAGAAAAAGATTTTTTGTAATATAAAACAATATTTTCAATACCAATAAAGATAATAAAGAACCGAAAAAAACCATAAGAAATCTCAAGGTCTCAATTGAGTTTCCAAATATTTTCAACAAAATAGCTCCAAAATAAAAAAATCCCGGGGTTAAAAGTGTAAAAAAATCCCGATATGGTACCTCTCCGTTAAGAAGCCTATTCATGCTATTTATCACAAACCCCTCATCCAAATAATTTAAACCGTACATGGAATAAAGTGATAAATACCAGAAACTAATCAAAAAACAAGCCAAATAAAGAAAATATAGATTTGTGTTTTTTTCAAAAAAAGCATCAATATTTTTAAGAAAAAATTTCATAACCTGAGAATTAAAATTCTATTTCTTCTTCCTCACCACCGCGACAAGCGAAACTCCAAACGGAAAATTCATCAAACCAAGCAGATATTTTTCAAAAGAAAATATTTTCTCAAACAGGATATTCACATATTTATTGGGCATTTTCGCGTCCGACCCCTTCTTTCTTTTCATTAAATTATTAAATTTTCTGACAAGAAAAATAGGCAGAAAAAGCAAAGAATTCAGATAAGAGATTTTTAATATTTCAAAACCGGAGTTTTTGAGTTTGTCCTGAAGTTCATCAAATTTATAACGTCTCTGATGCGCATGCACCACGTCGTGATGACTCCAGAGAAACATATACGCCGGCACAGTAATAATAAAAACACCATCATCTTTCAAATGCGCACAAATCCCATCCAGTGAAGCCCGATCTTCAGCGACATGCTCAAGCACATCCAACGCCAGTATCAAATTGAAACTTTCTTTCGGAAACGGCAGATCGTCAGGCAAAAAACCTTTTTTTATTTCCCCGTCAAAAACCTGTCTGCTCAAAGCGATAGCCTCATCCGAAGTATCCATACCATAAACCGTACCGAATTTCCGCAGAGAATCAAGCATAAACCCGCTCCCGCAACCGATATCCAAAATCTTATTATCTTTTACCTCACCTTCCAGATATTTTTCAACCAGAGACAAAACGATTTTCTTTTTCGAAGTAAACCACCAGTGTTTTTGCCCAAGAGTCGATAATTCCTGAAATAAATATTTTTCCATTCGAGCCAAAATTAAAACAAAAAGATAATATCATTTCCCAAAAAATATAAAAGCCCGGCAAAAAAATCATATTTATGAAGGCCGGTTCTAATGTTATCTTCAACTCAGACGAAAACGATTTATCCGTATAAAATGCAAGAAGATCTCACAGTTATAATACCTGTATACAACGAGCAAAAAACGATTACCACGCTTCTTGAAAAACTTTTTTCAATTCTTAAAAATTCGCGTCTGACATATCAGGTAATCATTGTAGACGACGGATCTACCGATGATACAAAAAAAATTCTCCGGAAATTTCAAAATGAGAAAAAAACAAGCTGTCCTTATGAATTGATTCTTCATGAAAAAAATCAGGGCAAAGGCGCAGCTATCCACTCTGCAATAAAAAAAGCAAACGGACAGTACACGATCATTCAGGATGCGGACATGGAATACAACCCCTCAGACATCATCGGATTATACAATCACGCCAAAGAAAAAAATCTCCGTGTTATCTACGGCTCAAGAAACAAAGGAAACAACAAACGCGGTACATTTATCTTTTATTGGGGCGGACGACTGGTCACTTTTTTCACGAACCTTTTATTTCGACAAAAACTCACCGACGAAGCCACATGTTACAAACTTATCGACACAAAACTTCTTCAATCTTTTCCGCTTAAAGAGAAAGGATTTGCTTTCTGTCCCGAGGTCACAGCCTGCCTGGCAAAAGAAAAAATCAGGATCGAAGAAATCCCAATCTCATATTCTCCCCGCTCAAAAGAACAAGGTAAAAAAATCAACTGGCGCGACGGATTAAAAGCAATTTCAACACTATTTCTGATTCGATTTCCAAATATCAATATCCACCTGCTCGCACTACTTGTAAGCGTCATAACATTTTTATTATACGCGACCACATGGCACGTTTCGTTTGAAGGATACGAAGGGGAAACCGTAAACGCAGCCTTAAAATTATTTTCCGGCGATTACGAAGTCAAAAGAGCAGGAATCTCCGCACTCTTACTATATATGCCGTTTATTTTTGTCTACGAACTCTTCGGTGGAATACACATCCCTATTCTTTCAATCGCCATTATTACATATTCCGCAATCACCGGCGGACTTTTATTTTATATCGTCTGGTACCTGACAAAGAAAAAAAGCATCAGTTTAATAGTCCCGCTAATCATAATTAGCGCAACAAATATGTGGCCATATGCAAATATCGGGATGGAATATCAGGCCATGTTTTATCTGACATTACTTTTATTTTTATTATTGCGCTGGAAAGAAAAAAAGAGCTCGCTTTTCTGGCCAGCAATAATCTTTGCGCTTCTTTGCACAGCAAAATCCTATGGTCCGGTTTTTGGCTTGCCAATGGTACTATTTATATTTTTCGCGTCACAAAAAGACAACTTCAAAAAAAATATTTTTTTATCATTGATTCCTGCTGCAATCATATTCCCTCTCTATCTAGCCATTCAATATTACACATCCGGTTCCGGCACCGGATGGTATTCCCTTCGACAGGAATTTCAAATCTGGACCTGGTGGGAAGGTTTTTACGGCGTATTTTTTTCAATCGGAAAAGGAATCCTGATTTTCAATCCGATCCTGATACTCGCACTCTTCAAGTGGCGACAATTTATAAAAGAGCACAAAGAAACCGCCGTCTTCATTCTATGCTCATTTTTGCTCCTCTTTCTCATCACCGCACCTTTCAGTTTTTGGGCTGACGAAACTCCCGGAATAAGAAAACTCATCCCGATTATCGGTCTATTAAATCTTCCTTTGATTTACTATTTCTCCGGAGATTTTTTCAGAAAAAAAATTCAAGCATTAGGCATTCTCTCAATTATTTTCGCATCCATCTATATACAAAT
>Ga0265297_10007980_pt1 | contig 14359 bp, 13 predicted proteins | sample Munlanlwell13791_FD_192502 | JGI IMG/M metagenome (GOLD analysis project Ga0265297, IMG submission 192502) | Leachate microbial communities from a municipal landfill in Southern Ontario, Canada - Leachate well 137-91 | ecosystem: Engineered > Solid waste > Landfill > Unclassified | place... | reverse complement strand
TTGAAAAAATAATTGAATTTTATGAAGGCGTAAGGGAAAGTAGGGGGGTGGATATTCTATATATGGAAATGGATCATCCCTTAGCTGGAATAAAAGTTATAACAGATAAGAATTTGTTTATATTATTTCAACCAAATAATAATATTAAAAATCAACTTAATAATTTAGAAATAATTTTTAAATCCAATAGCCCAAAAGAGTATGTTGATTTAAGATATGATGAGAGAGTGTATTGGAAATAGGGTATCAGAGTAGCAAGTTACGAATAGTAGCTTATAGAGTAATTGTGGATAAGTGGAGTAGTACCCTAAGGTTGTTTGTTATATAATATATCTATCTTCGTATAACACAGGATAACCGATGATAATATAATCAAAACATATGGAAAATAGCCAAAAATCAATTATCGAACATATAAACAATTTTTTAGAGTATTGTGAAGTAGAAAAAGGTTTAAGCCCAATCTCAACAAAGAATTACCATAATTTTTTAAAGGTATTTATTGAATGGCTAAAAAAAAATAGCTTAACAGGTCTTAAGCCTCATCAGTTCACAGTAAAACACATTTGGGATTATAGGCTTTATTTAAGTCGTAAGATGGATTATAAGGGTACTTATATCAAAAAAACAACCCAGAGTTATTACCTAAGGGCTTTAAGGGGTTTGTTTAACTATTTTACTGTTAAAGATATTAATTCTCTTTCAAGTGAAAAAATAAATTTGCCAAAATTAACTGATCAAGATAAAAAAATAAAATTTTTAAAGATTGAACAAATTGAGAAACTTTTTGAAATGCCTGATATTACAAATAAGCAAGGACTACGTGATAGGGCGATTCTAGAAGTCCTCTTCTCTACTGGAATACGTGTATCAGAATTAACTTCGCTTAACATAAAACAGTTTAATTCTTTTAAATTAATAGAAAATAAAATTGATACCTTAGAAATAAATATTTATGGCAAGGGAGGTTCAGCCCGTCCTATTTACTTTTCTCACAGATCTTTAATTTGGCTGGGTAAATATCTAAAAATTCGTGGAAACGATATGTATTCTCCCCTTTTTATCAACTATCAGAAAAATTTTGATGATGAGGAACATCGTTTAAGTTCACGCGGTGTTGAATCTTTGGTTAAGAAATATACCATTATGGCTGGTTTGCCAGTTGATGCCACTCCTCATACTCTTCGTCATTCCTATGCCACCGACTTATTAGAGCAAGGAGCAGATTTACGTTCTGTTCAAGAACTTTTAGGGCATAAAAACATAGCCACAACACAAATATATACGCATGTTACCAATAAGGGACTGAAGAATGTTCATAATAAATATCACAGCAAGATGAAAGAATAATAAAATATGTCGGTAAAACGTTGTTAGAAGAAAAACATTTATAAAATTTCGGGAAGTTCACAAAAAATTTCACAGTGGACGACAATAAAAAATACGAATTTAATTCGTATTTTTTATTATCTAAAAGTTGAGTATCTATTATAAACTACTTGTTATTATATAATCCAACATTTTAGTGAAACTTATACCAGCATGACCAGCTGCTTCTGGAAACAAACTAACTGGAGTCATTCCTGGAATAGTATTAGTTTCAATGGCATAAATTTTTCCAGTATTATCTTCAATAAAAAAATCCGTTCGGCTCATTCCACGGCAGCCTAAAGCATTGTGGGCTAGGATAGCTTTAGTTTTTAGAATTTCATTTATGGCAATAGAAAAATCTGCTGGACAAATGTGGGTTGATCCACCTTTAGCGTATTTCGCTTTATAATCATAAAATTCTCCTAAAACTGGTAAAATATGGGTTGGTGGTAATGCCATTAATTTACCATTTTTTTCTATCACCCCACAGGTAGCCTCTTGGCCTTTAATAAATTTTTGAATCATTATCCAATCAAATTCTTTTAGACTTTTGTTAATTCCTTTGACCAAATCTTTTTCTTGTTTAATTAATTTTACACCCACAGCCGAACCTTGGTTGACTGGTTTTAACACACAAGGAAAATGAATTTCTTTTTTAATAGTTTTAATAATCTCTGGTTTGTTTACTAGCCATTCTTTTTTATTAAAATGTTCAAATTCTGGTGTATCTATTTTGTTTAACCAATAAATTTGAGCAGATAATACTTTATTCATACCTAAAGAACTAGATAAAATATCAGATCCAGTGTATTTAATGTCTAAACATTCCAAAAGTCCTTGTACTCCCCCATCTTCACCATGTGTACCATGAAGAGCTATAAAAATAACATCAACTTTCTTTTTTAAATCAGATAAATTTATTAGTTTTTTGTTTTTATTTTTTATTTCGTAAAATTTTCTATTTTTACCAAATTCGATTGGCAGTATTTGGTATTTATTTTTATCTAGATTTTCTAAAATAGCCTTTCCGGTAATTAAAGATATCTCCCGTTCTTTGGAAGGTCCGCCCATTAAAACTCCTATTTTTATTTTGTTAGTCATAATGTTAAATAATTCATTGGATTAACAGGAATTCCATTTTTTCTTACTTCAAAATGTAAATGAGGGCCAGTGGTAAAAGGTCCAGCTCCAACAGTACCAGGTGTTGCTCCAGAGTAACCAATAATATCACCTTGATATACAAATTGATCAGCAGAAACAACGATTTTACTTAAATGTCCATATCCAGTGGATAATCCGCTGGTATGCACAATTAAAACATAGGCATAACAACTTGGTGAATCACAATATCTGGCTTGAGCTACATATCCAGATTTAGATGCTACCACTGGAGTTCCTTGGGAAGCACGCAAATCAATTGCATTATGTTCAAAAATATTTCTGTAAGGATATGAAGCATCGTGAAATTCGGCTGTTATGTATCTACTTGGTACTGGCCAAATAAAATCAGATGCATCTTCTACATCTAGATTATTTTTTTCAGATTCTAAGCGTTTTCTAACCTGTTCTTCATAACTCCTAATTTCATTTTCAATTTGTTGATATTGATTGCGTAGACTGCTTAATAGAGTTTGGTATTTTAATTCTGAAGATTTTGTTTGATCTAAGATTACCGTTTTATAAGTTGTTTGTTCTTCTAAATCTTGTTTTTTATTTTCTAATTCTGTTTTTAATTTTTTATAGGATTCTTTTTTGTCTTCAACTTCTTGTTTTTTGGTATCTAATTCCTCTTTAGCCATACGTAAAGTTTTGACACTACGTCCTAAATCAGTATAAATATCCTCTAAATTTTTAATTTGATTATAAAATTCAGCAAAATCATCATTGGTTAATAAAATTTCCAAATAATTTTTTTGATCCTGGATATGAAGATTTTGTATTATTTGAGAAATTAAAGTTTTTTGTTTTTCTATGGTTTTTTCTTTATCATCAATGGAAAGTTGCAAAGCATCAATTTCTAACTCTGCTTTATTTATTTTTGCCTCAGTTAATTCAATATCTACTTCTGTTTCCGCTAATCTGTTATTGAGGATGGCCATTTGATTTTTTAGAGAAACGGCCTCTGTTTGCTTTGATTTTATACTTTTTTCATATTCAGCAATAGCATTTTCCATTTCTTTGATTTTATCTTTTTTTTCTTGAATTTGTTTGTTTAAACTTTCTATTTCTTGAGTATTACCATCAGTTTCTGCAAAAACAAAATTATTTGTTCCCAAACAAATTAAGGTAGTTATTAACAAGAATAATAAAAATTTTATTTTCATAATCAAAATTATTATATCATAAAAAAAATAATAAAAAAAGAAGGTCTGTTAAGAACTTCTTTTTTGTCTTTTTGTTAGTTTAATGATTGATCTATTCTTTTTAACACTTCATTTTTGCCTAAAACGTCAGCAATTTCAAAAGGTCCAGGAGAATCTTTTTGACCAGACAAGGCTACCCGCAGAGGATATAAGATATCACCATTACCATATCCTTTTTCTTTAATCCATAAGGTTGTTATTTCCTGCAATTTTTTTTGCTCAAAATTGCTTTCTTCAACTGTCTGCAAAAATTCTTTTAATTCTTTCAAATTTTTTTCAGTAGTAGATAAATCATTTTTTTTCCAAATTAAATCTTCTTTTTTATATTTAGGTAATTCAAAGATAAATTTTATGGCTGTTGGTAATTCTGATAAAGTTATTATTCTGTCTTTTTCCAAATTAAATAATTTTTCCAACCAATTATTATCTTTAGTATTTAAATTTTTATTAGTAACATACCATTTTTCTTTTTCTATCCATGGTAAACAAATATTAACTAGTTTTGTTCCATTTATTTTTTTTAAATATTCCCTATTATACCAATTTAGTTTTTCTATATTGAAAACAGCTCCGGACGAACCTATTTTTTTAAAAGTGAATTCTTTTTTTAGCTCCTCTAAAGTAAACAGTTCCCTGTCACCTCCTGGATTCCAGCCTAAAAAAGCTACAAAATTAATTAGAGCTTCTGGTAAATAGCCTTTATCTCTGTAATCTTTTACTGCCACGTCACCTTGTCGTTTAGAGAGCTTGGATTTATCAGAATTTAGTAATAAAGGTAAATGGGCAAATTTAGGTATTTCCCAACCAAAAGCTCGATAAAGAGAGATATGTTTAGGTGTGGAAGAAATCCATTCTTCCCCTCGGATAACGTGCGTAATGCCCATTAAATGGTCATCAATTACCACTGCAAAATGATAGGTGGGATAACCATCAGATTTTATTAAAACTTGATCATCAATTGTTTCATTTTTAAACTTTACTTCTCCCCGAATTAAATCATTAAAAATTGTTTCTCCGGTTGGAATTTTTAGACGAATAGTAAATTTTTCTCCACTAGCTACTCTTTTCTTCGCCTCTTTCAGACTAATTGTTTTACAAAATCCATCATATTTTGGTTGAACTTTATTTTTTACACATTCTTCTCGTAATTTTTCTAATCTATCTTTATCACAAAAACAATAATAAGCATCGCCACTTTCTAGAAGTTTTTTTATATATGTTTGATAAATTTCTAAACGTTCGGATTGAATATATGGGCCATTTTTACCTTCTTGAATAACTTGCGTTTCATCTGGGTCTGAAAAATTATCTGCTTTTACACCCTCATCAGGGATAATGCCAGCCCAATATAAAGATTTTAAAATATTTGTGGTGCCATCTGCTACAAATCTTTCCCTGTCAGTATCTTCAATTCGAAGTAAAAATTTACCACCATTTTTTTGAGCCAACAAATAAGAATAGAGCGCGGTTCTAAGACCACCCACATGCAAATATCCAGTTGGACTTGGCGCAAAACGAGTTTTTATCATAGGTTTATTTAATTTTTGATAATAATATCCCTACTGACACTCCTAAATTTAAGCTATCAGCTTTTCCATATCCTGGTATAGTATACACCTCGTCTGCTAATTCTTTCAAGTCCGAGCTTACTCCGTGTGATTCGCTACCGAAAATGTAGACTGTTTTTTCTGTTGGTTTAATATTGGCAACATCTTTGCCCTTCATATCTAATAAAACTATTTTGTACCCTTGTTTTTTAAAGACTTTTAAGTCTTGAGTAATTTTTGTACTCACGTAAATATTTTCTCTAAAGATGGAACCCATAGTAGAACGGACAGTTTTTTCGTTATAGGGATCGACACTTTCTTCTGATAATAAAATATTTGTGATACCAAACCAATCGCAAGTACGTATGATAGTTCCTAAATTTCCGGGATCATTTATTTTATCTAGCGCTACAACTGGTTTTTTGTTATATAATAGGTCGTCTAATTCTACATCATTTTCTTCCACTACAGCTAATACTCCGGGGAAAGTGTCAGTGCTTTTAATATCACCAATATCACCCCGACCACAAAATTCTATTTGAACACTTTTAGTGTTCGCTACGATAATTAATTCTTCAACCCCCTTTTCATCTCTTCTTTTTCCTTCGATTAAAATTAAACTTATTTTAGAATTTGAATTAAGAGCCTCCCCTACTCCTTTTACACCTTCAATTAAAAATTCACCATATTCTTTGCGATATTTTTTTTGTTTTAATCTTTGGATGTGTTTGATAATAGGTTTACTGAGCATAAAATATTATTTATTTTTTAAATATGGATTTGGTGTAGAGAAATAAAAATTTGACAGTGGCATTAAATATTCTCGGCAGTCTTTTTGGTTCTCTAATTAATCGCCACATCCATTCCATCCAAATTGTCCTTATCCATTTAGGGGCTCGTTTAATTTTTTCTGATAAAAAATCAAAACTTCCTCCCACTCCCATCGCAATTTTTACGCTTGGTATACCTGTTAAATTTTCATATATCCATTTTTCTTGCTTACCCATGCCGAAAGCCACGAATAGGACATCTGGTCTGGCTTTATTAATTTTTTGGATAAGATAGTCGTTGTTTTCTATAATCAATTTATTATTTTTGTGGTCTACAATTTTTGGTCCTTGGTTATGCCCAACAATTTTTAAATTAGGGAATTTTTCTTGTAATTTTTTAGCAGTTTGCTTAACTATTTCTTCACTGCTAGATCCTAATAAATATATGCTTTTTTGTAAATTTTCTGCGATTTTACAAATATCAAGTATAAAATCTACTCCGGGGATTACCTTTAATTTGCCTCGGCTCACAAATTGCAAACCTCGGCCATCGGGTAAATTCAAGTCACTAGAATTTAGTATTTGTTTAAAGTACCCATCTTTTTGTGCTTGTACTAAAAATTCTGGGTTGGGGGTAAAGATTTGGTATTGTTTTTCTGAAATTAAAAATTCTCTCACTTTTGTTTGTGCTTCTATCAGGTTGATGTTATCAATTTTTACTCCTAGAATATTCATTATTAAGTTTAGTTCAATATTTTTGAGTCGTCTTTTGGTAATTCTCCATTTTCTTTTTTAATTTTGCTAAACCAAAAAATATACAAAATTTCTAAAATACCAATAGTATTAAATATCAAAAGAATCACAAACCAGACTTTGCTACCTTGACGAGCTGACGTCCACAAAGCCCAACCCTTCCAAATAATTGACCAGATCATTAAAATTGGTAATAAAATTACCAATAGGCCAATCCAGCGAAGCATATCGCCGTTTTGTAAAATTTCTGTACCCATAAGATTATATTTTAAGTTAATTATGCTATAATAATAACATACTTGACTTTTTTTTAAAAGATGTTAAGATACTATTATCACTCTGCTACTGTGAGTGATAATATGCGTTCTATTATAATTATTTTCAACTTTTTTTAATTAAAGTATATGTTTCCACAAAATTTTACCAATAAATCTCAAGAGGCTATTCAAAGAGCCGTGATTATTGCTAACGAAAATGGGCAAATGCAAGTTGACCCCCCTCACCTATTTTTTGCTTTACTTGATTCTGAAGAAAATATAGTTAATTCAGTTTTACAAAAAATAAATGCAAATTTAATTGCTATTAAAGCTGATGCTCAATTTTTGATTGATAAATTACCAAAACAACAAGGCATTACTAATACCAATTCTGGACAAATAATGCTTGGACAATCTATGCTCCATCTTTTTGACACTGCCCAAAAACAAGCTAAATTAATGGGAGATGAATACATTAGTTTAGAACATTTGTTTTTAGCATTTTTATCAGGTAGAAATCCTATTTCTGAATTTTTAGGTAAATACAAAATAGAAGCAGATTCTGTTTTAAAGGCCTTAGCTGAAATTCGTGGTACTCAAAAAGTTGATTCTCCTGAACCAGAAAATAAATATGATACTTTAAAAAAATATACTCAAAATTTAACAGATTTGGCTAAAGAAGAAAAAATTGATCCTGTGATTGGTCGGGATGATGAAATCCGTCGGGTGATGCAAATTTTGTCTCGTCGTACTAAAAATAATCCAGTTTTAATTGGTGAACCTGGCACTGGTAAAACTGCCGTGGTAGAAGGGTTGGCTCAAAGAATAGTTAATGGTGATGTGCCAGACTCATTACTCCATAAAGAAATCGTCGCTTTAGATATCGGATCACTTTTAGCTGGTACAAAATTTCGTGGTGAATTTGAAGAAAGATTAAAAGCAATTTTAAAAGAAATAGATAATTCTCATGGAAAGATAATTTTATTTATTGATGAATTACATACGATTGTGGGAGCTGGTGGTTCGGATGGTTCAGTTGATGCTTCCAACATGTTAAAACCCGCTTTAGCTCGGGGAAAAATACGGGCGATTGGGGCAACTACTTTAAAAGAATATCAAAAACATATTGAGAAAGATGCTGCCTTGGAACGTCGTTTCCAACCTGTGATGATTTTAGAGCCTTCCGAAGATGATACAGTCGCAATTTTACGTGGTATTAAAGAAAAATATGAAGTGCATCATGGTATTAGGATTGCTGATTCTGCTATTATTTCCGCTGTAAAGTTGTCGGAGAGGTATATTACGGATAGATTTTTACCAGATAAAGCTATTGATTTAATTGATGAAGCTTCGGCTGCTCTTCGTTTGCAAGTAAGTTCAATGCCAGAAGATTTGGATAAAATGAAACGGAAAATGATTCAATATGAAATTGAAAAAAGAGCTCTAAAAAAAGAAAAGGATGAAGACTCCAAAGAAAGATTAACTAAAATAGAAAAAGAATTAGCTGAATTAAAAGAACAAAGTGGTGAACTAGAAGCTAAATGGAAAAATGAAAAAGAAATAATTTTTAATATTCATCAGGATAAAAAAGAAATTGATAAACTTAAAACTGATGCTGAAATTGAAGAGCGTAAAGGTGATTTACAAAAAGTAGCCGAGATTCGTTATAGTAAAATCCCTATTATTGAAGGCAGTATCTCTAAACAAGAAAAAAAATTAGCCGAATTACAAAAAGAGAAAGGAATTTTAAAAGAAGAAATTACTGACGAAGATATCGCGCTAATTGTTTCTCGTTGGACTGGAATTCCAGTGGCTCGAATGCTAGAAAGTGAAACAAAGAAATTAGCTCGTTTGGAAGAAGAACTTGAAAAACGTGTTGTAGGACAATTACCAGCAGTCGTGGCTGTAGCTAATGCTATTCGTCGTTCTCGAGCTGGTATTGCTGAACCCAATCGTCCCATTGGAAGTTTTATTTTTTTGGGACCAACTGGAGTCGGTAAAACAGAATTGGCTAAAGCGTTGGCTGAATTTTTATTTGATACTGAGGATGCTTTAGTACGGGTTGATATGTCAGAATATATGGAAAAGCATGCAATTTCCAAAATTATTGGCTCCCCTCCTGGATACATTGGTTATGATGAAGCTGGTCAGCTAACAGAAATAATTCGTCGCAAACCATACTCAGTAATTTTATTTGACGAAATTGAAAAAGCCCACCCTGATGTTTTTAATATTTTATTGCAAATTTTAGACGATGGTCATATTACCGATTCTAAGGGAAGAAAAATAAATTTTAAAAATACTTTGATTATTATGACTTCCAATATTGGTGGTCAGATGATACTTGATATGGGTAAAAAACAAGAATTTGGTTTTGGTAATGGTAAAGATAAAAAGAATTCTGAATTAGTGGAACAAAAAATAAAGGAGACATTACATGAATATTTTAAACCAGAATTTTTGAATAGACTTGATGATATTATAGTATTTCATTCTCTAACCACTAAACAATTAGAAAGTATTGTGGAATTGCAACTAGAAAAAATCAAGAAAAGATTAAAAGAACAAAAAATAAATTTAGAAGTTTCAGCCGAAGCTAAAAAGTATTTAGCTAAAACAGGTTATGATCCAGATTTTGGGGCTCGGCCATTAAAACGTTTGATTCAAACAGAAATTTTAGACCCACTGTCTTTAAAAATAATTGAAGGAAAAATAAAAGAAGGAAAAAATGTAGAAGTCGGAGTAAAAGATAAAAAAATTATTATAAAATAAATTTAAAATAAAAAGTACCAAGAAAATATCTCGGTACTTTTTATTTTATTTTTACTCAGTTGTTTTACCATCAAATTCTTCGTGATCGGCTAGAGCGTCAGCTTTAGTGGCATGTATTACTCCATCTCGGTGTTCGGCCGGAGAATAAATAGTATAAAGTTTTAAATCTTCCAAACCAGTATTTATAACATTGTGATTCATACCAGCTCGAGCTATGGCGGCATCGCCATCTTTAACTTTGTGTTCTACTCCATCTAAAACAACTTTTCCTTCTCCGGCTTCAAAACGGAAAAATTGGTCATGGGTTTCGTGTACTTCAGCGCCAATTTCCTCTCCTGGTTTAAGGTTCATTACCACTAATTGGCTGTATTTGGAAGTATACAAAACTTTTCGAAAATTAGAATTTTCTAAAGTTTCTTGTTCTATGTTACCTGTATATCCTTGCATATAATTATAAATTAAGAGTTAATTTAATATAATTTTATCATAATTTGAAATTTAAAGCAAAAAATGTTAAAATACATTAATAAATATATCCTTATTATTTGTGTTTATGATTAAAAAAACCTTTATTTTTACTTTATTTTTTCTGCTGTTCCCTTCCCTAGTTTTGGCTACTGATGTTTTTAATCCTAATTTTATTATTTCGGACGAAGAAATGCAGGATACCAACACGATGACTAAAAATGATATTGACCAGTTTTTAGATTCCAAAGCCAGTTATTTGAAAAATTATAAAACTACTGATATTGATGGTACTGTCAAAAAAGCATCGGAAATTATTTATACTGCTGCTCAGGAATACAAAATTAATCCCAAATATATTTTAGTGACTCTACAAAAAGAACAAAGTTTAATAACTGCTAAAGCTCCTACTCAAAAACAGTTAGATTGGGCGACTGGCTATGCTGTGTGTGATTCTTGTTCTATGACTGATCCCAAAGTGATGAAATATCAAGGTTTTGCTAAACAAGTTGATAATTCGGCCGGGGTTATTCGTTGGTATTATGATAATACCAATCACCCAGTAGTCAAGCAAAAAGATCAAACCATAAACATTGATGATCAAACAGTTAAGCCCGAGAGTTGGGCGACGGCTTTTTTATATACCTACACCCCTCATTTACACGGAAATGAAAATTTTTGGTCTATTTGGAATGATTGGTTTTCGCAAGGGTATCCTAATGGAACTTTATTAAAAGCTGTAGGTGCCAATGACTATTGGTTAATTCAGGATGGCAAAAGAAGAAAATTTGAGAGTCTAAACAGCCTAGTTACTAGAACTAATCCAAAGTATGCTGTGGTGGTTCCCGAATCGGAATTAAAAAATTATCAAATTGGGACAGAAATAAGATTGCCAAATTATTCAATTTTAAAAAATGGTTCTAATTATTATTTAATAGATAACTATACTATTCGTCCCTTTGCTTCTTATGATGTGGTCAAAAAGTTGGGCTATAACCCGCAAGAAATTATTGATATCACTAGTGCTGATTTAATTGGTTATCAAACAGGTACTACTATTACGGCAGAAAATTCTTCACCCACTGGTGTAATTTATTTTATTACAAATTCTAAAGAATATTATTTATTAAAAGATAATATATTACAACCGATTTTAAGTAAGTCGGTAGTGGATGCTAATTTTAGTGATGTGCCATTAGAAAAGCACAATAAAGAAATACTTAAAAATTATCAGATAGTGTATGAACCTATTAATTTTAAAAATGGTACTTTGCTTCGGGCGAGTGGTTTAATCTATGTTATGGAAGATGGTAAAAAACGTTTAATACCAGATACTAAAACTTTTTTAGCAATGGGGTATAAAGATGAAAATATTATTAATACTGACACAATCACAACTATGGGAATTCCCACTGGCGAAAAAGTATTTTTGCGTTCATCACTAGAAAATAATAATATTTATTTATTAAATCGTGAACAAAAAATTGCAGATTTATTTAAGACTACTCTACCAGCATATCTCGTAGCTGAATATCCCAGTGGATTTATTTTAGCTGGTAAAAATGTTACCACCACTCGTCCGATTGCTTCTTTAACTAAAATTTTGACTGCTTATCAAGCTTTAGATTTAAATTTCAATTTAAATAATTTTACTATTTATGACTCTAAAAAACATTCTGCTTATGGAAATTATTTAAAATTAGTTGATGGAGAAAAAATAAAAAATAGAGATTTGTTTAATTCTATGCTAGTAGGTTCTATTAATAATACCGCTCGGATGGTTGCAAATTCTACCGGATTTACAGAAGAAGATTTTGTTAAAAAATTAAATACTAATTTAGTTGATTGGAGATTAACTGATACCAAAATAAAAGAAGTAACTGGATTATCCGCGGAAAATGTTTCCACCCCTCTGGATTTATTAGCTATTTTTACTAAAGCCTTAGAAAAAGAAGAAATAAGAGAATCTTTAGGTAAAGAAAAATATGAATTTACCGAACTTTATGATAAAAATGGAGTAAAAGAGCATGATTTTACTAGTTCTAATAGTTTAATCATCCCCGGGTTTGTGAATAAAGATTATAATGTTTTGGCTAGTAAGACTGGTTATATTGATGAAAGTGGTGCTAATTTAATTATGTTAATTGAATCTAAAGAAAGTCAAAAACAATACATTGTTTTAACTATGGGAGATAAAAATTGGGCCAAACGTTTTGACGAACCGCATAAACTATCCGAATGGGTGGTTGATGAAAAATTTAATTTAGCTAATAAATAAATATTTTATGTTGTGTTTTTCTTGTATAACCCCTCACCCCATAATGGCCATTCCGACTATTGATAAAATGCTGAGTCATAAAATTGAAGACACTATACAATCTTTACATACTTTGGCCGAAGATTTATATATTAGCAAACCAGATATTATTTTGTTAATTTCTACATCTGAAATTTTAGATGAGGAAGAATTTTTAATCAATGTCTCCCCTACTTTTAATACAGACTTGAAAGAATTTGGTGATTTGGTTACCAAAAAAGAATATCAAGGAGATCTATCATTACCAAATAAAATTTACGAAGCCTGTTTATTGCATAATTTAAAAGCGAGATTATTTATTAAACAAAATTTGATTTATAATTTTAGTATCCCCCTTATTTACCTAGCCAATCATTTAACAGATGTGAAGATTTTGCCTATCACTGTTTCTACTCAGAATCACAAAAGTCATGTTAAGTTGGGAGAAATTATAAAAGAAATAATTTTCACCACCAATAAACGAGTCGCTGTGATAGTCTCAGGTGATTTATCTCATACTTTAAACAGTGATTCCCCAGCTGGTTATAATAAATTTGGAGAAATTTTTGATAATAAAATTCAAGAATTTCTAAGTCAGAAAATTTTATCTGGCATGTTGCAATTAGATGAAAATAATATTACCGAAGCTAAAGAAACAATTTTTAAACAATTGCTAGTGTTGATGGGAATTATGTTAAATGTCCAATATGATTATAAATTATACTGTTATGAGGCACCTTTTGGGGTGGGACATCTTACTGCTAATTTGAGGCTTCCTTAAAATTGTGATTAATAATTTGTAATGTTATGGAAAATTTAAAAAAAATTTTATTACGACCCAAAAAAGATACTAATAAAAACATCCATTCTGAAGCGCATTTTTTAGCTGATGAAATTTCTACTGCTTTTGATGAAAAGAAATTATTTGGTATGTATTTAGGAATAATTAAAAGAATCGGGGTTGACAGGGCCAAACAAATTTTTGCTGAATTAAAAGAAAGCAATGTTAAATCTCCAGGAAAACTTTTTGTTTGGAAAAGTAAGCCGGAAAATAATATCCCAAAAAAATTTGATGAAAATAAATTTAAAAATTAGAAATTTTATTTTATGCTTTTAGAAATTATAACCGAACCAAATAAAATATTGCATCAAATTGGTGTTGATATTGAGTTGGCAGAAATTAAATCAGTAGAATTTCAAAAATTTGTAGATGATATGGTGGAAACAATGTATAAAAAAGATGGGGTAGGTTTGGCCGCTCCTCAAGTTGGTGTTTCAAAAAAATTAACTGTGATTACTAAAGAATATACTAATTTTGAAAGACAGGAAGATTTAATTTTGATAAATCCTAGGTGGGAAAAATTATCACGTTGGCAGTCCTGGGATGAAGAAGGTTGTTTATCAGTACCCAATATTTGGGGAAAAGTAAAAAGATATAAAAAAATAAAAGTTAGCGGATTAAATCGACAGGGAAAAAATATAGAGTTTTTAGCTGAAGGTTTTTTTGCCAGAATTATTCAACATGAAATTGATCATTTGCATGGAATTTTATTTATTGAGAAAGCGAAAGATTTGCACGAAATAGTATCTAAAATATAAGTTTATGAATGAATAAGATACTAAAATAAAAAATACTATGAAAATAAATTTTTTTGGAACAAATGAATTTGCTAAAGTTATTCTACAAGGGTTAATTGATAACTCTAATTTTGAAATTGAAACGGTTTTTACCATGCCTGATCGTCCAGTTGGTAGAAAACAAATC
>Ga0265297_10007979_pt1 | contig 14360 bp, 5 predicted proteins | sample Munlanlwell13791_FD_192502 | JGI IMG/M metagenome (GOLD analysis project Ga0265297, IMG submission 192502) | Leachate microbial communities from a municipal landfill in Southern Ontario, Canada - Leachate well 137-91 | ecosystem: Engineered > Solid waste > Landfill > Unclassified | place... | reverse complement strand
ATAATACTTTAATTTAGAAGAAGTTAAAGTATTAAGTATAAGTTTAAACAAATAAAAATTTAATTGTAAAGATGATAATTTAGTAATTATTAAAAATTTTTAATAATTAATAAAAAATAATTTTTTGATTTTTTAAAAATATTTAAAAAGATAATTTTGTGGATAACTTTTGGGGAAAAGACCCTTGGGCAAGGGAGTACGCGCTGGTTTTTATAAACAAGGGGCAGGAGCTTGTAAAAAATAAATTTTATTTTATGATAAAAAGTAAATGATATAATTAACATTATGTATATACTAATCTATACACAACTCTGAACACAAAACTTATTCACATCTTTGATTGACTTTTTGGAAAAATAGTGGTATACTAATGTTAATAGGGCAATTTATTTTTCATTAGCAGAGAGATTTTACCGTTTTTAACTAAATTGCCTCAAAAATTTAATAAAAAAGTGGAGAAGATTAAAATTTCTTTCCCAACTAGTACCCGAGTACCCTTGCTCCCGCGACAATTTGCGGAGAGGAGTATTGAAGTGTCTTAGAAACACAGTGCTCTTGGAACAGAAATTTTAGTCTTAGGTCTTACTTTTTTGAAATAGGTGATAGACGTTGTTTATGAAAAAAATTTTCATAAAAGTCGCTATAATCACTATTGTTTTTATTTACCTTTTTGGTTTATGGAAAGCGCCTGTCAGTTTGGCCTTAATGAATTCTGAGAGTTATATTAACTGGTTTGACTCATTAAACTTTGGCGGCGAAGAAACCTCTTCTTCAACAAATTATCAATTGCAAGATACTTTAGGAGAAATAGGCACTGGTTTGATTTCGGGTTCTCTCTACGGAGCAGCGATCGGTTTTAGGCAGGTAGAGTCAGATCCAAAATTTACTTTTACCATTTCAAAAAATTCAATTAATTTTGGTGCCTTAACAGTTGGGACGGTTTTTCAGGACAGCTACACTGTTACCACAACGACGAACGCCTTAAACGGCTATCAAACTACAATAGTGGAAGATGGCAATCTGCGTACCGGCGGCGGGGGAGAAATAAATGATGTAATAGACGGAGAAGTGACAGCCGGAAGCGAAGAATACGGCATCAGAACCTCAGGAGCAAACGGCCAGATGAATAGTTCAGACACGGCAATTACCGGAACAGCCCAGGCAGTAGCCGATTGCGGGAGTTGGGTGACTGGTGATGTAGTAACCGTTACACACAAAGTCTCCATTACCCCAACAACCGAAGCTGGATATTACAGCCATACTGTAACATTAATTTCCACGGGGAGATTCTAAAAATACTTAACTTAAAAATTAATAAAAAACTTTTTGAGCTCCAGATGATTGGATCCAAATAAAGGTCGAGGCTCTTCAACCGTCTTAATCTCTAACTGCTAGAAAAAAATGGCAGAAAGTGGTGAGCTCAAAATAAGGAGGAAACATAAATGAAAGTAGTGTACAAGCTTTCATTCGTGATCCCCAAAATTTACGGGCGGAACAGAATATTTAATTATTTTAATGTCCCGTCCAGTAAATAACTAATATTAAAAAATTATGAACAAAAAATTATTTAATTCTATTGTCAAAATCTCGCTTGTCAGCATGGTTTTGGCAATGTCTTTTCAGTTTTTGCCAGCCAATGCGGCAAGCTTCACTTATGTGAAGGATACGATGAACCGTTTGATTGAAAATCAGACAACAGGGATTTCCCACACAATCGTTTTTACAACTGCGACTGCCGTGTCTGGTGGCGCTGGTGCTAATGTAGTTGAAATTACTTTTCCAGATGCCGAAGATGGTGACTGGTGTGCAACGGCGGGTTCCTTAGTTGCAACAGGTACAGTTGCCGGAGAGGGAGCAACCCCATTGCCAGGAACTCTTGCTGTTTCTTGTGCACAAGGCTCTGGTGCTTCATCTTATGATACGATCACAATTACGGGCGTTAATGATCTTTCAATTTCCACCAAATACGGAGTTCTTATTGATGATACAGGCGCGAGTACCGGTGATTTGGGGACTCCAGCAGCTGGCAATGACAAACTTATTATGGTAACGACCAACGATGGGACACTTGACGTTGATGATGGATATTTGGCTGTTTCAATACTTTCTGATGATCAGGTCGTGATCACTGGCACGGTTGGAGCAACTTTCACTTTCACAATTACTGATAATGCGATTGGTTTTGGCGCTCTTACTTCTGCCAATGCCCGTTATGCCACTGCAGATGCCACAGGGAGTGATTCTGATACTGTATCAGCTCACGATATGACAGTTGCCACAAACGCTGATAATGGTTACGCGGTTACTTATCTTGGGCCAACCTTAACCAGTGGCTCCAATACCATTGACGTTGCGGCTATCACTGATAGCGCTACTGGGACGGCCGGGACTGAAGAGTTTGGTTTGAGTATTGATACAGACGGAGACGCCACTATTACAACTGGTTATGACCACAATGCCACTCCTGCCAATCGGGATTGGGCTTGGGTTGCTAGTACAACAACCTCAATAATTTCAGAAACGGGCCCGACCGCGACAGAAACTTTTGGGGCTTACTATCTCGCCAACATTGCCACAACAACTGAGCCGGGAATTTACACAAGCACAATCACCTATATTGCCACTGGTAATTTCTAGAGATTACTTACTAAACGAAACGGTTTTTAAAACCGTCACGGAAAAATTATGAAAAAAGGATTTATATTGGCGATCTTAGGGGCATTTGTTTTGGGGTTGGCGCCAGTGACTGTTTCTGCTTTGACTATCTCTCCGCCTCTTATGGAATTTGATGCTCGGCCGGGTGATGTCATTGTTGACGTGGTGAAATTATTCAACGAAACCGAAGAACAGCTGGTCTTAAAAAGCAAGGTGAATAATTTCAAAGCTATGGATGAGACTGGTACGCCGAATTTTTCTTCGGATGCCGTTGAACCAAACAGCTTAGCTGCTTGGGTTAAACTTGATGAAAAAGAAGTCACGCTGGCCCCAGGCGAACGGAAAAGCGTACTTTTTACCATCAATGTTCCGGGCGATGCCGAGCCGGGCGGCCATTTTGCCGGCATCCTTTGGACTTTTGGCGGAGCACCGTCTGACGACGGTCAAGCAGTCGGCGTTATTGCCGAAACAGGAACTTTAGTTTTGGTAAGAGTCGCCGGCGAAGTCCGGGAAGAGGGTAGAATTGCTGAATTTTCTACTGATAAGACAAGCTATCCCCACCTGCCTGTGAATTTCGGCATCCGTTTTGAAAACACCGGCAATGTTCATGTAAAGCCAGCCGGTGTGATTGAAATTCGCAACATGTGGGGGAAAAAAGTTGCCACTCTTACAGTCAACGAAACTTTGGCCAACGTTCTCCCGAACTCCATCCGTAAATTAGATACCATCTGGCAGAAAAATGAAGTATTGCCAGACGCTTCTGAATGGCAAAAAGAAAGAGAAAATTTTGCTTGGGGCAGATATACTGCCACTGTAATTTTAAATTACGGTGTCAACGGCAAAACAGTGACCGCCAAGGAAGCCTTTATGGTTTTCCCCTGGATGGTTACTCTTCTCTACATTGTTCTCTTAATTGTCGTCATTTTCTTGCTTACTTTGATTGTTAAGAGATACAACAGGTGGCTTCTTAAAAAATACGGAGCAAAGGTCCCGAAATAGTTTTATAGCAGATTCGCGAACGGATCCTCTCCAGACGGAGGGGGTCCGAGGCGAGCCTGTAAAAGAAGAATTTTTTTGGAGATAAAAAAATAAAAAAATTTAAGAAATTTAAGTTGTTTATATAGTTTCTTTCAAAGCGCATGCTAAATTTTCTTCGTCGCAAATTAAACATAGTTTTGGTCACCGCGCTTGTTCTGGCAAGTTTCCTTACATTATATAATGGGACTCAGGCAGGGACGCTCTCTTTTGTCAGTGATACTTTGAGTCGGCTTAAAATAAGCACCAACGCAGATCATGATATTAAATTTGTAACCCCGACTGGAGTTGACGCCCCGACTGATACTATAACAATTACTTTTCCGGCTGGTTTTGATCTCGCGGTAAACACCGTGGCTTATACAGATATAGATTTAAATGTTGATGTGGCATGTGACAGTGTTTATGAAATTTCCAAAACCTTGGCAGCCGCTCCGGGATTAAGTCCGACTTGGGGCGCAGGAGTTTCCGGACAGATAGTTACTTTTACTGCGCCGACTAATGCCGCAGCCGGAGAAATTCCCGTAGGGTCTTGTGTCCAAATTTTGATTGGAACAAACGCGACCGGAGGAACTAACCAAATTAGAAACCCGGGAACTGCGGGAAGCCGTGAAATACTTTTTGGAGGGACTTTCGGAGACACAAAGAGAATTGCTGTTGCAATTTTGGCAAATGATCAAGTCAGCATTGACGAGATGATTAACGCTCCGCCGGGGGGAGGAGGTGCTCCAGGACCCGCTAACGTGCCGCCAATTATTTCAAATATAAGAGTTGTAGATATTCTGCAAAATTCAGCTTCGATTTTATGGGACACAAATGAGCCAGCCACTTCAGTCGTCAATTACGGTTTAACAGTTGGTTATGGTCTTACGGAAACAGGCGATGTCGGAGGATTGGTGACAAGCCACAGAGTTGATTTGATTGGATTAACCGCTGATTCCCTTTATCATTTCCAAATAATAACAGCCGATGCAGAGGGGGCAACGACCACGACAATTGATTATACTTTCAGCACACTTGCCGGCCCTGATGTAACTCCACCCGTAATTTCCGATATCAGAGCAATAAACATCACAGAAACAGGAGTAACGATAACCTGGAACACAGACGAGCCGGCAAATTCAAAAGTGGAGTATGGGTTGACAGACGGATATGAATTAGGAGAATTAAGTGCCGCAGATTTTGTGACTTTTCATGGTTTGGTTCTCTCTGGGCTTTCCCGTGAAACAACATATCATTTTCGCGTAGTCTCAACTGATTTTTCCGGAAACACTTCAGTTTCCAGCGATCAAACTTTTACAACTTTAGCTCCGCCCGACACAAATCCTCCGATTATTTCTAATATCAGAGTTATTAATATTACAGAAACCAGCGCGACTATAACTTGGGAAACCAACGAGAGAGCCACCTCTCGAGTGCGATACGGATTAACAGGTGCCTACGAATTGGGAAATATTTTTTCCGGCGATCTGGTTACGTTTCACAGCATTAATTTGACTTCCTTAACTCGTAGCACACTTTATCATTTTATGGTTTTTTCAGTTGACGCTTATGGCAACGAAGCAGTTTCTGGAGATCTGATTTTTTCTACTTTACCGGACAATATTCCTCCGGCAAATGTCACAAACTTCACGGCAACTCCGACAGCGGATTTAACAATTCTTTTAAATTGGGTAAACCCGACTGATCCAGATTTTGCCGGAGTCTTGATAAAGAGAAGCTTTACTGGTTATCCGATAAATCCTGCCGAGGGAGAAATAGTTTTTGATGGTTTTGCCACCTCTTTTGAGGACACAGGTATTACGCCAGAAAATTATAATAAACCAATTTATTACACAGCTTTTGCTTATGACTTCGCGGGAAATTTTGCTTCCGGCGCGATGGCAGAAGCCATAATTTCTGTTGAGGTTACCTTGGAAGTGAAAGCTTGGCCGGAAAAAAGATGGCCCCGGACTGGGAACTGGTCAACTCGGGGGACAGTTGATCTGCGGGAACTAACAACTGGAAGCGTCTTGGATAGTGGATCTGTGACAACTTCTGATCTTGGGCAAGGTACGGTTCAATTTACGTCAATTCCGAGCGGAAATTATAATATAAGTTTTAAGGGTTTATCCCACTTGCGCAAAATTTTGCGTAATGTGCCGCTTTCCAGAGGAGTAAGTTTGATAGATTTTACTTTAGGAGAAACTTTTTATCTTTTGGCCGGAGACGTACATCGTTCATCTGATAATATGATAAATTCGCTGGACATTTCCACGCTCTTGGGCGCGCTTTCCACGAGCAATGAAGCTGCCGATCTAAACCGTGATACCGGCGTTAATTCTTTGGATATTAATATTTTGCTTGCAAACCTGATGAAAGTTGGAGATAATTAATTAAGTATTTATATAATATGAGGAGGATAATTTATACAGTAGCTGCGATTGGATTTAGTTTTATTCTCGGCCATACTGTGCTCGCCGCTCGTTTTGAGTTGTCTCCCTCTTCTGCGGAATTTGTTATTGGTTGTGATTCGGCAGTGAATATAATGATAGATACTGCCGGAGAAACATCTGATGCCGCAAATATTTTAATTCGTTACAATCCGGCGCAGATTGAAATTCGGGATGCTAATCCGGCAGCAAGCGGAATTCAGATAAGAAATGGCAATGCATATGAAGCTTATGCTGACAATATTGTTTTCCCCGGAGAAGGGTTGATACGCCTTACGGGTTTTTCTTTTATAGAGCGGCTCACTGGCCGGGCAACTTTTGGCACGATTCTTTTCCGGCCGCTAGCTGGTGCAACTAATACAAATCTAACTATAGAATATGTTGCCGGAAGCACAATTGATAGCAATGTTGCCAAATATTTGACGAGCGATGATCTTTTAAACGGAGTAACGAACGGCTCTTATACTTTCCGAAGCGGATCTTGCGCGGTTGATGTTACGCCGCCAAATGTATTAAACCCCGATCCAACGCCAGATGAACGTGACGTCCCGCTGGATTCAAATGTTACCTTTGATATCCGCGATAGTCAGTCAGGAGTTGATTTGGATAGTTTAACGGTAAATGTCGATGGAGTAATTTATACTCGAGATGGAATAAATAGATTTTCTTTTGCCGGAAGTCCGGCAGAATACTCAGTAGTGATAAATCCAGACACGGACTTTGCTCCGGGCGCACCGATATTAGTAGAAATAAACGCGTCGGATTTGGCTGGAAATGGAATGACCCCATATCGTTATATTTTTAATCAGCCGGTCGCCCCTCCACCCGAGCCGCCGTCTTGCGAATCGCTTGGATGTATTTCGCCAGACGCATGTACATCCGAACCCGTTTTACCGGAAGAAATTGCCGAAGAGCCAACCGTTCCGGAGTCGCAAAAATTAAATCTTGAAGATTTTTCTTTTTACATCGCCGACGGAACAATTCAAATTTATCCAAACAGAAACGGTGAACTTACAACTTTGCAAAATTCACCGCTCATAATTTCTATTTCAGAAAATAAATTTCCTCGCGAAGTGGAAAGAGTAGCTTTAACCTTAAATAGCAGATTTTCTTATCTTTTGGGATACAACGAAACAGCAAGCGCGTGGCAAACGACTATCCAGACGCCGTCGTCTGTCGGAAAATTATCTCTCGCTATTTTGATTAATTATAAAGATGGTTCTCATGATAGAGTGGATGGAACCCTTTCACTTTTATCACGCGGTTTTGTCTGGCAGGGAACAACAGCGAACAAATTACCAGGCGCGAAAGTTACACTTTATGAAGGGTCTTCTGGATCCGAGATTTGGGACGCGACTCCCTATCATCAAGTCAACCCGCAAACAACCGATGTTTCCGGCCAGTTTGCCTTTTTAGTTCCGCCGGGCAGGTATTCTTTACTAGTTCAAAAAGACGGATATCGCGATCAAACTACCACTGTTTTTGAAATCGCCAATAATGTTGTAAATCAGAATATAGAAATTATTATAAAACCTCCGCCGCTCGCAGAAGTTTGGGATCCTGAAGCACCGATTACGGAAAATATTCAGAATGTTGCCAAAAATTTAGGAGAGAAAACGATTTATGCCACTGAAGTTTTTCGTACTGATGTTTTAGATAATCCTGAAGTGGAAGAAAGGACAGAAAATATCGCTGCTCCGGCTATGGCCGCGATTGCCCTTGCAAGTTATGGAACGGCGATTTCTCTTGGCTCTCTCTTGCCATTTTTACAATTAATTTTTACTCAACCCATTCTGCTTCTTTTTCCAAAGAGAAGAAAAGGTTGGGGTGTGGTTTATAATTCTTTATCAAAGATGCCGGTTGACCTCGCTATTGTTCGGATTTATGAAAAAATTACAAGCCGGCTTATCCAGACTCGCGTCACGGATAAAGAGGGTCGTTTCGCTTTCTTTGTCCAGCCAGGCCAGTATTTTATAAAAGTTGTTAAGCCAAACTTTTCTTTCCCAACGAATTTTTTAAGAGATAAGAAAGAAGACGAGAAATATTTGGATATTTATCACGGAGAAGATGTTACAGTGACAGAGAAGAATACTTTAGTCACGCCAAATATTCCAATTGATCCGGCGGAAGGCACAGCCAAACCTGATAAAAGAGTTATTCTTGCTCACTTCGGCAGAAAAGTTCAGAATATCCTCGCGCCAGTCGGCATTGTTGTGGCCGCTATCTCGGTTTTGATCTCGCCTAAACTTTGGATGGTGGCGATTTTAATCGGACATTGTTTGCTCTACGCTCTCTTCCTCAGACTTGCTCGGAGCAAGAAACCAAAAAGTTGGGGAATTGTTTATGAAAGCAAAACAAAAGCGCCAGTTGGTCTTACTGTGGCAAGAATTTTTGAAACTGAATACAACAAACTTTTAGAAACGCAGGTTACTGATAACCGCGGTCGCTACGCGTTTTTAGTTGGCAATAATGCGTATTATGTTACTTTTAGCAAGCCTGGTTTCGCTCCGAAGCGGACAGAAACAGTTGATCTCCGAGGGAAAAAAGAGGGTGCCGCAGTGGGATTAGACGTGGAGCTTGAAAAAGAGTAAAATAGATAATAGAGAGAGGTTAAGTATTGTGGGAGCAGAAAAGTTGTTAATTAGCAAAAGAAAATAGCAAATATTATATACAGCTATTTTGAAATAAAGACGAGGGAAATGTACCCACAGAAAAAAAGACGCTCAAAGAAAGCGATTTATAAAGCTCAAATCAGGAAAAAACTGGTTCGGGTAGTTTTGGGTTTATGTATTCTGTCACTGGCCAGTGTCGGCGTTTTGAGGCTCGCAGTTCCAAATGTTTTTTCTGCTATTAATAAACAATTAAATTATCAAGGCAAGTTAAGAAATTCCGTGGGTATTACTGTTCCGGATGGTGCTTACAACATGAAATTTACAATTTATGACGCAGCTTCAGGCGGCAATATTCTTTGGTCCGCCCGCGAATCAGACGCTTGCGGTGCGACGTTCAACCCGGCGGCAAAATCAGTTACGATCGCCAACGGGGTTTTCTCAACAATGCTTGGGGAATCAGGTGACTGCCCCTTGAATTTAGATTTTAACAGCGATAGTTATTATCTTGGTTTAACTGTAGAATCTGATTCGGAAATGACGCCGCGAAAAAGAATCGGCGCAGCCGGATACGCGTTTAATGCAGATTTGCTGGACGGGTTGAATACTTCTGCCGCCGGCGGTTCGTCTGCCTTTGTGCCGGTGACAGACGGCTCCGGTCACTTAACCTTGACCCAGGATTTCATTTTGGGCGGAGTCTTTAAGGCAAGCAATGGAAGTTTAGGCGCGCCAAGCTTAACTTTTACGGGCGACACTAACACCGGATTCTATAGCTATGCGGCTGATGCTTTGGGGCTAACGGTTGGGGGAGTGCTGAACACGGCGTGGAGCTCATCGGGATATCAAACATTACAGATCGGAGCAATAAATAATAATCCATTTACGATTTATAGCCAAGTGGCCGATAGCGGTTCGGCGGTGGGATTAGTTTTTAACAATGTGGCGACGTTATCATCAGCGGGAGCGAAATTGGTTTCCTTCAGAAACAACACGGTAGAAAAAGCATACATTGATAAAGACGGAAATCTCTATGCCCTTGGAGCAAATTTTTCCGGTCTCTCTGCCTCCTCTGCTGTTTACACTGACGCTTCAAAAAATTTAACTACAACAGCTCCTTCCTCTGGCGCAATTGGTTATTGGTCTCGCACTAGCACAACCTTGTCTCCGGCTACAGCCAATGATGTTGTTTCTGTTACTGGCAGTGGAGCGACTGCAATTACCGGAACAAGCTCGGCTGCTGGAGGCAAGGGCATTTATGGGACGGCAACCGAGACTAGTAATACACCAAATTACGGCGGGTATTTTACGACAGCCGGCGGCGGCACTTCTTACACATCAGCTTCTGCCGGTGTTTATGGCGAGGCGACAAATACTGGTGCAGTCTACAACGCCGGCGGCTATTTCATCTCAGCTGGAGCAAGTGCGGGTGGAGTTGGAGTTTTAGGATATGCAACGGATACTGGGGCAGTTGAAAATGCCGGCGGTATTTTTATTGCTTCAGGCCAAAATGGTCGAGGTGTTTATGCCTTGGCTTACAATAGCGGTGCTTATGAGACACATGGTGTTAAGGGGCAAGCCAACAGTACAGGCGCTGGGACTTCAGGCGTCCTTGGTTATGTCGGCGGCGCGGGAAATGATCTTCGAGGTGTCGTTGGTGAGGCAGCCAATACTGGGAATTACACAAACTATGGCGGTTATTTTACCGCAGCGGGAACAGGCGGCAGTACAGCAGGTGTTTACGGCGCATCAACAGCAACAGGCGGTTTTTCCCCATTTTATGGCGGTTATTTTACCGCAGCAGGCACTTATGGGGTTGGCGTTTACGGTTACGCTACAGCTTCATCATTTGCCTCTGGGTATGGCGTTTACGGCCAATCTGATGGGGATACGGGTATTGGCGTTCGGGGTTTGGCCAGCAGCGATGGAGGAGCAAACTACGGCGGCTATTTTTGGTCAAATGGCCCGGGAGGCTCTGGAGTTTATGCTAGGGCTACTGGTACAGGAACAACTTATGGTGTTTATGGTGTGGTTAATTCTTCAAGCGGTTGGGCGGGATATTTTGAAGGCGGGCAAGGACTTTATGCAGATTATGCAAGGATAAACAATCTTTCTACTTCTGCTGCGGTCTATACTGATGCTTCAGGTTTTTTAACTACAACAGCCCCTTCCTCTGGCGCGCTTGGTTACTGGGATCGCAGTGGCGCAACCCTGTCTCCCTATAATGCCGACGATATTGTTTCCGTTTCTACCTCTACTGTGGGAGCTACTGCAGTTGCCGGAATAACTACGGCTAATTATGGAGTAGGTGTCTCTGGCGCGGCTCAGGGTGATAGTGTTGCGGCAAACTACGGCGGATATTTTACGGCAGTGGGGACTGGGGGCGGTACAGCAGGTGTTTATGCTGAGGCCTCTGGCGCTGCAAGTTATGTTTATGGTGTTCAGGGATTAGCTACGGGTACTGGTGCAGTTGAAAATTATGGAGGATATTTTTATGCGGCAGGTAATTCAGGTCGAGCTGTTTATGGCATGGCGAGTGCTTCTGGCGCAGTTACAAACTACGGCGGGTATTTTGAGGCGCAAGGTAATTCAGGTCGAGCTGTTTATGGCATGGCTAGTGCTTATGGCGCGGTTACAAATTATGGCGGGTATTTCCGGGCAGACGGGGATACGGGTATTGCTGTTTCTGGATGGGCTTCTTCTGCCAGCGCGACAGCAAACTACGGCGGGCAATTTATAGCAGGCGGTACAGGAGGAGCATATGGCGTTTATGGCGAGGCGACTGGTCTAACAGGCACAAATTACGGAGTTTATGGCAAGGGAACAGTTGGTGTTTATGGAACAAATGGATCTAACTATGGCGAATTAGGATATGCCTCAGCTGGGGCGTTTGGGACAGATGGAACAAGGTATGGCCAGTTAGGTACAGGGAATTACGGGGTCTATGGTTATTATGATTCAAATCATTATGGTTATATTGGCAGCGCGAATTATGGTGTTTATGGATATGAGGGAACTGGCTCTGCTGGCGTTTATGGGGAGGCAACAACTGGTTATGGCGTCTACGGTCAAGCAACAAGTTCTGGTGCCTATGCAAATCGCGGTGGGTATTTTTATGCCGCTGGCAGTAGCGGGGCAATGGGTGTTTACGGTGTGGCCAGTAACGGCTCCGGTGTAAATTACGGAGTAGTCGGTTTTAGTCAGAGTGCTACCGCCGAGGCGGCCGGCGTTTATGGCGAGGCTTCGGGTGCGGGTGGCGTTTATGGTGTTCGGGGTGTTGCTTCAAGTTCTTCGGCAATCAAAAATTATGGCGGTTACTTTACGGCCGCTGGGACGGGAGATGGCACAATCGGTGTTTATAGTGCGGCCACTGGCGCGGGTAATGTTTACGGCGTTTATAGTGAAGCGACAAGCTCCGGTGCCTACGCAAACGTTGGAGGTTATTTTTATGCCGCCGGCAGTAACGGGGCAATGGGTGTTTTTGGTACAGCCAATAATGGCTCCGGCGTAAATTACGGAGCGGGCGGTTATAGTGCAAGTAGCAGTACCGGTGCGGCCGGTGTTCGGGGCCAAGCTGGTGGCGGTGGTACGGTTTATGGTGTTGAGGGTTATGCTTCCAACACAGGCGCGGCAGTAGGAAATTATGGTGGATATTTTACGGCGGCTGGCGGTGGGGGAATTGGCGTTACTGGCATTGCGAACTATAATTCAACTTCAACTGTGAATTATGGCGGATATTTTACAGCCGCCGGCACAGGAACCGGAACAACGGGCGCTGCTGGTTATGCGACCGCAAGCGGCGCGACAGTAGAAAATCGCGGCGGTCACTTTATAGCTTATGGCGGACTTGGTTACGGTGTTATTGGTAGCGCGCCCTATAATTCAACAAACACACTGAACTATGGTGGATATTTTACAGCAGGAGGGCAGCAGGGAGTTGGTGTTGCTGGTATCGCGCCTTATAACTCAACTTCAACTGTAAACTATGGTGGGGCTTTTACAGCCGCCGGCACAGGGACCGGAACAACTGGCGCTTATGGCACTGCAACCGCAAGCGGCGCGACAGTAGAAAATCGCGGCGGTCACTTTATAGCTTATGGCGGACTTGGTTACGGTGTTATTGGTAGCGCGCCTTATAATTCAACAAGCACAACAAATTATGGTGGATATTTTACAGCTGCCGGCACAGGAACTGGGACAAGCGGCGTTAGAGGTATTGCAAACGGTGCTGGTCAAGTTTATGGGGTTTTCGGTTCAACTAGTAGCACTACTGCTTATGCAACGGGTGTTCGCGGCGAAGCTACGGGTGCGACTGGCGCGACTTTTGGAGGCTACTTTACAGCCGCAAGTACCAGTTTTGGAACAGCTGCTGTTTATGGAACAGCTTCGGGTAACGGGCAGGTTTCCGGAGTTGTAGGTTATGCCTCAAATACAGGAGCGGCAACAAATTATGGTGGACAATTTGGATCCGAGGGCCAGGGGGGCTACGGCGTTTATGCTGAAGCTTTTTCTGCAACTGGACCAACAACCGGCGTTTATGGCAAAGTTAACTCTTCAGATTCTGGCTCATGGGCAGGATATTTTACTGGTGGGCAAGGTCTCTTTGCTTCGGGGGCAGCTAATCAAATTAACAGCAAACTAGGAATTGGGACTAGCCCAAGTGCAGTACTTGATGTTTATGGCGCTGGAGGAGCTTCGGCTCTAGCAAGAATTCGAAGCAGCACTGACGCGGAAACCTCATTAACCTTTGGTACTATTTATCAAGTTTGGCGCGTCGGGCAAAATTTTTCGGGCTTACAAGACAGATTTACAATTTATGACGAAACCGCAGCGGCTACGAGATTTGTTATAGACAAGTCAGGTAGGATTGGCGCTGGTGGAGTAACATCTCCATCTTATTCTTTTGACATTGATAATTCAGCTTATGCGAGAACAATTGACGCTACGAATTCTTATTCCAACGGCATAGCAATTTATGGTGAATCAAGTAACGCGTCAGCTTCAACAGTGGGTGTTTATGGTTATTCTAGCAACACCGGAGCATATGCACACTACGGCGGTTGGTTTGTGGCCGCTGGGACGGGCGGGGCACATGGTGTTTACGGTCAAGCTACAGGAGGAAGCGGGGCGAATATGGGAGTTTATGGAACAGCAGGATCGGGCTACGGAGGATACTTTACCGGCAGCGCTTCATATGCCGGCGTTTATGCTAATACGATAAAAATTGCTGCAACCGGTGTGGCTGGACAGGAATTGGATGTGGAAGGCCAAATTCAGTTTAATTTAGATGGCACAACTGATACCCTAATTGGCGTTTGTAAAAATGTAGCTGATGGCGCGGGTGTGGAAAGCAATGTAGAATTTCGTGATTGCAGTGGTACGCCTGGTGATATTGCCGAATGGTATGACACAACCGGTACCGAGCCGGGAGACATTGTTGCGGCGACTGACGATACAATTACTTTTCAGGGTGACATGTTTGATCCCCTGACCGGTTTACCGCTCGGTATTCAGGAAACTCTTACAGCGACAATTTTGACTCCGTCAGCAGAACCATACCAGACATCACTTTTAGGAGTTATTTCTACAAACCCAATTCAATCTTTTGGCCAAGGGGCAATTGATGTTGCAC
>Ga0265297_10007978_pt1 | contig 14362 bp, 2 predicted proteins | sample Munlanlwell13791_FD_192502 | JGI IMG/M metagenome (GOLD analysis project Ga0265297, IMG submission 192502) | Leachate microbial communities from a municipal landfill in Southern Ontario, Canada - Leachate well 137-91 | ecosystem: Engineered > Solid waste > Landfill > Unclassified | place... | reverse complement strand
GATCAGAGAATGGTTTAATGTATTTTTCAGAACTTCATTTATAGAGTCCACTTCACATATTACACAGGATTTTGCAGGATAATATGAGCCCAAAGTAGTCATTACAGTTTCTATTTCCAGACAAACGCTGGCTCTCAGCGAGACACCTTTAAATGTTTTGTTTATAGCGCTTGCAAATCCGCCACTTACATCACCTTCAAAAATAAATTTTCCGGCATCGGCAAGACTGCTAAATCCTTTCATGGCAAACTTTGAAGAATATTCCGAATTTCTGGGGAGCTCCGATTCATTTCCCAATGAAGGACACCATTGTTTTAATAAATTATCCGGTTCGGCATTTATTATTGTATTACCCTGAATTATTGGATTTGTAGAATCAGAAATTTCGGTTGTTCCGGTTGTTGTTCCAGTTGTAGTACCGGTAGATTCACCTATCGGCACGCCTGTTTCTGCTGTATCGGTTGTATCGGTTGTTGTTGAATTATTTGTGATATCTTTTGACTCAAAATCAGCAAGAGATTTCTCCAGGGAATTTTGATCCAGGCAAGCTTCATCTGTTGATACCTCAGCATTTCCAAACACAACCTCTTTTGCACCTTCGTTTGAAATCGGGGTTCCGTTATCACTAACTATAGTGGGCTTCTCAGATACGGTAGAGGTGCCGGATTGATTTTCTGATGTGCCAGCCGACCCGGAAGATGTTGCGCTTGTATTAGCGGGCGTTTCAGGCTTTATATTTTGACTGGTGGCCTCTTCAATTTGATCAATAATATACGGAGTATCCAATTTATATTGATATTCCTGTCCCACAATCTGCTCGGAGCTTTCCTCCGATAAAATCTTTTCAATAATTGTAAGATCATTAACAATATCAAACCCTGAATCGGTTAGATCGCCGTTTGAAAAAAGTTCGCTGACAGTTACATATGTCTCCAGTTCCTGTTGTGCAGTATAAACATCAACATAATCATAATAATCATTCATAAAGTCCTGCTGCATCAAATAAACATCTTTTTTGCTCATTGTGCTTGTATATAACTCGGGATTATTTACCAATACAGCAATACTGCCATTGGCCAAATCCGCCGCCTGTGTTGTTGTCAGCCCGTATTTTGTGGAAACATCTTTTAGAACTTTATCCCTCGGAGCATTAATAAGTTTATTGTAGATAAGCATATACATATCGGTCCCGCTTGAAGAAGGCCCGAAAATTTCACTCCAGTTTATATAATTTTTACTGTAAATCGCGCTGTCAAAATCCTGATATTCTATTGCGCCCATTGCAATATTTCCTCCATGGGACATTGATATTGTCAGACCCAAAGTTCCTCCCAGTAAAAAGCTAATTGTTAGTAAGAATATTTTTTTCATTTTTATTGACATGATACTGATGTGGCATCAATAAATTTCGCAGGGAAATTTATTATTTTGGACCTGATAACTTTTAGACCGACTTTATATCTGATAAGATCGTCTATTATTTTTCTGTATTTGACATGCATCGGATAAGCCAGGCGATATTCGTCATAAGCGGAAACAGTTGCCTCCATTACTTGTCTGGCGACATCAACTTCATAATCTATCTCAACATTTTTTTGTGCATTGTTAGCCAACATGTCCACAAGAGGAATCTCTATGTCACTGGTCTCCAGTTTATCTTTTCTTTCTTCCAGAGCCTTCATGTATGACACATAGATATCCAGAGATTGCGTGGCAACGCAATAAGAGCTGACATTTTCATCAGTACAAATACCATCTTCCGGAGGGTTAAAATTTTTATCTTTCAGAAAATTTTCTTGTTCCAAAACCAGACTTAATTTATATAATTTTTGATTAAAAAAATCATTCATCACAAAGTGATAATTGCTTTTTAACAAAGGAAACCACATACCGGAATCAAATGTTTTAACCGGAGTCGTATCTTCAGCGTAAATTTTATAAGAACCAAAAAACATCACAAATCCAAGTGAGAAAGCTATGAAACAGAATGTAATATTTTTTATTTTTTTCATTTTAGTTTGTTACACATTCTGATAAAAAGCCCGGTAAACGGTCTTTGAAAGACATAAAATAGCCATACATCTGTGCAAGTTTTAAATTTAATTCACTTAATTTGTCGTTAATCGATTTAAATTTATCCAGAAGAATTGTTGTCTTCTTTTGATAAACATTATTTCTTATATGTACAATCATCATTTCTTTCACTTGGGATATATATGTTTCTGTCAGCTGATTGCATTTTGAAAATGCATACAATTCACTTGTTGTTTCAGCCGAATCCATACCGGGATCATTTGGGGTAATCAGCACGAAATATGATCGTAAAGTCCTTTTATATTGGATATACCTCGCGGCTGCTATGTTTAACAGTGAACTTGTCGAGCTCTTGTTTTTAAAGTTTTTATCCAAGAAATCCAGGAATACCAAAGTCTCCGCATCATACAAAGGTGTAAGCAGATCAACGCATTCGGTCATTGAACTTGTTTTGAGCAAAGGAAGTGTCAAATTCTTTATCTGTTGCAGATTTTGTTCGGGATTTACATCAAATGATTCTTCGGCATATGAAATATTATTACCAAATATCATACAGAATAAAACGGGTATAAAAATTATTTTTTGTATATTTTTCATAGTTTGTTGATTGTTACTTCATTGCTTTTGGTGAAAATCGAAGATTCATCATAAGTGGAAATGACCGTGAAAAACACATCTCCCGGAAGAATATCGGCACTATGGGAGAATGAATATTCACAGGGACAGGATATGCACTCTCCGGGCACGATATATATTCCGGAAAAAGTTTCTGTGACTGTCTGGTTACTCAAATCGTCATTTTTATTTAAAGGATCAGTTTGATTTTTCACTTCCTCTCCATCTTTTACACCGCCATTATCGGTATCGGCGTCAAATGGATCGGTTTTATAAACCAAAATTTCACTTACATCGCTCAACATATCATTATCGGAATCTTTTCCGTCATCTTCACCGTTTAACGGATTGGAACCCAAGCTTAATTCCTGACCGTCATTTATCCCTCCTCCATCGCTGTCGGAATTCAATGGATTCATATTATTATAGCACTCATCTGCGTTTTTTACACCATCTTTATCCGGATCGTCATTAGGATCGTCGATCTGATATTTTGCTTCGCAATAGTCGGACATGCCGTCATTATCCAGATCATCACTGAAACAGTTGTATGTCTGAAGAACCCGTGAAGCCAGTTTTATCAGGTCTCCGCGAGTCATTTCAAGATCCGGATGATCGGATTCGGTTTCAGTTAAAATGTAATTATTGGGCAAAGCCAAACCGGTTTTTAAGAAAGGAGTAAGATTTCTTGCAATAATTAAATAATTTAAATACCAAGGAGTGCCCTCATTTATTGTCCCGATTTCCAGTATTTTTTTATAATCCAGAGCCCTGACTATAATGGCAACGCCCTCGGCCAGAGCAATCGTACGGTCCGGCAAAAACATTACCAAACCTGATTCCTGATCAATATTGCCTTTATATCCTTCGACCAATCCAAATAAATCAGCCTGTTTAACATATGGATAATACCAAGGGATTCCATTCTGAGAAATCTGGACATCCGCATACCCGCCTTTTGCTTCACCGCTTGTATACGGCCTATAAGCAGCTTCACCCGGAACTATACAAAGCATTGTCAGGAATGTTTTTACAAACTCGGCACGGCTTATTAATTCCTGCGGATTATATATATATCCGTTTTTATCTTCTCTGAAAGAAATAATTCCTTTTTCCTTTAAGATCTCAAGAAAGGCATTTAAGTTTTCATCCACATCCAATATTTTTTTATCCTCGGATCTTCCATAAAACATATTAGCCGGAGGTGCTTCCGGAAGACTAATTGGTAACTGGTCCCTTGATGTAAATTTAGCATAAGAATCATTTTTCCCGGCAGCTATAAATATTTCAGACACAGCTGTATTTAAATATTCAACTGAAATAACAAATGGATCAGCTATATGATTATTTTCTTTTTGTTTCAATTTGATGCGATCATCAAGTACTAAAATATTTCCACCGGTATCTACAAGTAAAACATTTTTATTTTCTTTTGAATAATACAGTGCAACTCCGCCAGTATATTCACCATTATCCGATTTGATTTTTATAAACTCAAAATCATCAGACGAAATAAGATCGTTAACAAATACCCCGCTCATATTCATAAAATCCATTCCTTCAAAGCTTTTCTCAACATATATTTTTATATCGTTGTTCGGATCAACCGAGAAAAATATTGAACCAACAATTTCGTCATTGTTGTTTTTAATGACAATCTCCGTAGTTCGAAGAGGAGGAACAGCATTAATTATTTCAACTGTATAACCATTTTCCAGATTACCGATATTTCCGGTTTGCGGATTAATCTCTCCAACAATATTTCCGTTACTGTCCTTAATCTCAATTATATCTTCACGGTTTAAATCAGAAATAGTATACAGTCCGTTTTCATCAGTCCTATATTTGGACCTGGCATCTGCTGAATTTGTAACTATTTTTTGAGTACCGGATATCAACTGTAATTTCTCATCACTACTGGTATAGGAATATCTTTTTCTATAAACTGAAAATGGATATTCGGATATTTGCTCGGAAATTGATCCGGAAATAATTCCGGAATCCGAAACGGTTTTATCAAGTTTGATAACGGGAATTTTTACATCAACTGTTATTTTTTGAGAGGAGCTGTTATTGCTCTGATCAACGACGTGAAGGATAAATTCATGTGTTCCGAGATCGCCGGAATTTTCAAACGGACCCAATCTGAATACCGGATTATTCCTGTCATTGTCTCTTATTCCATCACCATCCTGATCCTGATTTACATTGCTATCGCTCCAAATTTCATTCCCGATATTTGTCGTTTTTTGTGGGGAAATATAAGGTAAAACTTCCAGATAATATTTTTGTATTTCACCATCGCTGTCAAAAGAATTTCTTGCATCAAGAATAAGAGTTTCAAAAATGTTCACTTCATATTCGGTTTTTTCCATCGCCGGTAAAGGTGCTTCACGATCATAACAAATGTCAGGAGAACTCAGCGTGATAGTTGATGCAAAAGATTTATTATTATCTTCAAATACCGCATAAACGGAAATATAATATGCTCCGTTTTTCAAAGGCAATTCAATATTTGGATTTTCATTATCGCTAAGAATTATTTTTTCAAATTCATTATTGCCATAATTTTCCGATGAAAACGAAGCATCTGCACCAGCAAAATATTTTTTTAACAATGAGTCTTGATCTCGATATATTGAATTGAATACATATATTTCATATCCCTTAGCGTCATCTGCCGGTTCAAATTTTAATTCGGTTTTATTTACATTTTCAAAATCCGTCGATAAATTTTCCACTAAATAATTATTATCAACATATTCAGAAATTGTATTTTTGCTTAGTTCCAGAGTGAAACTTCCATTGTCATATTGTGGCGTATTTTTGAGGTTTTCTTTAATATATATATCACCGCTCATTGAATAAATCATATCCAGATCTTCATCATTATCCACATCAAGATATATAAATTTTATGGAATTTAATTCATCTTTATAATTTAAAACATTTTCACTTTGAGTACCGTTTGATATAAAAAATCCTTTTGGTACTGAATCAGTTGATGAGCTTGTACCTGACGTCGAATCTCCTAGAATATCCGTCGCAAGGTCGGCAATTAATTTCTTACTTTCATTTTTTTTGTTTTCTATTTCTGGATCTTTTGCAGTATTTGAAGGTGTAACAAATTTTGAAGTATCAGTATTATAGGAATCATTTAATTCTTCAAACAGAGATGCCAACTGTCTGGATTTTGATTGTTCGCCGGCAATATAGTTTACATATTCGTTGTAATCATCCGTTTCAGCCAATATTTTATTGGAACTTTCAATACCTTCCACATAAGAAATCATCGAATCTTTTATATTTGCAAGACGACTCATATTTTCATCTTCAAACGGATAATCGTAATTATTTTTCAGTTCGGAAAGCTTTCGATTTAATAATGGATTATCTTTATCAAGATATATTGTTTCAGCTTTTAACTCATATTCCTCACTATATGCGTAATTTTCACTGCCAATTATCTGGTTGTACTCTTCAACTGTATCATACAAATTCTGAGTGTTCTTTTTAAGGTCATCAATATACAAGATTTTATCACCAACATCTTCGGCGGTATTTGTGACAGCTTCATTTATTTGAGTTGAGGTATCTTCGATAAATGTATTAACACCGCTTTCAGCTTTATTCAGTTGTTCATTTGTATATTGTTCAAGTTTTTTTGTATATTTTTTCAATGGATCATTGATGTAATAATCAACAATTCCCTGAAGCGGAATATCTGTATACGCATTAACAAATTTAACCATCTGTTTGACCTTATCGTTAAATTTGTCCGCATAAAACTTTGCCCCCACATAAATAAAATCAGTACTGATTCCGAAATTTATTTTTGCTGTTACTTTTATTTCAGAAGCATATTCATATTCAATTGCCGGCATCTGTACTGCCAGATTTTTAATAAATGGCAAAATAGCTCTGACAGAAGGGGCTGTAAGTTCTTCGATTTCTTTTCCCAATGCCATTTCCTGTACGGGCAAAATACCTTCTTTAAGAAGACAAAGTATCGTAAATATTGGTTTAATTGATGTGACAATATCTTTCACAAAATCGGGAAGACTAGGTATTTTCGGGGGTCTTGGAAGATCCGGTAATTTTGGAAGTGGTAGTGGTGGCAAATCTTCCAACGCAAGATCCAGTTTTAAATTTGGAAATTTATCCATCCAGTCGGGCATTTTTATTGCATCTAATGCGGCGGTTAAACCGCTTAAATCTATTTCAACATCATCGGGAAGAAATTGAGGAAATTTAATCAATGGTAAATCGGGTAGTGTAATTTTTTCAGGAACAAATACAAAATCCGGCCATATAATTCTTGTACCCGCTTTAACCTGAGACATATCAAAAACTATATCGGGTAGTTTGGGGAATTGTATTACAGGTATTTCTGTTGGCAAAACGGCAAGAAAACTCAATAGCATTCCCATCTTTGTAAATTGTTCGGCCTTACATTTATCACAGGATGCCTGGTAATCAATTGATAAATCCAGAATTATTTTCCAATCGCGGAAAATTTTTATTGCATCCTCAATCGTTTTCATCCAGGATTCAATAATTTTCTGCTGTTTTTTCATATACCCGCCTGTAAAGGTCATGATGGCGTCCAGATAGCAGATTATCTGAGTGGCATATTTTGCTTCGATTGTTCTAAGATTTAAAATATCTCTAGGAAGATTTGCAATAAGATCAAGTTTTGACATTATATCTCGAAGCGATCCGATAATTCCATTAATATTTGTTGTAAGGATGTCGCAAATTGTACGTCTTTTTGAACTGCTGTCACACATCCAATATTGTTCGATCATTTCCAGTTGAGCCTCCTCATATTTGATCCAGAGTTCCGCCTGTCGTTTCCATTTTTCAATTTCATCTGCGGATATTGCAGGAAGCCGGATAATAATTTCTTTGCTTTCAATTTGAATCAGAGGAATGCTGTTTACCGCACGCAGGAAATCATTGAAACTGTTTATTTTTCCAAAATTTGCCATAGCCTGAACATTATTGCTCAGGAAACTGCCAATATCGGGATAGATAAAATAAAAGTCAGGCAAGTCCAGAAGTTTATTAAAAATTTCCTCGGTTTGGGCATCCAGCCAATCTGTGACTACACTTGGAAATCCGGGTATTCTAATATTAAATTTTGCATTTGCAGCAAGTCCGGCATCAGGATCAGACCACGCGCTCTCACCACTCATTGTTAGAAGATCTTCAGAAACATTTTCTTCCCCTGTAGATACAACAGTAGTCATTCCGACATCAGGATCAGCTACCGCATTTTTTATTGAACTTACAACGTCATTTAAGGATCCTACTATATCAGGACATAAGCCTAATTCTTTCATAGGTACTGCATAAGCATAACAAGGCGATATTGCTGAAGCACCCTGCCCGCCGGGTCCAAGACAAACAGCAAAACCAATACCCATAGTCAACGTCGGCGAAACATAAAATCTCACATATGAATCAGGCGCACTTGGTACAAATGGCAAAACAAACGGGAAAACACTTGTTATTGAAACAGCCGGAATCCCTGGCATAACCAGTGCCGTCGGATCTGTCGGGTCATAATAAGGCGCAAATAAAGCATAATTGTATGGACTTGGCAGACAACCTCCGCCGGAACATCTCAATAATTTTGTAGCATCTTTGATTCCTTTTTCAACATCCTTAGCAAGAGCCCCGGCATCCGAAATAAAATCTTCAACGGCATTTCCGGAATTTCCAAAACTGTCCGGTAGTCCATCGTAGTTTGCGTCCTCACTTTGAGCGGCTAAAATATCGGAGATTTGTGACTGAAGTTCTTCGGAATTTTGAAGATTTGAAACCTGATCGGCAAAGTCGGCGGAATTTGGATCAAGTGTTGTTGCGGATACTTCCGAATCTACAGGTTCTTGTTTTAGATTTGAGACATTTTTCAAATATACCACATGCTCATTTTCGTCCAGAACTCCGGTTGAATATATAAAAATCTGTTTATTTTCAGGATTATATTCAGGGCGTACAAATATATCCGGATATTTATCATTCGAATTTGGATAGTCTGAAAATCCGCTGCCTATATCAAAATTCACTTTTGAAATACCGTTAATTTTTACAGAATACTGAATTTTTCTTTCTGAATTGGCAGGAATTGAAATCCCGGAAATAACACCGGTTCGAAGTATCATTCCGGTATTAATCCATTCAAGATCATCCTTACAATTAAGATCCAGACACTTGATGCTGTCTTCCTGAACACTGACTGACGGATTAAAAATATCGGAATATGATAAATCTTTTATATCTGATGAAGAATTATTTTTTAAAGTCACCGTATAAGTAACAGTGTCATCAAGCGCTATACTTTCGCCATTATCATCTTTTGCAAATTTATTTGAAGTCAAAAATGCAGAATCTTTTTGAATACTGTAGTAGGTGGTTGTTGTTCCATTGACCGATAGATCAACCTTATTATCATTTATATTTTGAGATGCATAATTTATATAAGCACTTTCGATAATATTTTTATTTGAATCAATAGCATAACCGACATTGAATGAATTTGAATAATTTTCTTCAAGGCCAACACATTGTCCATCTTCAAACCGGTTATAAAAAATTCTTACATTTTGTGATGAATCGGATAAAACCAAATCTTCACAACCATCCAGATTTAAATCTTTGCTTTTCATTTCTAAAACTTTTCCTCCGACTTTCAGATCTTGATATTTTCGCAGAAAACTACCTCCAACATTCAAATATAGGCTCAGACATTCTTCCCCTTGTCTACAGCTGTCCTTGGTTCCAATAAGAAGATCATCAAAGTTGTCATTGTTTACATCAATTTTTGTCCCGGAATATACCTCACCGAAAACTTTTATTATATTCCCACGATCAATAAACCTCTTATTGCTAATAGAATTTTCAAACAATCGTATCAAACCGTTTTTAAAAATTATCAGTAAATCCTCACGATTGTCTCCATTGAAATCAAGACTTATCAGCGAATTAATTTCATCTTTCCCAAAGAAAATATTTTTTCCAATATCTTTTGCAAAATTTGTAATACCCGGAGTATTTGGTGTTTTTACTTTGATCATTGGATCGCCAAATACAATTCCTGATTCAGATGCATATGGGATAAAGGATTCACCAACCGAATTTCCCGCACTCAACAGAAGCATAAATTTATTTTGTCCGGTAAAACCAAGCCCGTTTGCCAGTTTTATATCCTCCAAGGAATTAATATCAGGGCTTGGAAGGTGCTTGGATTCAATTTCATTTTCAGTATCAACCAATGTAAGACCTGTTCCAATATTGCCTGAATCTCTGCTAAAACTATTAATGAACTGATATTTTCCAAGATCAAAACTCTGATCCTGTATTATATATAAACCGTTTTCCAAAGAATTTTTTTCCGTACCGGACTCCGAAACAATAATTTTTCCAAAATTATATACAATTTTTAAATTTGCAAAATCACGTCCGTTTTCTTTTATCAAAAATAATGGGCCATCCGAAATATCATCCGAAATAGCAAATTCGACGCCATTTTTTAATGTGATTTTATTTTCTTCATCAAGTCTAAACAACAATTCATCATTATTTTTTATTTCGACTCCGCCTTCATTAAAATTTAATTTATAATTTTCATCATCAATTATTTTCTCAAGATAAATACCCTGATTGTTACCGGTCCCGATATATTTCTTTAAATTAGCTGGGATTTTCAATATCACGGAAAATATTTTTTTGTTTGAATTTTCTGAAATGGAATATTCAGGTGTAAAATCACTCCCCGTTATTTTTTCAAATTTATATTCGATATCATCCGAAAGAGCGTCGATTTTTCCAAATTGATCAATACTCAATAATCTTTTTGAAGAATTTATATTGAAAGTATTTGATATCACCGATTGGCTTTTTCCATGATATATAAACTTATCCAACATTTCGGTTTTATTTACTTCTCCGAAATTTCCACCCAGTACAGTTACAATTAATGATCCCACGGACATATCTTGAAAAGTATTTTGATCAAGCCTTTTTTTTATTTTTAAGGAGAGTTTTCCTTCGATCAATCCGTTTGATTTTGCGATGATATTTATATAGCCAGATTTGGATGCTGGTAAAATTGAAACCAAAGCTTCACCATTTTTTACTTTTTGAGAATTTGTACCAACGAAAGAAATATATTCCGCTGATGATTTACTGGCTTCAAAAACCACAGTTTTTGAGTTTTCATTAATGACAGGATTATCATATTTATCATAGAGTTTTGCTTTCAGAATAAATGGTTCATCAACATTAGACAGTATAGAATCACTTTCACTTTCAAGTACGATCTTATATGCTGCTCCGGCCGGAATATATACGGAATTTTTTTCTGAAGCATAGCCTGGTATTTCAGCCAGCACATTTAATTCGCCTGATAGATTTGTTAAAACCATCAGGGCCTCATCGGGATTCAGACTTCCATTTTGCATTTTCAAGGTGATAGTTTCCCTGGAAATTCCCGCCTGATCCACAAACATTCCGATTTTGGGATTAAGAGTTTTTAGTTTTATTTCACCGTTATAATCAAGCTTTGTATCTTGATTTATTACATCAATCAGATAATTTATATTCCCATTTATCTTTTTATTTGTTTCTATCTTAAGGTCGATTTTATTAAGAAATATCAAATTTATTCCGCTGTTAATAAGCGTATTTAATTCAGCATTTGGTTCAAGAGGGGAGACAAGGTATACCGAGAGATTAGTCTGACCGGTTTTATTTTTTGATTTTACCGAAAATTCTTTGAAACCTTCCAACGTGTTAAATATATATCCGTTCTCATCTTTTTCATCATATCCTGAAAGCTCCGCATATTCCGAATCAACAGTTACAAGGATTTTTTCGAAAGAATTGTTAGCTGTGTTATTATATTTATCCTTTAGCGTCACTTTGATTTTCGTTTCCGAAACCCCATTCGAAACAAGATACTTTGAATCGGTTTGAATATCTATATTTTCAGGTGCTCCCGAAACAAGAAATATTTCCTTTTCAGCAACAGGGGACAAATCACCAATCAATTCAGCCTTCAATACAAAGCGTCCAATCTTTCTTCCGGCTTTAATATATGCTGTTGCCACTCCGTTAACCGGACTTATCAAATTTCCGTTTTCAAATGTTACAATGTCTTGAATATCAGTATCAGTGGCGGAAAATCTGATTACATTTTTAGAGCTTTTATCGATTTTTCCAAGAGAATCAAATACAGTCACATTTATCATCATAATTGATTCACCATCTGCAACCATGCTGTCTCCTGGAATTATTTCCAGATTTTCATCATTTATTTTGAAAGGATTTTCGGAATCTGGGATATATGTAAGCATTCTGTCTGAAATAATTTCGGCAACATAAACGCTTCTTTTACTTTCTGATTTTAAAATATATTTTTTATAATATTTCGTTTCCAGAAAATAATCCTGCCAATTATATTTTTCTCCCTCATTTTGTTTTTCAGTTTCCTGAGTTTCGGTTATTGAAATATTTTTTTGAATCCCGGAAATATCCTGAATCGCCGTTATTGAAATATTTTCTTTGGATATTTCTCCCGGATATACATACTTTGTATCTTCACGGGATATACCTTCAGATACCAGACCTGATTCAGATATGCCACCCGACGTTACTTCTGAAGTTTTGGCTGATACTCCATCTCCGGTCACATTAGAAATTACATCGGAAGTACTCAACCCGCTCTCTTGTTCTTTATTTTTTTGATCGGCTATCTGGCGGGATATTGTATATATTCCGCCATTTTCTGATGTTTCTTCAGGGACAGTCGTGCCAGTCTTCGTCCTGGTATTTTGATCAGTTATTGTTCCGGTTGTTTCTTCGGTTGAAACACCGGTTGCAGAATCTTCCGTTATTGAATCCCCGGTCCCGGATTGCTCATCAGTTGAAACTGTATCGGTTTTAGTCACTGTTGTCGCACCTGTTTCAGCCACAGTAACTGTTTCCACGGTCGGTTCAGTTGTTGTAATTGCACCGGTTGTACCTATAGTATCTGCGGGTTTTTCAATCGCAGCTTCGGTTCCGTTATTACTAATAATTTTATTCACCTCTTCATCATAAGCATCAAGATATTCTATCTTATTTGTGACAAAAGTATCCAATACAAGCGATCTGTTACTTGTTGTGACTTTGATAATATTTGTTTTTTGTCCCAATGAATTTTCCGCATAAATTGAGGCATATCCGGAATTATTTGTGGAATTGATTTTAAATGTGGCTTTATTTTCAATTATAGTTTTTTCAGTAATTGTGGAACCTGCCAGCACCGGGCTTGTATCGTTTTGCTGAACTATAAGACGAACTTTATTGTTTAATGGTTTATTTGTAGCCGGATCTAAATAATAATTTGGTGCGGAAACGGTTATTGTAAAAGCATCATTACCATCAGCACGCAAAATTGTTTTATCAGAAATTATATTATATACAATTCCGGTTTCATCAGGGATTGTTTGTTCAAACGCTTTTTCATCAGTATTTTTACCTTCTTCCGCAAAGGTACAGCAATCTTTAAACTCGGGAATTTCGGTAAAAGAGTCAACAAATTTTTCAAGCTCATCAATAAATTTCGTCCAATCAACATATAAATAATCTTCAGGTCCCTGAGTGGTATCAGTATCCGATTCGGTTTCCGTTGTTGTCACACCACTTGTGTCAGCCTCAGCTGTAACCGCCAACGGATTAAATCGTGGATCTGTCTCCTCTGGAAGATCTTTATCAAAATCCAGATCAAAAAAACTTTCCTCTCCGTCAAAAGCTAGATAACTGATTTCATAACCGTTTTTTTCAGTATTATCTGCAGACACCGTCTGGTCGTTAATATATGCATCCTGATTTTCATCCAGATAAGCCATTAATACATACTCATGCTTTGAATCAATATCAAGCGAGCTCCAATTTATTGCATCCGATAATTGTCTGGTATCAATATTTTCGCTTAATGCTGGTAATAAATATTTTTTATAAATTTCGTCACTGATTTGAATTGCAGTATATTGGCCTTCACCAACTTCTTCTCCAAAAATTCTGTAACTTCCCGGCATCAAAGCCAGCTTGTCCGCCACTGCTTTCATATCGGCCTGAAATTGTGCAAGGTTTGGAGTATCAAAGGTATTTGGAAATATTAATTTTTGAATTTTTCCGGGTGTTTGATTTTCACCATCCGGTTTTGTCTGAAAAGCGATATATCTCGGGTTATCAATCGGCAGACTGTATGTGCCAAATGATTCGAGCTGTCTTGTAATTGTATAATTTGTAGGTTCATTATGAAGAATCACACTGCTTATTTTCTTTACTTCATGTGGCGATACTTCAAGTGTCAAATCCTCACCAAACTCATTTAACGCTGCAGGAATAGTAAAACTCGCATTCTTCGATAATAATTTTCTGGCGATCTCGTCCATCGCTTCTGATGGAATACCATATTTACTATCAGCTTCTTCATAGTCATACCATTTTGTTTCTTTTGTCCCATCACCGTCCAGATCACGATATTCAAAATCGGACAGTCCATCATTATCATTATCCATTCCATCAAAAAGACCATACCGGCTGGAAAATTCTTCAAGAGAAATATACGATCCGACATTATTCAAAATCACCTGGCTCGCATTATAATTATCAAGATCTTTCCACACGTCAGTAATATCAGGAGAAACATTCGGGTTTG
>Ga0265297_10007977_pt1 | contig 14363 bp, 12 predicted proteins | sample Munlanlwell13791_FD_192502 | JGI IMG/M metagenome (GOLD analysis project Ga0265297, IMG submission 192502) | Leachate microbial communities from a municipal landfill in Southern Ontario, Canada - Leachate well 137-91 | ecosystem: Engineered > Solid waste > Landfill > Unclassified | place... | reverse complement strand
TGCCCGACAAACTCCGCGAATTTCTTCGGCCGCAAAGACATATTCAATACTACGTCTTCTTCGGACTCTTTGTTATTAACCAGGGTTGTGCCCTTAATTAGTGCTTGCCTGATCTCTTCTGTCATAGGGTATGATATTTTCCTTATTGCGCACTATCTCGATCTCCTGAAACAGCTCCTGCTGTACCGCGACGATCTCTTTCATGCGGATCAGCTCTAATATTGCCAAAAATGTTACGATGACTTCTAATTTATTTTTCGCCTTACCGAATAAATCGGATAACTTTAACGCCGGCGTAATGAGCAAAAGATGCAAAATCTGGTGGACTTTTTCCTCAATGGTAAATTCATCTTTGATAACTTCATAAAAGACTTCTTTAGGTACATCCTTAAGCGCCTGAGAAAAAGCGTTAATTAAATCGAAAATGTTCGCCTCGAAATATACAGTGCCCTTGTCTTGCGTTACCTCATGGCCTACCTCTACCTTGGGGCGCTTAAATACTTCTTTTTGCTGGGTTTCTTTTTCGCGCAAGGTATCGGCAATTTCTTTGAAGCGTTCATATTCCAAAAGACGCCTGACCAGCTCCGCGCGCGGGTCAGCCTCCTCTTCTTCGGCAGGTGTTTCTTCAGCCGGCAAAAGCATCTTGGATTTGATCTGTAAGAGTGTAGCCGCCATTACCAGGAACTCTCCGGCGATATTCAAATCCAACAGCTGCATTAGATTCAAGTACGCCAAATACTGCTCAGTAACTTTAGCAATGGGGATATCGTAAATATTCAGGTGGTCTTTCTTCACCAAATAGAGCAGCAGATCCAGCGGGCCTTCGAAAATCTCTAATTTTATTTTGTAGCTCATAACTTATATTTTAAGCAGTTCTTTTACTTCGGCGATAGTCTTGCCTGCTACCGCGCGCGCCTTTTTATTTCCCTCTTCTAAAATATCATATATCTTATGCTTATCTTTTAATAACTCACTTCTCTTTTCCTGAATCGGCTCCAATAGCTTTATCAATATATTCGCTAATTCTTTTTTGCAATCCGTACAGCCGATCCCGGATTTACGGCAAAGGCCTTCTATTTCTTTTGCCCTTTCCGGGGCAAAAACAGAATAATAGCTGTGCACATTACATTTATCCGGGTGCCCCGGGTCAGCTACCCTGATCCTCGTGGGGTCTGTAAACATACTTTGGATTTTTTTACGGATAATTTCCGGCTCTTCCGAAAGCCCGACATAATTATTGTAACTCTTGCTCATCTTTCTTCCATCCAAACCCAAGAGGCGGTTTGCCTTGGTAAGTATCGCCTTGGGGTCAGGAAAAATCTCTTTCTTGTAAAGATGGTTGAATTTCCTGGCGATCTGGCGCGTCAATTCTAGATGCGGAAGCTGATCTTCTCCCACAGGAACTGCCTCTGCCTTATAAAGCAGGATATCCGCGGCCTGTAAAACCGGATAACCCAAGAATCCGTATGTGCTTAAATCGCGGTTTTTTACTTCGCGCAACTGCTCTTTATAGGTAGGGCAACGCTCCAGAAGGCCCAAGGGCGTAATAATGGAAAAAATCATGTTCAATTCCAGGTGTTCGGGTACATGTGACTGGATAAAGATGTTGGATTTTTTAGGGGAAATCCCGCAAGCCAGCCAATCTGCCACATTATCAAGGATATTCTCTCTTATATTGTCCGGATTTTCATACTCTGACATCAACGCGTGCCAATCCGCCACCATAAAGAAACATTCATACTCATCCTGCAGTTTACACCAATTTTCCAGAGCACCGACTAAATGGCCTAAGTGCAATCTACCCGTAGGCCGCATTCCGCTTAATATCCGTTTTTTCATCAATCTAATTTCCTCGCTATCTTTTCTATCTCGTAAGCTTCAACAATATCGCCTTCCATGATGCCGTCAAAACCGGCAAGGCTCAAGCCGCACTCAAAGCCCTCAGCCACTTCCCGAACATCGTCTTTAAAACGCTTTAGGGACGCCAGTTTTCCTTCAAAGATCACTTCTCCGTTGCGTGCCAGGTTAACCAGCGCGGAGCGGTTAATCTTACCCTTAGCAACGAAACAGCCGGCTACAATGCCGGAACGCGATAACTTCATGACTTTGCGGATCTCGACTTTCCCCAAGAAAACTTTTTTGATCTTCGGCGCCAGCATCCCTTCGATTGCCGCCTTTATATCATTGGCTAATTCATAGATGATATTGTAAGTACGTATATCTATGCCTTCTTTAGCGGCGATCTCCTTGGCGCGCTCATCGGCATCTACATTAAACCCTAAGATAAGGGCATTAGAAGCTACCGCCAAGACGACGTCAGAGCTATTGATATTGCCTACGCCGGTGTGGATCACATCTAGCTTTATCTCGGACACATTCAATTTATTTAATGTATCTTTTATGGCTTCCTGCGAACCCTGCACATCGGCCTTGATAATGATTTTTAATTCCTTGATCTTGCCCTCTTTGATCTGGGCGTATAGATCCTCTAAGTTTATTTTCTTGACGCTTTTAATCTGCTGCTGGCGCTCATTCTCAAGGCGCATCTGGGCCAATTCTTTGGCCTGTTTCTCATCAGCTAAAACAAAAAATTGTTCCCCTGCCAGCGGCACTCCGGAAATACCCAACACCTCAACCGGGAACCCCGGCAAGGCCTGAGTAACGGATTGGCCGTGGTCATTAAACATCGCCCGTATCTTACCGAAGAAATTCCCCACAATAATACTTTCATTAAGGTGCAGGGTGCCGTTTTGCACTAATAAAGTCGCGACCGGCCCTCTTCCTTTAGCCATCTTTGCCTCAACCACTACTCCCCGCGCAGCCCTATTAGGGTTAGCTTTTAATTCCAGCATCTGGGCCTCAAGCAAAACCATCTCTAGTAGATTATCGATACCGGATCCGGTTTTCGCCGAAACCGGGACAGTAATAGTTTTTCCCTGCCAATCTTCAGGAACAAGCCCAAGCTTCTGCAACTGTTTTTTCACGCGGTCGATATCCGCCTGTGGCTTATCCACTTTATTAATAGCCACAATGATAGGGACTCCGGCGGCGCGCGCATGGTCAATAGCCTCTTCTGTCTGAGGCATGATCCCGTCATCCGCGGCCACTACTAAGATTACGATATCGGTAATGCTGGCTCCGCGGGCACGCATAGCAGTAAAGGCTTCGTGGCCCGGGGTATCCAGGAATGTGATTTCTCCGTGAGGAAGTTTTACGCGGTAAGCTCCTATATGCTGGGTGATCCCGCCATGTTCAGATTCCGCTACCTTAGTTTGCCTAATGGCATCCAGAAGAGATGTCTTTCCGTGGTCTACGTGGCCCATAAGAGTGACTACCGGAGAACGAAACTGTAAATCCTTACCGGTATCTGCCTGTTGGTGTTCCTGCAAAGCGATCTCTTCTTTGCCCGGGGCTTTCTTAATCTTACATCCGTATTTCTCGCAAAGCCTGGCTACAACCGCCTCATCTAAATTCTGGTTTATCCCCACCATGATCTTGGCATCCATAAGGGCCTTGATCAGAATAGAGGGTTTTTCCTGTAATCTTATCGCCAGGTCTTTTAAGGTTATCGGTAGTTCCAATTCTAATTCCTTTAATACAACTGCCGGGGCCTGCGGCTTTACCTCTACAATCGGCGCTGCTGCCTTAACGGGCTCCGGCTTAGGAACTATTTTTACCGGGATAGCCTCTTTTTTAAATACCCTAGGCGCTTCTTTAGCCTCTTTAACAGGAGGCTTAACCGGAGCGTGTGCTGGCGCGACAGGGGCCGGCGGCTTAGGCGTGCTTACATGCGCTACCGGCTTCTCAATTACCGGCGCAACAGGAGGAACAATCTTAGGCTTCGCGGCTTTTACTTTCACTGCTTTTTGCGCAGGCTTAAGCAACGGCTTTATCGCTACCTTAACCTTGGATTTTTTTAATACCGGCTTTTTTGATTTAACCGCGCTTGCTTTCTTTTTTATTTCCTTCTTTGCTTTTACCATAAGTTCAGTCTCTTTCTATTTTCTAGATATCTTCTTGGCTTCACTGATTAACTTTTCGGCTTTCTTTTCACCGATTCCCTTGACTTTTGTTAGGTCTTGCGGCTTCGCATTTAAAATATCCTGAATGGTCTTAAAACCGGCTTCTTTCAAATTACTTAAGGTCTTGTCTCCGACTCCGGATAATTGTTCTAATGCCTCGCCAGCTTCTTCTTTAACCGGCCCTTTTTCCTCCTTGACCTCTACTGGCGCGCCTACTGCCGTCTCTTTCGTACGGATATCCAACTCCCATCCGATTAAGCGTGAGGCAAGCCGGACATTCTGGCCGTGTTTACCTATCGCCAAAGACAGCTGGTCGTTATCCACAATGACCTCTGCCTTCTGATGCTCTTTATCCAGCTTTATCTCGGCGACCTTTGCCGGAGAAAGCGCCGCCTTGATATACTCCCGGATATCCTCATTATAGCGGACAATATCAATCTTTTCACCTTGTAATTCATTGACGATGTTGCGCACGCGGTTTCCGCGCATCCCCACGCAGGCGCCCACAGAATCCACTTTCTCATTCTTGCTCCAAACGGAGATCTTGGTACGCTCTCCCGGCTGGCGAGAGATAGATTTCATTTCTACGATACCTTCGTAAATCTCCGGCACCTCTAACTCAAATAATTTTTTCACAAAATTTGGGTGCGTGCGCGAAAGAACGATCTGCGCGCCCTTAGCCTCTTTCTTCACCTCTGCCACGTAGGCGCGGATACGCTGTCCCTGTTTAAATTCTTCTTTCGGGGATTGTTCGCGTTTAAAAAGCATGCCCTCGGCTTTACCTAAAAGATCGATCACAATGTTGCCTTTTTCAAAACGATACACTGTGCCGCTGACGATCTCCCCTACCCGGCTCTGAAATTCATTGAAGACTACGTCTTTTTCCGCCTCGCGGATCTTTTGCATAATCACCTGGCGGGCGGTGGAAGCGGCGATGCGACCGAAATCAATAGAGGTAACTTCTTTTTCGTTTCTAAAGGCGCGGATCTTGCCGGTTTCAGGCTCTAAAGTGACCTTGAGTTCTTCCTCGGGCTTTAAATCGATCACCTTTTTGGCAGCGCTCAAAAGCGCGCTCTCCACAGCCTCGATCAGCACTTCTTTTTTAATACCCTTTTCTCTTTCTATCTGTTCAATTATCGCCATTAATTCCTGACTCATTTCTACACCTCTCCTAAAATATTAGTTTTGCTTTGTTGATACTTGATAAAGGCACTTCTACCAATTCAAGCGCTGTTTGCACATATACCGCGTTATCGTCTGCCTTATTGATGCCGCCCTCTAGCTCCATTTTCCCGTTTACTTCGCTATTCAGAAAAAACCTTGCCTGTTTATTCAGGCAACGCAAGAAATCACTCTTAATTTTTAGGGGCCTGTCTAAACCAGGAGAAGATACTTCTAGCGTATATTTTTCCTGGATAATATCTTTTTCATCTAAAATTAAGCCTAGTTCTCTATTTAAGGACGCGCACTCCCCTACCGTTATCCCGCCCTCAGGCTTATCCGTTAAGATCCTCACCACTAAATCTCTTCCCTCGTATCTAGAGACTATCTCGACTAAATCAAGCCCTTTAGACCTTAAGAATTCCGCGATAAAATCTTGCAGGACATTTTGCAAGGCGTATTTATCCATTTGTAAACCTTTCTATTTCTTTGAAGATTTCTTCCTTAGATTTAATAATCTTTTCTTGGGAACCGCGCCTCTTTAACTCCAGGGTATTATTCTTCAGCGCGTCTTTACCTATAATGATCTGTAAGGGTATTCCGATAAGATCGGCGTCTTTAAATTTTACCCCCGCGCGTTCATCCCTATCATCCAAAAGCACTTCAATGCCTTTATCTGATAATTCCTTATAAACATCTGATGCTATTTTCATTATTTTCTCATCAGTCACATCCAGGGCCAATACAACTACTTTGTAAGGCGAGATTTCTTTAGGCCAGATAATCCCTTGGGCGTCATTATTTTGTTCGATCACCGCCGATATCAACCGCGATACCCCTATCCCGTAACAACCCATGATAACCGGCGAAAGCTTCCCCTTGGCGTCAAGAAAATTGGCCTGAATGCTTGCGCTATATTTAGTACCCAATTTAAAGATGTGCCCGACTTCAATAGTATTTATTTTCTCTAAAATCCCCCCGCATGACCCACAGGTATCTTTTTCTTGAGGTTTTGCGGTCTTAGAAATATTACATTTAGGGCAATGAAAAACCAGGTCTTCTCCGTCTTTTGCCGGAACCATAAATTCGTGAGAAACCTTTCCTCCCATAATCCCTGAGTCGGCTTCGGTAATTAAAATATCCAGGCCCAGGCGTTTAAATATTCTTTTGTAAGCCGCAAACATCGCCTGGTAATTCTTATCTAATCCGGCTTCATCCTGGTCAAAGCTATAAGCATCCTTCATAATAAATTCGCACGCCCTGACCAAGCCGAAACGCGGCCGGATCTCATCCCTGAACTTAGTCTGTATCTGATACAAAATTAAAGGCAGCTGTTTATAAGAAGAAACGTGGTTTTTTATCAGGTCCGTGATGACTTCTTCATGTGTCGGGCCAAGGCAAACCTTCCTGCCTCTTCTATCCACGAACTGAATCATTACCTCTCCGATATCTTTATCCCGGCCGGTCCTCTGCCATAATTCTAACGGCTGTAAAGCCGGAAGCAATACCTCGGCTGCGCCGCAGGAATCCATTTCCTGGCGGATGATCTGCTGGATATTGCCTAACACCTTCAGGCCCAGGGGCAGGTATGAATAAGCCCCTGCCATAAGCATGCGCACGAGCCCTGCGCGCAGCAACAACTGATGGCTCAGAGACTCAGCCTCATTGGGCGCTTCCTTAAGAGTCGGGATAAAACTTTTTGACCAAAGCATAGTTTATTCCTTTTTAAATATATCCTGCGATAAATTTATGCCTGCTTTCTTGAAAAGAGAGAAAAATACCGGCGTAGCCCCTGTAGCGCGCCATTTGCCCTGCACCTTGCCCTCGTGGTTAATGCCGTCTACATCATAAAGGAAAATATCCTCTAAGAACGCACGTCCGTCCTTAAGGCCGTTTAATTGCGAAATGTGCGTAATTTTTCTCGAGCCGTCCAATAACTGCTCCTGCTGCACGATAAGATTTATGGCTGTTATGATCTGGCGGTCAATAGCCTCAAGGCCAATAGGTACACCCGAAGTCAAGATCATGGTTTCCATACGATAGATCACATCATCAGGAGTATTGGCATGGATTACGGATAAAGAACCTTTATGCCCGGAACAAATAGCCTGTAACATATCCAGGGCCTCAGCCCCCCTGATCTCTCCGAGGATTATCCTGTCAGGACGCATACGCAGTGAATTTTTAAAAAGCTCCCTGATAGAGATTTCGCCTTTACCCTCTATGCTCGGTTGGCGCGATTCTAATCTCACCACATGGTCCTGCGTCAAGCGCAACTCCGCGGTGTCTTCAATAGTCACCACCCGCTCATCTTCGGGGATATAAGCGGAAAGCACGTTTAAGGTCGTGGTCTTCCCGGCTCCCGTAGCTCCTGAGAAGACAATGTTAGCCTTGGCCTTGATGCAGGCAACCAGAAAATCGCTCATACGCTTATCCAAGGTTCCTAACTCTATTAGGTCTTCGATCTTTTTTATCTCTTTAGAGAATTTTCTAATGGTAACTATAGGCCCGTTTAACGCCAAAGGAGGTATAACAATATTTACGCGGGACCCGTCCTTTAATGAAACTTCCGTATAAGGATAAGACTCATCTACGTGGCGGCGCGTAGGTGCCAATATCTTCTCTATCAGATACATGATCTGATTTTCGTCTTCAAAGGAGATATTCGTCAACTCAGTCTTGCCTGACCTTTCGGCGTAGACTCTATGGGGGCCGTTAATCATAACCTCGCTGATCTGTTCATCCTTTAAAAGGCCCTCAATCGGGCCAAAACCCAAAAATTCATCGATTAATTCCGAAACGATCTTAAGTTTATCCTGCTCGCTGATCTGCGCCTGTTCACGGCGGATAAATTCATCCATTATGGGCAGAAGTTTTTCTTTTAACTCCTGCCTCTCCATATTTTCCGCGGAGAATATGCTGCGGTAATCCGTAATCAGCTTCTGCCTGATCTTGAATTTTAACGACTTAGACATTACATATTCTCCATTTCTCTTAATAAAACAGCGCTGCATTGGCTATAGGGGACTTTTCTCTTAGCTTTACCTTTCTTAAACAACAGCCCCTCTTTCTTACCAAAGGCTACTCCTATATCTGCCTGGGCTGCCTCTCCCGGGCCGTTAACAGTACAGCCCATCACAGCCAATTTTATGTGCCTAGTTGATGGTTCATAGGGCATAGTTGATAGTTTGTTCTCTAGATCTTTTACTATTCTTACCAGGTCTACTTCGCACCTGCCGCAAGTAGGACAGCTGATAATCTCCGGCCCAAAATGGCGTAACTCTAAAGACTCTAAAATATTTTTAGCGGCAATAACTTCTTCCTGCGGCCTGGCCGTAAGAGATATCCTGATCGTATCGCCGATACCGTCCAACAGCAAGCTTCCTACGGCGATACTGGATTTGATCACGCCCTTATAAGGAGAGCCTGTAGCAGTAACCCCTAGATGCAAAGGATAATCATAGAGTTTGCTGATTTTCCTATATGCCTCCACGGTATCAAGGATCGTCGATGCCTTAAGAGAGATCACCGTATTATAGAATTTGAAGCCTTCAATGATCTTGATGTAATCTTTGGCACTTTTTACTAGCCGGTCAGGGACGCTTAATTTAGTGCCCAGCCCCTTCACCGAACCGGAGTTCAGCCCTATGCGTAAAGGTATACCAGCGCTTTTTAAAGCGCTGACCACTTCCCTGATCTCTTCCTTTTTATAAATATTCCCGGGGTTCAACCTGATCTTATCCGCGCCTGACTCAATCGCCTGAATCGCCAGCCGCCAATTAAAATGAATATCCGCGACTATTGGGATGTTGACCTTGGGTTTAATTTTCTTTAAGGCATGGGCATCGAAGCTGTCTTTGATCGCCAGCCTTACGATATCGCAGCCTAAAGATCCCAACTCCTTTATTTGCCTGACGCATGAATCGATATCCGCGGTCTTTGCCTTGGTCATCGATTGGATCGCGACCGCGTTGGCCCCGCCGATGCTGATATTACCGATTTTTACGACTCTGGTCTTATGCCTTTTAATCTGCATCTGTTATTTCAGGAAAAATTTCTGTATCTTGTCTCCGTAAAGCCTGACAATATCATTATAAGTAACAAAAATAGCTAGAAATATTATAAAGGATATGCCGACCTGCATAATGACGCGCTCGGCCTTAATACCTATTGTCCTGCCTCTGATCTTCTCTAGGCCTAATAAAACTATGTGTCCGCCGTCTAATACAGGCAGCGGCAAAAGGTTAAAGAGCGCCAAGCTTATGCTTAAGACCGCTATTAAATGCAAGAGCGGGATGATCCCCAGGCCAGCCGCCTTAGAGGTAATATCAAATATACCTAATGGCCCGGTCACTGATTCCTTGAAAGATAATTTTCCGGTAATCATCCGCCATAATCCCTTATAAGTTATATAAGTAAACTCTAAGGTTTTATTTATGGCTCTGAAAAAAGAATCCGCCACACCGTGCCTTACCGTAATGACCTCGTCAAAAGGAGTAATTCCGATTATGCCGACCTTGCGTTTCTGGCCAAGCGGGTCATCCATATCCCTTTCCTCTATGCGTACATCAAGGCTCAATGGTTTACTGCCGCGCATAACCGAAAGATTCACGAGGTTAGGGACTTTTCTCTTCTGGATGGCAATTTGTAAATCCTCCCAGAATTCTACTTTTCTTCCGTCCACTGCGATAATCTTATCTCCTGCCACAAGGCCAGCTTCTTTTGCGCCCAAACCGTCAATTAATCCGCCTACCTTAGAAGTCAGGCTTGGATACCCGGCAAAAAATATCAGCCAAAGCAGAAGAAATCCTAATATATAGTTCAACAGGGGCCCGGCAAAAATGATCTGAAAACGCTCGCCCGGGCGCTTAGAGAAATATTCATCGGGCTTACCCTTGTATTCTTCAAGATTATCTCCGGCTAATTTCACGTAGCCGCCCAAAGGTATCGCGCTCAAAGAATACTCAGTATGCTTTTTCTTCTTCTTGAATAATACGGGCCCGAAACCCAAAGAAAACGTCTCTACCCGCACACCGACTCTTCTGGCTGCCATAAAATGGCCCCATTCGTGCACAATGATCAAAATGCCCAAAATAAGGATAAAGATTAACAGTGACATAATTTATAAGCCTCTTTTCTTGCCCAACTGTCCGCGGTGATGATCTCATCTAAAGACGGCCTGGATATATTCTTATGCTCATCCATGACTTTTGCCACCACCTTAGAGATGGCAATAAATTCAAGCCTCTTCCTTAAGAACTCATCCACGCTTACTTCATTAGCCGCGTTCATTACCGCAGGAAGCGTGCCCAACTCTCTGGCTGCCTGAACAGCTAAGCCCAGACAGGGAAAACGCCGTAAGGACGGTTTCTCAAAATGCAAAACGCCAAGCCTATAGAAATCTATTCCCGCAAAATCATTCTCTAGCCTGTCAGGATAGGAAAGAGCGTATTGTATAGGAATGCGCATATCCGTAACCGACAACTGTGCCATCACTACGCCGTCAACAAATTCTACCATAGAATGGATTATGGCCTCCGGGTGGATCAGGATCTTTATCTTCTCAAGCGGCACCTGGAATAAGAACATAGCCTCTAACAACTCCAGCCCCTTATTCATGAGGGTCGCCGAATCTACGGTAATTTTCCTACCCATCTTCCAGCGCGGATGCCTAAGCACATCTTTTACGCGAATTGCCTTAAGGCGCCTGTTATCAACTTTAAGTAAAGGGCCGCCTGAAGCGGTCAAGTAAATACCTTTAAGTTTTGCCTTATCCTCTTTCTCTATGCACTGCCAGATTGCAGACTGCTCGCTGTCAACCGGGATGATCTTAACATTGTTCTTTTGAGCCTCGCGCATAATCAGAGGGCCGGCCATAACCAGCGCCTCTTTATTGGCAAGCGCCACGGTCTTAGCGCTTCTTATGGCGCTAAGTAAAGGCATGAGTGCCGCCGAACCGCTGATAGCCAAAACAACTTCATCTATCTCTTTTTGCCCTGCTAAAGCCGCAATGCCGTCTTGCGCGCTAAATAATTTTATCTTACGGCTAAGCACGGAACTCAATTTACCAACGCTTGTCCGGTCTGCTACGCCGACAAAAAGAGGATGGAATTCTTTTATCTGTTGAGCCAGGACATCGATATTTGAATTTGTAGTTAAAGCTACAACCTTAAACTCTTCCGGGAACTTCCTGATGACATCCAGGGTGGACTTTCCTATAGAGCCGGTAGAGCCCAAGATAGCGATATTCTTCATTTCAAAACCACGCTCATATAGAAGTAAAACGCCGGCGCGGTAAACAGAAGGCTGTCCACTTCATCCAGTATGCCTCCCATGCCCGGCAGGAGCTTTCCAGAATCTTTCACCTGGCAGTCGCGCTTGATCAAAGACTCTGATAAGTCTCCTAACTGGCCTAGAATATTTAAAGCTACGGCTAATAATATCAAATGTAAATAATCAAAATTTAAAACAGGCCGCATAGCAAATGCCCCTAAAATGCTGAAAATCAACCCCCCGATAGCCCCTTCCACGGATTTCTTGGGGCTTATGTGCGGCATTAAAGGAGTTTTGCCGTAACGCACACCGATAAAGAATGCGCCTATATCGCCAAGTTTTGTGATCAGCAGTACCGCTAGTAATAAACCGGCGCCCATAGGCAACTGCCTGATCTTGATCAGGAAACTTAAAAACCAGGAAACATACAATATGCCAAAAAGCGTAGTGGATATATCCACTATCACACCACTGTTATTACGGCGCTTAAACTGCATAAGGATCAGGAACAACAGCACCAAAACCATAAACAGCAGTTCCCAGCCTTTTGTGGATTCAAAACGCAAAATTATTGAAAGCGGTATGATCGTTCCAATTCCGATGCCCACATATTTATATATCTTGATGCCTTTATTTTCCAACATCGTAAAAAATTCATACAGCCCTATTACGATAAAAAAGGTTATGGCAAGGTTAAAGAACCATTCAACAGAAAGAGCAACAATAATTATGCCGATAAGCGCTATACCGCTAAGTATCCTTTTAATTAGCATCAACCCGGCCAAACCTCCTCTTGCGTTTCTGGAATTCTTCTATTGCTTCATAAAAATCTTCGCGCTTAAAATCCGGCCAGTAAACCTTGGGGAAATAAAGTTCCGCGTAAGAAAGCTGCCAGAGCAGAAAATTGCTCAGGCGCATTTCTTGGCTCGTGCGGATCAAAAGATCCGGGTCAGGAAGGCCAACAGTATAAAAATAGCGGCTAAAATTCTCTACATCTAAATCTTCGACGCCCGTTTCTTCATTTTTGACGGCAAGGGCGAACTTCTTTGCCGCGTCAACTATTTCCTGCCTGGAGCCGTAATTCAAAGCCAAAACCACCGTAAGGGCACTGTTATTCCTTGTTTTCTCTTCTGCCTTTTCAATCTTCTTTTGTAAATATTTAGGTATGGGGTCGCCCCTACCGATAGCTATCAAACGTATATTCTTTTTCTGAAGTTCTTTAAACTGTTTTTCCAGGAAATTATCTAGGTAGCGCATTAATGTATCGACTTCTTTCTTAGGCCTGTTCCAATTCTCCGTAGAAAAAGCAAAGAATGTCAATACGCCGACCCCTAATTCTATCGCGGCATCCACAATTTCGCTTAAGCGGTTGATCCCCTCCCGATGGCCGGCAGAACGAATTCGGCCTTTTTCTTTTGCCCAGCGGCCGTTGCCGTCCATGATTATTGCCACATGTTTAGGGATGTTATTCTTGTCTATCATTGTTACTGGTGCACCCGATAGTCTATATCCGGGAATAAATTATCTTTATATTCGATATCGGCAAGCCAATTTTCATCGATAGAGTTGCCTTTGATGTCTTCATAAAGGCGGGTGAACCTTAAAAGATGGTCTTTGGTGCGTTTTACGGCGTAACTTATATGCGTACCGGTGCCCATGATAAACGCCCAATCAGAACTTTGCGCCAGGAGCAACTCTCTTAAAGCCTGATTCAGTGCGCGCTCGGTTATCCCGTTTACATTAGGATAACTTTTGGCTAATTCAGTCATTCTTGCTGAGGCCATATGCAGGTGGCGGTAAATCCAGTCGTTAGGCCCCTGCAACCACATCTCGCTGTATCCTTTCCATCCCCAGCTTGACATAGAAGGCGTGATCACCTGATTGCGCGGATTTTCCTCCAGATATTCAGAAGCCGTGATTAGGCGGATCTCATCCTGGTCAAAGACAATTTTACGGATGAGAAAATCAAGCCACATGACACCCTCATACCACCAATGGCCGAACAGCTCCGCGTCATAAGGAGAGATGATCATGGGCTTTTTCTGCATCAGGTCATAAAGGTGCTCCACCTGTTTCTGGCGGTTAAACATAAAATTCCCCGCATGCTGCGCTGCTTTATCCCTGGCCCAAGTCGGCACATACGGCTGTTTATTATTTCCGTTGCCACTGATGCGGTAATATTTTATTCCCGTATTGATCCTGACGCCGTCAGGATGAATATAAGGCTTGATGTAATCGTACTCCAGGTCAAAACCGATATCGCGATAGAATTCGCGGTAATCCTGGTCTCCCGGGTAACCTTCAATAGAAGACCACACCTGTTTTGAAGATTCCAGGTCTCTGGCAAAAGCAGCCACTCCCGTGCCTTTACAATAAACCGGAGCGAATACTCCGTATTTGGGGCGCGGTGTTCCGTGCAGCACTCCGTGTGAATCCGTGAAGAAATACTTCAGGCCTGCCTCTTTCAGGATCTCATCGTGCCCAGGATGATACCCGCACTCCGGCAGCCAAATCCCTTTAGGCTTTCTACCAAAGACTTTCTCATAATGCGCCACCGCCACCTTGACCTGCGCGCGCACAGACTCGCGGCAAACATCCATCAGCGGAAAGTATCCGTGGGTGGCCCCGCAGGTGATAATCTCTAATTTCCCCGCATCTTGGAAATTTTTAAAAGCTAAAGTTAAATTACGGTTATACCTATTAAAGGTATCACGTACGGCATAAAACTGGTTTACATACATCAGGGCCAGGCTGTTAAATTCAGGCTGCCAGGTTGTCCTGTCTACTTCTTTATGCGCTAATTCAATGAGCCTATTGATATGCTTAAGGTAACGGTCCTCTAGAAGCGGGTCCGTAAGCATAGAGATCAACGTCGGGCTCAAGGTCATGGTGAGCCGGAAATCTATT
>Ga0265297_10007976_pt1 | contig 14365 bp, 12 predicted proteins | sample Munlanlwell13791_FD_192502 | JGI IMG/M metagenome (GOLD analysis project Ga0265297, IMG submission 192502) | Leachate microbial communities from a municipal landfill in Southern Ontario, Canada - Leachate well 137-91 | ecosystem: Engineered > Solid waste > Landfill > Unclassified | place... | reverse complement strand
GGGTGTGATCTTCGGATATTCACCCGCCAAACGCGCCGCCGAACGCGATCCTATTGAATCTCTCAGATATGAATAAGACTATGAACTTGAAACATAAGGCATTTATACCAATAGCAACAATACTGTGCCTGCTTACCGGGCCGCTTGCTGCACAGGAAACTATTCCGCAGATTAATACAAACTCACCGGAATATAAACTAGCCTCCTATAACCTGACGCTGGAAGAAGTGCTTCATCTGGCCACCACCCAATCCAACGAAGCCATCAGAGCCCGCAACACGTTCCAGGTAAGCTACTGGGAATACCGTTCCTATAAAGCCAATTACCTTCCCAAACTGAGCCTTACTTCTGAATTGCCGGAATTTTCGCGTCAGATCATAGACGTGACCAGCATCGATCCGGTAACGGGAGAAGTACGTCACGATTATTCGTCAGATTTTTATAACCAGTTCAGCGGTGGTCTTACACTTATGCAAAATCTGCCTACCGGTGGTTCTGTATCGGTCAATTCGTCTCTCAGACGGACGGACCGCTTCAGCGGCAATTTCAGCAACCACGAAAGTACCGAATACCTTACTACTGCCTTGAGTGTACGTCTATCCCAATCAATTTTCGGGCTCAATGAAATGAAGTGGGACAGGAAAATTGAACCGCTTAAATACGAAGAGGCCCGGCGCTCCTATGTAGAAAACATGGAAAGTGTGAACCAGAGGGCAATAACACTCTTTTTTAATATGGCCCTTGCACAGCAGCGCCTGGCTATATCTGAATTTAACTTTGCCAATAACGACACTCTGTACCGGATCGCTGCCGGACGTTACGAATTGGGAACGATTGGGGAAAACGACTTGCTGCAATCGGAACTGGGGTACCAAAAAGCACGTAAAGAACTGAATGACAACAGATTAACGCTTGAAAATGCCGAGAACCGCCTTCGTTCTTACCTTGGATTTACCGAGAGAGTAAACGTATCTATCGTTTTACCGGAAAAAACGCCCGAAGTTGTTCTGGACGTGGAGCAGGTCCTGCAACTGGCTTTTGAAAACAACCCCGATATGATTGCCTACGAAAGACAGCTGATTGAAGCTCAGAAGAATGTGGCTCAGCAGAAGGCAAACCGGGGTTTCTCGGCCAACCTGAACATAGCATTCGGCCTTAACCAGCAGGCTTCGGAACTGGCCCTTGCCTATGCAGACCCCCGGGATATGCAAACGGTAAGCATCGGGCTTACGGTTCCCATCCTGGATTGGGGCCGGGGAAAAGGAATGGTCAAAATGGCTCAGAGCAACGAGGAACTTGTAAAACGGCAGGTAGAACAGAGCCGGCTCGATTTTGAACAGGATATTATCCTGAATGTAAAGCAATTCAATATGCAGTCACAACAGTTCCTGATTGCCGCCAAATCGGACACCATTGCCCAGAAGCGCTACGATGTGGCCAAACAGAGATACCTTATAGATAAAATCACGATCACCGACATGAACAACGCCCAGATTGACCGTGACGAGGCCCGGGTTGGTTACGTTCAGGCTCTTTATAATTATTGGCAGTATTATTATCAACTAAGAGCGCTCTCACAATATGATTTTATTGACAAGCAGCGACTCAATGCAGATTTTGATTCTCTTGTAGATTAAATGTAAAAAAGGTTTAAATTTGTCGCGCTTTTATTAAACATCTTTTTTATGGCAACAACTGCAGATTTTAAGAACGGACTTTATATTTCTTTCAATGGAAAACCCTGTTCCATCATATGGTTTCAACACGTTAAACCTGGCAAGGGCGGCGCTTTTGTAAAAACAAAACTCCGCAACCTGGAGAACGGTCGTGTTCTCGAGAACACATTCAACGCCGGAGAAAAAATAGAGACCATCCGTGTTGAGCGACGTCCCTATCAGTTCCTCTACAAAGACGATATGGGTTATAATTTCATGCATAACGAGACCTTTGAACAGATATCGCTTCAGGAAGATCTGATTGAAAATGCCGACCTCATGAAGGAAGGTCAATATGTAGAAATGATGTTCCTTGCCGATGAAGAGCGTGTGCTTACCTGTGAACTGCCTCCTTTCGTAGAAATGGAAATTACGTACACAGAACCTGCTGTCAAGGGCGATACCGCTTCTACCAATGCGCTGAAGGCTGCTACCGTTGAAACCGGTGCCGAAATTATGGTCCCTCTTTTTATTAACCAGGGCGAGCGGATTAAAGTGGATACCCGTACCAGGGAATATTCCGAACGCGTAAAATAAACATCATGAGACACACAGGCCTGATATTGGCGGCTTTGCTAGTGCTTGCAGCCTGCAATACCCGACAGGAAAAACGAGCTCCCGAAGATATTGAATATCAGATTAGCCTGGGTAATTTTAATACAGCTTCACAATGGATCCGGGCCTATATGGCCCGGACCGATCTTTCTCCAACCGAATTGCTTGACTGGCAATGGAAATTGGACTGGATGCAACGGGTTGAGCTAGATTTCAACAAAACGGAAGATGAAGCCGTTGAATATATAAGTAAGTATTATCCCGGTGTGACCGGCCAGCAATTACAGGCCTGGGAAGATTCCAGAGCACTCGAATGCATGACCCTTAACGGAGAAAAACGCTATTTTTCAAGGGCGTTTCGCAACCTGTTCCGCATTGACAGCGCCTGCCGTGTGGTATATGAATCGGTCAACGGACCGGAAACAGACAGCAAGGACACCCTGCTTTGGGACCACCTGCCCCGTGTTATGCTTGAGACAGAAAAAAGCGGACAGACGCTTACCAATCCGAAAACCTACCGTATTACTTACCGTATAACCGTTCCGGCCAATACTATTCCCGACGGTGAACTCCTGCGCGTATGGATGCCGCTTCCCCGCACAGATGTGTCACGGCAGACGGATTTCATGCTCATTAATACCTCGCAGCCCAACTACATCATTTCCCCCGACGCGTTCGCGCACAAATCCATTTATATGGAACGTACCACACGGGCCGGCGAAGACGCGGTATTCGAATACACCTTCTCGTATAAAGCCTATGCTCAGTACCATCATTTCAATCCACTCAGGGATGTGAAACCCTATGATACGACATCGGCAGAATACATAGAATTCACAAAAGAGCGACTGCCGCACATTATTAAAAGTCAACGCATTATAACCCTAACTAAGGAAGTAATTAGCCAGGAGACAAACCCGTTCCTGCAACTTCAGAAGATTTTCTCTTACATAAGTCTGAACTATCCGTGGGCCGGGGCGCGCGAATATTCTACCATTGACTGTATTCCTTTGTACGTACTGGATAACCTGCACGGAGACTGCGGACAGGTTAGCTTATTGTTCATATCCATGTGCCGGAGCATAGGAATTCCCGCCCGCTGGCAAAGCGGCTGGATGCTTCATCCCGGGTCTGAGAACCTCCACGATTGGGCCGAGGCTTATATAGAGGGCGTGGGATGGATCCCTGTTGACCAGTCTTTTGGATTGCAGACAATACCTTCGGATAAGACATCCCTGTTGCCGGAAGAGGCCGGAACACCGGAAGACCTGCGACTCTTTTTCAGCCGCGGCATGGACGCATACCGGATGATTGTCAATGCCGATATCAGCGGAGCTTTCTTCCCTGCAAAAATCTTTCCCCGCTCAGAAACCGTCGATTTTCAGAGAGGCGAGGTCGAGTGGCGGGGCGAAAACCTGTACTTCGATAAATGGGACTATCAGCTGAAAGTAGAGTCAATAGAATAAATATTTACAGCTTTTTGCAAAGCATCAGGCCGTCGCCCAGAGGCAGCAAAACATTGAATACATCGGGATCGTTAGCCACCAGATCATTGAAAGCCAGGATCCCTTTTGTTTGGGCATCTGTAGCCGTGGAATCAAGAACTTTACCATCCCACAGCACATTATCGGCCAATATATAACCGCCGGGGCTTACAAGAGGTTTTACTGCCTTGTAATAGGCAGAATACTCCCGCTTATTGCCGTCAATATAGACCATCTGATACGTTACGCCCTGTGCAGCCAGAAGAGGAATTACGGTCAGGGCATTCCCAATATGCAGACGAACCCGTTCCAGTACCCCGGCCCGTTTAAAGGCTTCCTGAATAAGGTCCTGTTGTTCGTCAAATATTTCAATGGTATCCAACAATCCTCCTTCCGGGAGTCCCCTGGCCATACAAATGGCCGAATATCCGGTGAAGGTTCCTATCTCCAGAATCCTTGCGGCAGAAATCATCTGTACAAAAAGCGTCAGAAATCCCCCCATCGGCTCCCCGCTAAGCATCCGGGGATGAATCGTACGGTAATGGGTCTGGGTTTCAAGCCATGACAAGACTTCATCCTGGGGCTGGCTGTGACGGGATATATACTCCTGCAACGGGTCCATAGCAAACTAATAGTAGATTAGTGTGGAGCGTTTTTCCGGATCCCAGATTTCGGCTGCCGCGTTCATTACCTGTGAAGGCGTAACGTCGGCGATCATCCCCACGGTTTGCATGGGTGTCAGTACTTTCCCAAAAAAAAGCAGGCTCTTGCCCATACTCAGGCATTGTACCTCGGGATTATCTTCTGATATGGACAATTGACCTGTAAGCTGTTTTTTTGCCCTGTCCAGCTGTAATTCCGTCATCATTTTATTTGCATATTCTGCCAGAACCTTATCTGTCAACTCCCGGCACCTGCCTAACCTGTTTCTGTCCGTCCCAAAGTATATACCCGCAAAACCGGTATCGATATAAGGAGTATATGATGCTTCTACCGTATAAACCAGGCCGTATTTTTCCCTTAGCAACATATTCAGCCTGGCATTTGAAGCCGGCCCGCCAAGAATGTTCATCAGCAGAATAAGCGGAATACGCCCTTCCTGATGAAGGCCGTAGGCCGTATTACCCGTAAGGCAATGGATCTGGTAAGTATTCCTTTTTTCCTCCACTTCAAAGCACTTGTTTTTGAAATCCGGGGAAACAGACAAGCTATTCGGACGGATTGCATTACCGGGAAATACCCGGTCCCGGATTCCTGTCCCAAAATATTTCTCGGACAGTTCCACAGCCCTGTTCAACGACATATGTCCAACTATGCTCAGAACCATATAAGGCGGTTGAAAACGTTCCTTCATATAAGCCAGAATGTGTTCCTGTCTTATTTTTTTCAGATTCCCCGGAGTTCCGAGGATGGGAGTGGCCATGGGCGTGCCGTCAAAGAGCCTTTCTTCGAACTTGTCATAGATCAGGTCAATGGGCGAATCTTTATAGGAACGGATCTCATCGAGTATAACCTCCCGTTCCTTCAACATTTCTTTTCCGGGAATAACAGAATTAAAAACCAGGTCTGAAATCAGTTCAAGTGCTTTGCCAATATCCTCACGTAATACGGTAGTATGAAGCACAAGTTCCTCTTTGGTTGTAAACGCATTAATCTCCCCGCCCAGCCGTTCAAGCCGGTTGTTAATATGATATGATTTTCGCTTAACGGTCCCCTTAAACAGCATATGTTCACAAAAATGGGCCAGCCCCGACAAACTTTCAGGTTCAAACCTGGTTCCCGCCAGTGTAGTTAATGCACAGTAACATACAGGAGAGACCGCGGGCATGAAAGCACATTTAATACCGGAAGATAACGTGAACAACTGAACTGGTTTCATTCTCTGCAACAAAGTGTTTAGACCCGCAAGAAACGGGCCCGCAAAAATAGGGATTATTTCTTATCTTTGCACGATATGGATCAATTTGTCGTATCTGCCAGAAAGTATCGCCCACAGCAATTCGATTCGGTTGTTGATCAGGGAAATATAGTTACCACACTAAAAAATGCCATTCTGCGCCGCCAGCTGGCACATGCATATCTTTTTTGCGGGCCCCGGGGCGTGGGCAAGACCACTTGCGCACGCATTTTTGCCAAAACCATCAATTGCTTCAATCCCACAAAAGAAATGGAAGCATGCGGTGAATGCGAATCCTGCAGATCTTTCGCCGAAGGACGGTCCTACTGCATTCATGAACTCGATGCAGCCTCCAACAACTCGGTTGACGACATAAGAGAGCTCATAGATAAAGTGCGCATACCTCCCCAGATAGGCAATTACAGCGTCTATATCATAGACGAAGTACATATGCTCTCCCAGGCAGCTTTTAATGCATTCCTGAAAACCCTGGAAGAGCCACCCTCCTATGCCCTCTTTATTCTGGCCACGACAGAAAAACACAAAGTACTTCCCACTATCCTGTCCCGGTGCCAGGTATTCGATTTTAACCGTATAAGCATAAAAGCCATAGTGCCATACCTTGCCTCGGTCGCGGAGAAGGAAGAGGTTTCTGTGAGTGCCGAAGCCCTGCACATTATCGCCCAAAAGGCCGACGGGGCTATGAGAGATGCTCTTACATTGTTAGATCAGTGCATTGCGGTATGCGGCAGGGAAGTTTCTTATGCCCAGGTAATCTCAAACCTTAACGTGTTGGATCGTGAGTATTATTTCCGGCTTACCCAGATGGCGCTTGACGGTGCTTTCGATAAAATGCTCCTGCTTTTTGATGAGATACTTTCGAAAGGATTTAATGCCCTGCACTTTATCGGGGGGCTTAGCTCCCACTTCCGGGACCTTATCGTCTGCAAGCAACCAGGCAGTCTGCCCCTGCTTGAATATGGGCAGGACACGGCCAACCGGTTTATCCATCAGGCCACCCTGTGTACATTGCCGTTTCTTTTTAAAGCCCTTGGTCTGTGCAGTCAGGCCGAGGCCGGATATAAGACAAGCAACAATCCCAGGCTTCATATTGAGTTGACCCTTATCCGGCTGAGCCAGCTGGGTGCGGACAATTCCGGGCAGCCAAAGGAACAACCCGTTCCTGATAAGCCGGGGGAACAACCCGTGGCAGAAGTTCCGCAACAACCTGCCGCCCCGGAAGTCAGCCACCGGAAACCCCAGCAGACGACTCCTGGCGGAATACCGGACAAAGGGGGAAGTAAAAGTGTTTCCATAAAAACCCTGATTCAAAAGAACGGACAGGCAGATAACCATACCCATTCCACGACGGAACCCGCCACTCAGGTCTCCGGAGACGATAATCAGGACAAGGAAATCACGTTGGAAGATCTGGAAAAGGTAATGCCGGGATTATTGGCTCTTTTTGAAAACCGACCCCATCTGGCCACTACCCTTACCCGCTGTCCTCCCTCCATTATTGACGGTGTTACCGTAGAATTCAGGGTTATCAACGAGCTGCAAAAAAAATGGATCGAAGAGAGGTTTGGCATTACAATTGACAGATACCTGAGAAATGCCCTTGCGAACAGTAAAGTCTCCGTGTCTCTTGCAGTAGAAGAAACCTGCACTGAACAAACCCCGCAGGAAAAATGTTATATGCCTGAAGAAAAGGCGAAATTTATTGCCGGGCAGCATCCCGAGATCGCCGCCCTGAAAAACGATTTAAGCCTCGATGTAAGCTGATTTGTGATACTATGCGTTTACACTGCCAGAATTTAGTAAAAAAATACGGACTCCGCACCGTTGTGAACGGAGTTTCCATATATGTTGACCAGGGCGAGATAGTAGGTCTTCTTGGACCGAACGGAGCCGGTAAAACCACCAGTTTCTATATGATTACCGGGCTTATTAAGCCCAATGCCGGTAAAATATTTCTCGACAACGAAGAGATCACCGGATATCCTATGTACCGCAGGGCACAGAAAGGGATCGGGTACCTGGCCCAGGAGGCTTCTGTATTCAGAAAACTGAGTGTAGAAGACAACATCCTGTCGGTAATGGAGCTCTCGTCATTCACAAAAGCCCAAAGGAAAGAGCGTATGGAACGGCTCATTGAGGAGTTTGGTCTGCAGACGGTTCGTAAAAGTTACGGCATCCAGCTTTCGGGCGGTGAAAGGCGCCGGTGTGAGATTGCCCGTGCCCTGACCCTGGATCCTAAATTTATACTCCTGGACGAACCTTTTGCGGGTGTTGACCCCATAGCTGTCGAAGATATCCAGCATATTGTTTCCCGGTTGAAGACAAAAGACATTGGAGTGATTATCACCGACCATAATGTGCACGAGACGCTTGCAATTACCGACCGTGCCTACCTGCTTTATGAAGGCAGCATTCTTGAAAGCGGAACGGCGCAGGAGTTGGCCGACAACCCGGAAGTAAGACGTAAATACCTGGGACAGAACTTTGAACTTCGTACTATTGTGTCCATTAATAGCGGGAACAAAAAAGAACCGGAACCTTCAAAAAAGGAAGAACCGGCTCCTTTGATTCCCAATGAAGAGTATATCCGGGAGGCAATGGAACGTGAACAACAGAATTTTCTTTAGAGAAACTTCACGCCTGCTTTTTGTATGATCTGAAAAGCCAGGCTCTTATAAAAACCGGGCATCAGGTTCCTTTTGTAATAGGCAGTCTTCTGGTAAAAATCTGCTTTGTTTTCTGCTTTGATCGGTTCTGCCGGGGGAGATTCCATTTTTAAAGGATTAATGGGTTTCCCGTTTTTCCAGACCCTGAAATCGAGGTGCGGACCGGTAGAGGAACCGGTGCTGCCCACATAACCAATCACTTCTCCCTGAGAAACCCGTTTGCCTACCGATAATCCTTTGGCAAACCTCGAAAGATGCAGATATGCAGTAGTATAAACAGAATTGTGCTTTATTCGCACCGTATTTCCCCCGCCTCCGGCATACTTTCTTTCAGTCACTACCCCGTCTCCAATGCTTAAGACCGGAGTTCCAGCCGGAGCCGCATAATCCACCCCTGTGTGAGGTCTCACAATCCGGGTAATGGGATGTCGGCGTGCGTAACTGAAGCCCGAACTGACTCGTGAATAACGCAACGGAGCCTTAAGAAATGCCTTCTGCAAGTTTTCCCCTTCGATGTCCCAATATCCCGTCATGCTGTCCTGAACATACCGGAATGCCATTTGAGTTTTACCGGAACGCGTGAACGAAGCAGCCACAATCCGGCCAGGTTCCGTTTCTTTCCCTTCTAATATGTTTGCCAGGTAATAAACTTTGAAAGCGTCTCCCTTTTGCAAACCAAAGAAATCGACCGTCCAGGCGTATACCTCAGACAGCGAATTTGCTATCAGCGGGTTATATCCCGCCTTTTCTAAATCTTCCCATAAAGAAACAGAAATGACCACCTCTGCATAACGTTCTTCAATCGTAACGGGGATCTCGTACCGCGACACATCAAGGCTGTCACGGAGCGCAAAGCAGATATGCATCCGCTCGTTTTCCTCGTAGATCATGTAAGCCGCCTCGCCCGATTCGGGCAGGTACAGGATCGTATATTTATTACCGGCCCTGAGTTTTCTCATATCAAAAACACCTGTCGCGTTTTGAGTCAATTCATGGATTACGCTGTAATCCACTCCCCTGCTTTGAAGGATCGACGCAAAATTTTCGTTCCGTTTTATCTCGTCATCTTCAACTTCATAATCCAGTAAGGGAATTCCAAATTGATGACAAAACGGAAGAGCAGCAAGCGCACTATCCTGTAGGGCTGTTAAATCTCCCGGAGGTTCTTCGGCTATTGTTCTCCCTTCCTGACAGGAAATAAGTAAACAGCAGATAATGGGCAATATACAGGTTGTTTTCATAGTAAAGAAATCTCTGATTTTTACAAAATTAAGGTTTTTTATAAGATTGTGGAAAATTTTGGAACAAAATGGAAAAGAGTGGAAAAGTTTTCCTACTTTTGCAATGAGAATAATTTCCCTGAATCATGGCAAAGTTTATTGGAGAATACAACGCGAAACTGGACGACAAAGGCCGTCTGGTATTTCCGTCGGCTCTCAAAGCTTTGGCAGACCCTGGTATCCTCCTGCGCTTTGTCATTAAGAAAGACCTCTTTAGCCCCTGTCTGGAAATGTATTCCTATGAAGAATGGGAAAAGCAGTCCGAAGCCGTTAAGGCACGCCTGAATCCTTCGTTCAACCGTGAACATGCGACACTCTGGCGTGCATATATGAGTAACAGGGCAGTGGTAGAACCTGACGAAAAAACAGGAAGAATACTGATCCCCAAGCACCTGCTTAACATGATAGGGGTTAACCGTGAAGTCATTTTTGCCGGAAATGACTACAAGATTGAAGTGTGGGCCAAAGAGTCATACCAATCGAGCCTGATTGGAGAAGATGACTACGTATCGTTGGCAGAAAAGCTCTTGTCATAGAAAAAAGTTGATATGTGTATATACCATATACCGGTCCTTTTGCGAGAAAGTATCGCAGCGCTAGCCATAAAGCCCTCCGGGATATATGTCGATGCGACGTTCGGGGGAGGAGGCCATTCCCGTGAGATTCTGAATCAATTGGGAAACGGAGGTGTGTTGCTTGGTTTCGACCAGGATCCGGATACCCGGGAAAACATCCCGGACGACAAGCGTTTTCAGTGGATCCAGTCCAATTTCCGTTACGTTCACAATTTCTGCAGATATAAGGGATATCCCCTGGCAGACGGCATTCTGGCCGATCTTGGTGTATCGTGGCATCAATTCGACACGGGTGAACGCGGATTCTCTTTTCGTTTTGACAGTCCGCTGGATATGAGAATGAACCGGAACTCCTCTCTGACAGCCGCGCAGGTTCTGAACAGGTATACTCCGGAAAAACTCGAAGAACTCTTTTTTCAGTACGCCGAGCTTCCCAATGCCCGGGCACTTGCCCGTGCCGTTGTTGCGGAAAGGGAGCTGGGAGAACTCCGAACGACCGCCGATCTTCACAGGGCCCTTGGCAATTTTATTCCTAAAGCGGGAAATCATAAATTTCTGGCAAAAATATATCAGGCTCTTCGGATTGAGGTAAACGGAGAAATGCAGGCCCTGGAAGGATTTCTGAGCCAGACCGTTCCCCTGTTGAAACCCGGCGGCCGCCTTGTGGTCATTACTTATCATTCGCTCGAAGACCGAATGGTAAAACATTTTATCCGACAAGCCGGCAGCAACAAACTCCTTGAACCGATTACCAAAAAACCGGTATTGCCGTCTGAAGAAGAAATACAGGCCAATCCCCGCGCACGCAGTGCCAAGATGAGAGCGGCAGAAAGAACGGAGGAGAGAGGCAATGGGTAGAAAAGAAAAAGTCATATCTACTTTATTTGGAGGACAGGCTCTTCTCAAGGGTGTAATCTCAAAGCATCTGAGTTTTATCCTTTTCATATTCCTGCTGCTTATTATATACATAAGCCTGCATAACGCCGTAGAAAAAACCCTGCTCGAAAACTACAGGATGGAAAAGGATCTGCAGAACCTGCATGCAGAATATACACGCAAAGCGGCTGATCTTATGCAGCTGAGCGAAAGACAACAGATAGAAAAACAGCTGGAAGCCCGCGGTTCTTTATTGAAAGCACCCGCTAACCCGCCAAAATGGATAAAAAGTGGAAAAGAACCCGGCAAATAAAATGATGATAGTATACATCTGCTATCTGGCCGTTGCCCTCCTGGCTATCGGTCAGATTGTGCGTTTGCAGTTCTTTTCTGATTACAAAGAGCGGCTGGATGAGATCGTGTACCGGACTATTGATGTGCCGGCATACCGGGGAAGTATCCTGGGATATGACGGACGCGTACTGGCCAGCACAGTGCCTTTCTATGAAATCCGCATGGATTGTTCCGTGGTGGACCAAACCGTTTTTAATGAACAAATCAAAGCGCTGGCAGTGGAATTGGCCTCTCTCTTTGGAGATAAATCAGCTTTCGTTTACGAGCAGGAGATCCGCGAAGCCAGGAGTACACATAAACCGGGGTACCGTAACCTGCTCATTGGAAACAGGGTGGTTACACACTTAGAAATGGAGAAAATAAGCACCTTCCCCATTTTTAATAAGGGTCAGTTTGAAGGAGGTTTCATAGCCAACAAGAAAGACAAACGTATTTATCCTTACGGACGTCTTGCCTACAGAACCATAGGCTACATAAGTGAAAACGAACAGGCAGGAGTAGGTATTGAATACGCATATCATTCCTATTTGAAGGGACATCCGGGCAAACAGCGTATGCGCCGTCGTTCGGGTGACGACAAATGGGTCCCTATTGCCAACCAGCCCGATATCGCCCCTCAGGACGGTCTTGACGTAGTCAGCACCCTCGATATTGAAATACAGGGCGCGGCTGAAGAGGCACTCAGAAAACAACTGGCACAGAACGAGACTTTTGAGGGAGCCACGGCAGTAGTCATGGAAGTACAGACCGGAGCCATCCGCGCCATTGTAAACATGAAACGCATGCCGGACGGTTCGTATGACGAGACGTTCAATTATGCGATAAGCGAATCGACCAACCCGGGATCGACCTTTAAAGTGGCCACACTCATTTCACTGCTGGAAGACGGATACGTAAAACTCTCTGACAGTGTGCAGACAGGTAGCAACGGATGGCGGTATTATGGAAAAACATTTACCGAATCGAGCGGATCACTGGGAACTATTTCGGTGCAGCAGGCCCTGGAAAAATCTTCCAATGTGGCCTTCGCCAAAATGGCCGTGGAGCATTACGGAACACAGGAAAAGCAGTATATCAACCGGTTGTATAACATGAAACTGAACGAAAGGCTGAACATTGAACTTCTGGGTGAGGGCAGTGCATACATTCCTTTCCCGGGAGAAGCCGGCTGGTCCAAACTTTCCCTTCCCATGATCGCCATGGGATATGAAATGAAGCTGACGCCACTCCATATTCTTACTTTTTACAATGCAATAGCCAATAACGGCAAAATAGTCACGCCCTATTTCATTGAAGGCTTCCTGCAACACGGGCAGGTGGTAAGGCAATTTACACACGCCCCGTTAAGCAGTGCCATATGTACTCCCACCACTTTACAGTATGTGCATCAGGCATTGCGCGGCGTGGTAGAAAACGGCACAGCCAAAAGGATCAATGACCCCCGTTATGCCATATCGGGCAAAACAGGCACCGCACAGATTGCTTACGACGGAGGATATGTACATAACGGTTATCGCAAGCATCAGGCTTCGTTCGTGGGTTTTTTCCCTTCGCAGGCACCCAGGTTCAGCATGATAGTAATTCTTTATTCAAGTCCCACCAGAGGCAATTTTTACGGTGCCTCGTGGGCAGCTCCCGTATTTAAGGAGATCGCAGACCATATCTACGTGACACATCCATTTTGGAACGAACCCCTTGAAGCACCACAAAAACCCAGATAAGCACTATGCAACTCACCCAACTGATCAAAAACTTACCTTACAAAGCCATCACCGGATCGCCTTCCTGTGATATCTCGGAAATATGCTTTGATTCCAGAAAAGTTACGGCGGGTTGCCTGTTTGTTGCCCTGCCTGGGACACAAACAGACGGACACCGTTTCATACGGCAGGCGGCACAAAAGGGTGCCGCCGCCGTGGTGTTCCAGGAAGGGTTGGCAACTGCCGGAGAATACCTGAGCGAGAATCCTGTCAATCCTGTTTTCATAGAAGTCGAAGACAGCCATAGAGCCCTGGGGTGCCTGGCCGGAAATTTTTACGGTCATCCTTCTTCCAGATTACAACTGGTGGGCATAACCGGTACCAACGGAAAAACCACCACCGTTACCCTGCTTTTCCGGCTATTCCGTGCGCTGGGGTATTCCTGCGGGCTGCTCTCAACCATTGCCAATTATATTGACGACAACGAACTGGAGACAACGCACACCACACCCGATGCGCTCACCATAAACAGACTGCTTTCTCAAATGTGCGACAGCGGTTGTACCTATTGCTTTATGGAAGTAAGCTCTCACGCCATAGCACAGGGACGTATCGGCTCTCTGAATTTTGCCGGAGGCATTTTTTCCAACCTGACCCACGACCATCTGGACTATCATAAAACATTTGCGGAATACCTTCGGGCCAAAAAGAAATTTTTTGATGATCTGTCTTCAGACGCATTTGCCCTGGTGAATGCAGACGATAAGAACGGGCCGGTAATGCTTCAAAACACCAATGCCCGTAAAGTAACATATGCCTGTAAGCGTATGGCAGATTATAATGCCCGTATACTGGAACACAGCGTAGACGGCATGCTGCTGCTCATAGACGGGGCCGAGATGTGGAGTTCTTTCATTGGGGCTCATAACGCTTATAATTTGCTGGCGGTTTACTCCTGTGCACGACTCTTGGGAGCAGACAGGGAAGAATGCCTGAAGGCACTCAGTTCCCTTGGAACAGTCCGGGGAAGGATGGAATACGTTCGGGGGGGCAACGACCTTACTGCCGTGGTGGATTATTCTCACACACCCGACGCACTTGAGAATGCACTTAAAACACTCAGAGAAATTCTTAAACCGGGACAGGAACTCTTATGTGTAGTAGGATGCGGCGGAAACCGGGACAGGACCAAACGGCCCGAAATGGCACGCATTGCAGACCAATATGCCCGCCTGTGCGTGT